>Ga0116227_10001550_pt1 | contig 51557 bp, 41 predicted proteins | sample S1TSphgellanicum_FD_89693 | JGI IMG/M metagenome (GOLD analysis project Ga0116227, IMG submission 89693) | Host-associated microbial communities from peat moss isolated from Minnesota, USA - S1T2_Fb - Sphagnum magellanicum MG | ecosystem: Host-associated > Plants > Peat moss > Unclassified...
AGGTATCAATCTGTTGAAAATTATTTCTTTGTTTTTGTATGTTGATAAGTTCCAGTATCCAGACCCCCTCCCTGTTCATAATGGTTAGGGTTTCTGGTGCAGCCAATTTTCACATGCATCATAGTAATACCTTTGGCATCCAGCATATTATTATTATTGGCAAAATTATTTTTCTGGGCAATCTGATCATTGCAATTGCCAATACATCTATTAAGTTTGTGTGCTAAAATGGCAACTGACATCCATTGCCATTATTATTATGGCAAATGCAAGCCTTGAAATTGTCAACATCTAATAAAAGTGTGCTTAAGGGCTCTTCGCTCTGGCATCCATTGAACTATAATAAAAAATTATGGCAATGTAAAAAGTGTTCAGAATTTCCAATATTTTAAATAAAATTTCAAAAAAAATAAGAAAAAAAGCCCAACCCAACTCTTTCAGTTGTTGAGAAAGAGACAGGATGAGTGTACCTAAGTCCAAAAACCCCAAAATAAAAAATAAAAATAAAAATAAAAATTTACAACACTAATATATATTATTCTCTGCCGCGTTGCGTTTGTATTCCACTCTTTCTCTGCCCCGTCAGAGTAAACAGACCATGATGGGATGGATGGATGATCAGACAAATGGACGGATGGATAACGAGACAGATGGATGAAATGATGCTTCATGACGTCCTTTACTATATGTAATTGTAAATTACCATATTTTCCTCAAATCAAAACAAAGATAATGGAAATTGTATACCAGATAATACCAGGTAATAATATTTCAGGATATTATTAATTTTTTTGTTTAGATTTGCCATATAGGTAATGTCTCAATTGTCTTTCAAAATTTGGATTTTAAAATGTTCCCAAATCATATCAAAACTATTCTTTCACAAATTTTCAATGGTTCCTTGTAAAAGTGGCATCGATAGGATAATTATTAATTCTTTTGGTAGATATCTGAGATAGAAATAAATGTGATATTTGAAAATATAACTCTACCTAGCATGATGTCACTCTTACCATTGTTGTTTAGCTATTTAAACAATAAGTCACTTAATTATTATTACATATTCAAACCTCTTTACCTCAATATTTCATTTCAATATAATATATATTTTTGAAAAAAAAAGTGTGCAAACCATTTCTATTTCCCTCACATATTACCAAGTGAAAATATTACAACATTCAACTAGCAATAAACAGCATAAAGCCCTAGCTATTTCTAAATTAGAATTTAAATACATTTTAGGACTTTTACCTTGGTACCAACCAAGCACTGGTTCACACACTTAGATTTCATTTTATTTTATTTATTTATTTATTTTATGGATGGATTAACAAACCGATTTTTTAAAAAAGAATTAAATAACTGCCTATAATTTGGGTTCAAAAACCAACCTTTAAACTTTAGGTTAAATTCGATGACAGAATTCATCCAAATTTAGCTTTAATTGGATGAGGGCCGTGCGAACGCGAGCCCCCTCTGCCACAAATTACGACGTGCATGCCCTTCCCCGTAGAGAGATGCTAGTCATCCAAACCCTTGTACAATGGATGAAATTTCACTAAGCCATTGGACATCTCGACCACCGATAAACTCCGCCCAGGCAGAAAGTCCTTTCATCGAAAGCCACTGTATTTATAGTCCTGGTGATCAGGCTCGCCAGCAAAGAATATGGTTTAAATCGCAAGACCATGTTCCTTTCCTGGTTCATTTGGTTGTTTCCAGATTTGTGCCGATCGCTCGTTTGTATCCTCCCTGCATTCGCGTGCTTCAAGCTTGATTCCCATTTTGGATCTTTGGCTGAAGTACAAACCAAGCACACAGCATGGTTTTTTTTTGTTAGTGCAAGGATTTTTAATTATTATTTTTGTAATTGTGAATCTTTGAAAAAAAATAATGGTTGGAGTTGTGTTGTGAATTTGGTGATGGTTTCCTGCTTTCTTGTGCAGTGTGCTTGGTTTGTGTCTGCTGTAGCAGGTGTTTTCTTTTCCCCCCTTATAAGCTGGCATGATGTGTTGGGATTTGTGGGAGGAAGGCTCGTAGATTTTTTTTTTTTTGACATGGGTGTGGTAAAGTCCTTCTCTGCACATTCATAAAATCAAAAGCTCCAAGAGCTTGTGAGCTGTGGATTCATTCACAAATTTTCTTCAATTGTTTTGGGCATGCTGGTTTATTATGATGCATGATTTCTCTCCATCCAAAGAACTCTATTTCCCACATGCAAAATAGAGTGCATTTTGAAGAAGAATTTTGTGCAAGGTTAAGTTCAGGGAGCATCCATCTACTTGCAGCAAACTGGAAAAGTTTATGTGCATTTGTGATAAACCGAGAAACTGTTTCTAGCTGGAGTTCCAAAACAGAAAAAACACCCAATACACTGGGGAATCTGTTCATCAACTCTCTCAAACACCTTCTAGGTAGTCTTCTTCTTCTTCTCCTCCAGCCTCAACTTGACAAAAACAACGCAACTAACCTGGTGTGTAAGTGTTGTTGTTGCAAGCTCGATCATGACACATAACCCATCTCCGACAAACAAGACAGCTTCAAGAAGAGCAGGCAATTGATCTCTCTCTAAACCCAACTTTCATACATTGAATGGGTCGTGGTCAAGAGGTCTCTAGAGTAAGTCAAAATGAATTCTGGCAGCTATAATGTCATTTTGAGTTTGCCAAACATATTGTCAAGATGTTTAGACACCAAAATATTCTCTTCAAAGCTTCTGAAGGAAACCAATTTTTTGGAACCTTGAGCAGCAGCTAGATTGATCTTGTGTTTACTTTCTCTGTTTTCCTGAGGAAATGAAGCCCAGATTTCTGTCTGTATGGGGAGCTACCTCTCTCTCTCTCTCTCTCTCCTCTCTACCAGAACAAAAAAATGACAAGGGGTTATATTCAGTCTCAAATCCTCAAAATCATTTGGCCACTAGTTCTGAACCCAAGTCTTGTTGGGTATTGAATTCTCTCCACAAATTGAGACTTTGTTGCTCAAGAACAAGGACCAACCAACAACCAACAAGTTGTATGCAGCAGCTGAGCCATGGCAAGTCTGTTAGTATGGCAGGACGACAACAGTAGGCCACCAAGGTAGGAACAGAGACCAGGGAAAGCTGAAGGCATATGTGGAAGAAGGAACAGCATAATAGTATGCGGTACCCCACCATCCCACCATGATGGAGAAAACCATAATCCCCAGAAAAATCAGTACCCAGTGTCCACCGAAATCCATGAAACTGGTCCAGAACCAATTCTGAACAGTGTAGTTGTTCTGTTTGTGGTACGCGGTCCATGAAGGACGTCCATACCTGGACCGCGACCAGCTACTTCCCCCGCGCGAGATGTATGCCGGAGCTGCTCGAAGAGCTGACCGATCTGCATAAGAGTAAGCTGGTCGTCCATACCCATCAACAGCATGGAATTGCCCAGACCTCATCCATGAGCCAGCAGGTAGAAACCATTCGAAAAGGACTATGAGGAGAACAGGCAACCAAAGAAATCGCAGAATGAAGAGGCTGCCCGAGTACGCGATGAGCAGAATAATTCCCAGAATGGTTGCCGGTACCCATGGCGAGGGTCCCTCCGCCATTCTCGATCTCACCATTCCACCAAAAGTGCAGGAAAACGCAGACAATTCTATTGACAAAGCGGAGAAAATTGTCGTCAAAATTCAAGATCCAACCCCGTGGAAAGCAGAAACGTGAATCTCTCCAAAAGAATAAAGCGCACATGATCAAGCCAGTCTGCATTCACAAACACGCATTCTTCATAAGATCTCCCCCCCCCTCCCCCAAAAAAAAACAACACGTTGGCGCCTACAAGATCAAAGAACCGTCGAAGCTCACTCATCTTCTTCTTCTTCTTCTTTTTCAAGGACCACAAATTCGCAACATTTTATTATAGCAAACCCGAAACCAAAAATTAAGTAAATTTGAAGAACACGAGGGAGGGGCTCACATGGAAACGCGATCGCTGCACTCCAATTACGAGCGACGAGTTCCAAAAATCCTCTGAAACGGGAAGTGGAAGAAGAATCAGAAGCAACGCGCACACAGAGAGACAGAGGTCCGTTACAGGTCGAAAACTAGGGAGGTAAGTCGTAAACTAGGGAGGCAGGTAAATGACAGAATCGGGCCCGGAGGCTGATTCTGCCATATGAGAACGCCTGGGAACGTGCCGAATCGGCAGGGTTTGGACTTTGGACCTTGACAAGAAACTGGAAAGAAACTTCACAATTAACCTGGGTTAATAGTAGGTAACTATAATTTTTTTGCCCTTTTCATCTTTAGGGTTAGAATTGTTGAAATTAATTTAGGTAAAAGATATATACCTACATTGTCATGGGTCTTAGGATCACACTTAATGCTAAGTTGATGTTAATTTGAGGCAATTTTTTTAGTTCGCGTTAAGAATGTAAACTAACATCAAGTACTAAACGTCACATAATATTAATTAGGTGTTAAGTTTATATTAATCCTTAAACATAATATTAAGGGGGTGTTAAGTTGATATTAATCCTTAAACGTCATGGTGGACCAATTTGGTTCATTTTTCAATGTATTTTTGTGCTTTTTAATATTTAAAAATAAAATACATATTAACTTAACATCAAATCTTCAAAAGACATAGATCTTGAAATAAAAAACACAATGTTAAATAATAGCTCATAAAAGGGAGCTTTAAATCAAGTTAACCCAAAAAAAATTAAAAAATCCATGATTCTCCTAGGTGTGTGAATGAGTTAAAAAATAAATTTAAATTAACTAACTTTTAAATTAGTGCTAATTAACATAGGTTTGTTATGGTTTAAAACATGATATTATTAGTTTTTTAATCTAACAATGGTAACCCACTTAACACTATGAGACCTAACACCAGGTCTTATAGTAGCTTTGATTATGTCTTTACCTCAGTTAGTTTGGGATCAATTTCTGAATTACATTTGTTAATCCCAGTTTGGGCATGGTATTGGGTATTTTTGACCTTTTCATACCAGCCTGGAAGGGTCCTTAATACTAGTGTTTCATACCAACCATAGGCCTGTATCCTACACCAACATGGGTCTTTACAGACTTGTCAGAGGCCCCTTGATGTCCTACCCTAAACCTAAACCCACCTCTTCCTTCCAGGAACGCCCCACCTTGGAGCCTTACCCTACACATATTTTGTCCACCTTGGTAAAGATGTGTATTAAAATAATCGTAGTATCTTGGCAGCTTCGACACATGTTAAATTATTTTTTTAGAAATGCTCAAATTTTCAATAATTATTTTTTGAAAAGAAGAATTTTTTGTGAAGGAAAATGAAGAATCTTTTGAAATAGTCTTGAATATTTTTTTTTTTCAAATGAAAATCTTCAAAATAACTGAATTATTCGGCAGACATGTGCTGAAGCCACCATCCATTTACTGCGATATTTCTTAGTTATAGAGGATGAAACCCTTACTCAGTGAAGTCATAGGGAGAAATGCTAATCCATGGCCCCTTTTCCTTTCCTAGATTTTGTTTTGCTTACTTTCTTGGCTCGTCAGCTACCTACTTGTCGTATTTGGAAATTAAATTTGACCCGGTGTAAGGTGAAATTCTCCATGCCTTGTTTTTCTGGAGAAAATGAACACAAAAGTCTAGAAAGAACCTCAATGCATGCACCTCAATAGCGCCCATGTGTGAATGGCAAAACTCATGGGATTAGCCGAGTCAGATGTTCTGGTTTCTAGGCTTATCATTGTTGCCGACAAGCTACTAGAGGTATCTGTAAAGTCAGGCGATTAGGGGGCGAGAACAGTCAGTTTCTGCATAATAGGGCATCAAACACATAACTGGGAATGAAAATTTTACAAAAAGGAAATAACTCGGACCCAAACTAGTTTTTCCACCAATTTTGGTCGTAAACTGAGTTTCATCATGTGCTTCCTTTTGCTGGAGCGCCTGCACTACTGCTACATATATTTTCACTGCTAATACCTGTACAATTACAATAATTACTCCCGAACCTTGAGCATTAAATGCTGAGTTTCAGCATTTCATACCCAGATTTAATAAAAACTTCCTTACTTTGCCACTGAAAGAAGGGATAGGGGGTGAAAGCAGAGGAGATAAGGGGTGAAACAGAGTTTCAGCATTTCATACCCAGATTTAATAAAACTTCCTTACTTTGCCACTGAAAGAGGGGATAGGGGGCGAAAGCAGACGAGATAAGGGGTGAAACAGAGGGTGACTTTTTGGATAACTCTATTACAATAAAACCCTTTTTTTCAATTCATGGGGGCGGTACCTTGTTGCCCTGTAGCAGCCTATTATCATTCCTACATCTAATTACCCAGTAGCAGCCTATTATCATTCCTACCTACCTACAAACCTACGTACCTGGGTCCAGCAAATTTCCATTTCATGAAAGGTTACCAAGGTGAAATCCCACATTAGCACAGGCGAGGTGCATCAAAGTTACTAGCAGGATTGGCACTTTGAAGCCAAATTTTTAATATATTATTTTCTCCTAAGTTTATGGCATAACCATTAAGAAATCATTCACTTGTTAAGTACACTTTAATAATTTCTCAAAAGTCCTGAATTTTTTTTCCCGTAATTATTTAGTGCTTAGTCTGGCTAGGTTACTATCGTACACATATTTGAGTGTGTGCATGTGTATCCAAGCTTTTCACATCACACTTGGGATTGTTCCCTTAGAAACACGGGCGATTCAGAGAATTCATGAGACACAATTTGCCAAGAGAAACAAATTCAGTAAATGATCAAGACCTGAACTGGTTGTGGAAATCAGCTTTCTCCCCCATGCCAACTCCATAGCTTGCAGCATGTGTTCAGACATTCAACCACAACTCCATAGCTTGCAGCATGCATTCCGGTATTCAACCGCAACTCCATCCATGCATAACTACATTAGGAAGAAGCCCATTTGATTTCACTTTCCAAACTTTCCAAAACTGCGGTTCTGTTGAGAATCCACCAAGGGTAGAAAATCTTTTCAAGCAAAGCAAAACAGCAGGCTGGTGCAAAGTGCAAACCCAGCCTGCTTCATCTTCTCCAAATCCTGCTCTTCGTGGAAAAAATAGTTAGCCACATAATGAGAGAGAAGAAAAGCATTTGGAAGAAAGTTTCCTGTTTTAAAAGATTTTAAAAACACCATTGCAGACTGGAGAAATTTTCCCAACTGGAAAAGCTACTCGCTGTTCCTCAAATATGCCAGTGTAAACAACCCTCCATCTCACTAATGTTGCACGCAACCAGAGTTCCCAGAGAATGCCATAATGTTATACCTAAGGTTAGGTATGTTTCCTACAGAACCGGGAGAAAGCTTACTTCCAGAGACAAAGTTCACTCCATCAGATCTTCAACTCCCAGGTCAGTAGGGAAAAAAGTCACTTCATGTTCAGCAACTTGAGTAACAGAAGTGACTCAAGCTGAGTGGCCCTCTTTCACCCTTCGGTGCTGACTGAACATCCCATCTTTTGAAAGTAGACACTCTCTCTCAACCCCAGCAGGCCAACGACAAAGCTGTTGCCTGAAATCTTTCCCTAAAGACTCCAAAACTACTGGAATGTGGAATATGATTGCATGACGGGTGGGAAGCACAACCCCTAGTGCACACACCACCTGAAAATTACTAAATGTCCAATAAGCAGTGTTGTACAGTACATCCCTGAAATCTTTCATATATGTCCAAGAGTGGCCAATGAAACTTTGACCAGTGCAGAATGAAACCAACAAACCAGAAATGAGATTAACAATCAGCACCAACCAGCAAACAAGTGGTAGCTAGTGAGGGGTATACCAGGCCAAGTGGGTGAGAAGAAAGGCTGGCTCATCACTCTCCTGCAAAGTTATATTGGTATGAAGATCAGAAAGGAGGCCACACCCTCATTGAACCACAGAGGCTATGATTAGTGACTCAACATCAAAACCCCTCTTCCAGTTCCAGTCCTGCTCTTTTTCGTCACTCACAGTACTTCGATTGTACAAGCAAAGACACTGTAGACTCTTCTATTTCATAAATGCTTCTGGGACACAAGACATCAACTTTCATATGCTGGCTCTTGATTTTTTCTTTGGAAACAAATTTATCCTTGCAGGTCCAAACAGTGAGGATTAGGCCTACAACAACCGAGCACACAGTTACACATCACCATATACAACTAGATCTACACAGTAACTGGCTTCTTCACAGGATCACATCTGTCTTGCATCTTCAAGAAAACAACTTCATGTCAGCAACAGATGCTTATAGCTCATCAACTCTTCGAACACTAAGTAACATACATGGTTTCTGTAGTTTGAGTCGATAGAGATTGATATGCAATTGGAGCATCAGGCAGTTAGGGCATACTAGACCATATTCTGTGCCAGGATACAAAGCAAAAGATTGGCTGAATGTATGTGGAAGACATTGGTGGTTCAGCTTACATGACACTATCATGAATGGCCTCTGGATCTGAGCCTCCTCTTGCCTGTCTTTGATTCTGCTGTCACTAAAACATTTACAGCAGCCCCACAGAGCTTCTTCTGGATTCGCCTGGCTTGTTCCTCTTGTGGAGCCTTGAAGGTGAAGCATCCTGTATCTGCAGCAGTCCCCTTGAAACCATCAAAAATTGCAATGATACCACCATCTTTATCATACCCGATCGACTGGCTGCGCCAATAAGCCAGTGGAGGGACCAGTATCCGCCCAGAACGAGAAGTTTTCAAACCAAATGCCTCTGGAACTTTGCTTTTATCAGGAACCCGAGGTGCTGGAAGAGGTGGAGGCAACATTGAGTTCCGTTTTTGACTACGAATACGAAGCTTCTGGTTTTCTGCAGAGATTACTACAGTTCCAGCAGCAGCCTCTTTCACAGGCTTTTGGTTTTCCTCAGAGATTCCTACAGTTCCACCAGCAGCCTCTTCCACAGGCTCACAACGTCTTCGGCTATGAATACGACGCTTTTGGTTTTCTGCAGAGATTCCTACGGTTCCAGCAGCAGCCTCTTTCACAGGCTTTTGGTTTTCCTCAGAGATTCCTACAGTTTCACCAGCAGCCTCTTCCACAGGCTCACAATGTCTTCGGCTATGAATACGACGCTTTTGGTTTTCTGCAGAGATTCCTACGGTTCCAGCAGCAGCCTCTTTCACAGGCTTTTGGTTTTCCTCAGAGATTCCTACAGTTCCACCAGCAGCCTCTTCCACAGGCTCACACCGTCTTCGGCTATGAACACGATGCTTTTGGTTTTCTGCAGAGATTCCTACAGTTCCAGCAGCAGCCTCTTTCATAGGCTTTTGGTTTTCCTCAGAGATTCCTACAGTTCCACCAGCAGCCTCTTCCACGCGCTCACACTGTCTTTGGCTACGAATACGACGCTTTTGGTTTTCTGCAGGGATTCCTACAGTTCCAGCAGCAGCCTCTTCCACAGGCCTTTGGTTTTCCTCAGAGATTCCTACAGTCCCAGCAGCACCCTCTTCCACAGGCTCACGCCGTCTTCGGTTATGAATATGAAGCTTTTGGTTTTCTGCAGGGATTCCTACAGTTCCATCAGCAGCATCTTCCACAGGTTTTTGGTTTTCCTCAGAGATTCCTACAGTTTCAGCAGCAGCCTCTTCCACAGGCTCACACCATCTTTGGCTACGAATAGGAAGCTTTTGGTTTTCCACAGAGATTCCTAAAGTTCCAGCAGCAACCTCTTCCACAGGCCTTTGGTTTTCCGCAGAAATTCCTACAGTTGCAGCAGCAGCCTCTTCCACAGGCTCACGCCATCTTCGACTACGGATAGGAAGCTTTTGATTTTCCACACAGATTCCTAATGTTTCAGCAGCAATCTCTTCTGCAGGCTCACGCCTTTCTCTCCGTTCTGTATGGGGGACCTGCTCCTCACATTCCACCTTCATTGGAGTCTTTAATTGTTCAGATGACTTCACTGAGCTCGAAGTGTTGGCTGGCTCTTGCAAGACACCTTGGTGAAGAAGTGCTAGTCGCTTGCTTCTTCTGACTGGTTCCACTGTTGCCCTGTTGTGCTTCCGATTTCTTTGGGTCAAAGAAGGAATTTCAACATGATCTTTTTCATCAAGCACAACAGATGTCAGATCTTGCTCATGGCCACCAGCATTTGGAGTCTGAGGTTCCAAGGTTGCCCTGGGAAGTGACACGTCAGTGAAATCTGCCACATCCATTTCACCATTCTGATTTGCTGTGCTATTATTGTCTACATGAGCAGCACCTTGTGCACTGTTTGCATCAGCAGCCATCCTAGCCTCTTCTTCCAAAACATTCTGTGCAGCTGAAGTCCTTAGAATCACCTCAGCTGGCTTGCAAGAAAGACTACTGCAATCTGCATCTGCAGGACGGGTGTGGAAAAAATGTGTGTCCAGAGGGGGTGCATGAAAGGGTGAAGTATCAATCTTTCTGTTGTTGCTCAACTCAGACAACTTTCCACTAGAGAGACCTGTAAGGACATAGTTTTTCCAAATGAATGGAAACCCTCCCATGAAGCATTTCACAAGACCCAATGAAAACCCACCAGCAACAGAGGCTTCCTGATTGATCCGCCCATGGAGGCACACTTCAACACCATCACACGTTACAACCTTCCTAAGGTCAATACGCTCCACTACAGCTGAGGTCCTCACTTTTTCTCGGTTACCAATTAGCCACCCTCCAACAGCAACTCCAGCGTCACCCTGCCTGTAAAAATTGGACTGTGAATGAATAAATGGTGTCTTCTATGTCCATATAAAAGAAAAATAAGCGCCCTCAACACCTTACATGATTTAAAAGGTTGAAAGATGCTAAGAAAAGCATAAACTCCATGGAATACATAGATCTTACCTCCCAACCTTAGCATCTTCGAGTTTAATCAAGTGCCAGTTGCTAATGGTGATTGATCCTTCAGAGACTAGACGTCCCTGGCCAGTTTGCTCAATTACATCCTCCTGGCATGGGACATCAGGTGACTGCTCCTGCAACATCCCTTTTATTGGACACTGGGATGATTTCAGAACTGCGGAGACACGAGCATTTCCCGCTGAGTCGGCACTAGAAGATGGATTTGCAGCATGTCTTGCCATTGGCATGCTAGAGTGTGAAACAAATCCCTGTCTTCCCTGCACATTCCATCAACACAGGAAATATTGTAGAATCTCATCAACTAAGGGCCTGTCAAATAAGCTTTGTGCCTGACAAACCCCTCAATCTTGTGGAAGTGGCCTCAGTAACTGGGAAAGGAGAAAATACGATATAAAAGTATGAAAGTGGGTATTCTTTTTGATACACAACGGCTTTGTCCATTGATCATTCTTGAGAAGCCATCCTTTCCTGTGGCAATGCTTATCTTCATATTACATAATCCTAAATGCTCTTGCCATTGAGCATTATACTACAGATTGCCTCAGAATGCCTAGCATGCCTGGGCTAACTGTGAGAACAAGGAGTGCACCACAATGTACCAGATGTCCTGGGGTGGGCAGCACTGTTTCAAACCCATGAAACACTCTGCCCTGCCCACATTCTTCATCACTGGCAGCTCCAGAAACTTCAAATCCTGACCACATCCGGTGCATACCAACATCAACACCTCCTTGCAGTTGTGCAGAGGTCTCTACATGGGCTGCTACATCTGGAGAATGGTCTTCCATGTGCTGTCTTTCTTGGGAAGTTCTGAAGTGTGAATTTACTGTGCTTCTGCCAGTTGGCAAGCCTGCTGCTGCACATGATGACTGCCTTCCCTGCAAAGTAAACATTGTACACTTCTTACCAGTTCCTTGCTGCACAGTTCCTGAAGTTATGGACCATAACAAATGCTGGATTTGCACCCCAGCTAAGTTTGTCTGAGCAAAGCAAATGGGGTTTGAACACACGTCTCTAATTTTAGAATGCAGATTGAAGAATTGTGGAAAGGATTGAGGAGTTGCTGCATATGTTGCAAAAAGTGGGGACATTTGTCTCAGCGGCCATTATCCAAAAATGAGAGCCAAAGAAATTTGTGAATGGCATACCTGGAACTGTGGTCTTCCATGCCCCAATCCCTCTGCTGCAGAAGCAAAACCCTGCCTGGCTTGTTGAACCCCAGTTTCTTCACCGCAACTGCGACTTCTGGGAGGATGAAGAACTTGATAGGCCGCCCTCCTCTCATGAGAACCGATATCTTCAGGTGTGACAGGTCCAGAACTCAGAAGATGATCGCCGCCGCCACCACGAAGAACCGACGCCGCATTGCAAGAGCAACTGCATCTTTGACCCCCTGCCGCCATAGCCATAGGTGGAATAATATCCTCACCATGGTCATCAACGTACCGCTGCTGCTGTGTCTCCGCCATAGCCGCCGTCCTTCGAGTGTTATTACAACCTCCTCCTCCAAGTGAAGTTCCTCCCGAATGTGACGACGGCTGCTTCACAAGAGAGGCTCGAAGCAGTGCATTCTTCTCTTGCTTCAGGAGCTGCAACTGTTCGATCAGAGTTCCTGAATCATCATGCTGTTGCTGATGCTGCTGCTGTTGCAGCTGATGATGATGATGACGATGATGCTGCTGCTGCTGCTGCTGATGCGGATGATGATGCTGACGACGACGACGAGTGTCCAGATGATGCTCCTCCATCATAAAACTACTAGCATTCCTGGGGACTTTTGCACAGTAACAGTCACCGGAATCACAACCACCTGCATCCATTCCATGAGCAGCTGCTGCTAAGCCTCCCGCTCCTCCTCCTCCTCCTCCTCCGTCATTTTCACGCATGAAAGAAGAAGACCTGCGTGACGGGAACGCTGCTACTCGTGAAGCACAAGAATGCGACGACGCCATCTGCGTCTGCATCTTGGCCGGTCTATAAACTGTTTCTGCTGCTTCTGCGGAGCTTTCTTTCCCTTGGATTCATGTGCATCGCTCACGAGGTGGGTAGAGATCTGTTGCACTCACATTGATTTCAGAAAACAACTCTCGTTGAGCTTTCATGCAAATGCGCGCCAGAGAGAGAGAAAGAGAGAACGAGGAGAGCTCGTGGAGTCCCAAAATCCCCAAACCCTAAAACAGAATTGCGCGGGATGCAACAAAGGTATCGATACAGGAGAAGGACACTGCTCAGGTAGGTCGTTAACAGGGTTTGCTTGGTAGGTAGGTAGGTATCTAGTAGGTAGGTGTGGACATTGGTAGGTAGGAAATGACAGAATCGGCTGCCTCAGCTGATTCTGCCATTTTTAAGAAGGCCTAGAGAAAGAATCATATCATCATTTTGATATAATTTATGATTTTTTTTAATTCTTTATTTTTTTCAATTCTTTATTTTATTTTTTCCATAGATCATGAATTGTACAAATTTGTGTGATTTCTTACAATTATGTTTCAAAAACAAAACAAAAATGAAGGTTGACAATAAAATTAAAGATACCATAATATTGGGATTGGTCCAACAACAAGGTGCTTAATTTGATTTTTTTGAGCCATTTATTTGTGACAATAAAAAATAACAATATTTTATAATTATGCATTATACTAAATAATGAAGCTAGTAGTGTGTTTGAGAATTTCTTACAAAATTTTCAAAATTAATTAATTAATGCCTAACCAGCCTAAGTATTATGGTGTTAAAATTGAACTTTTATCACAATTTATGATGGGGCTTTTTTTGTCATGATTTTTTAATGTGTAAACATGCACTTCTTTTTGTCTCTCTCGTTGTGATTTGCACTCATTTAACATGTTACACAACAAGTGATGTTCACCTCATTATGTGTGTATTATGTGAAATGAAACGATTGAAAGAATTAAAAGACTAATAAACGAAGAATGTGAGATTTTTTTTCTCAATGTTTTTTTATATTTTTGGGGGGTTAAAATTTAATTTCAATATGTGTTTTAATAATTTGATTAAGTTTTATGCATCACATCATTACTATATAACATAAGTCATATGATGTCAACCCATTTATACTTCCACAAGCATGTTTTAAATGGCATCAAATATTTATTTTTCAAAAGAGAAAGAGAAAAAACTTAAACATTTTAAACCTACCTATTTGTTTAAACAAAATGAAACAAAAGATAAAATCATTTGAAGATTCAATAAAGCAAAAGAAGAATGATCAAATAATGGTTCAAAGAGGTATACTTACATTAATATTATTTTTCAAAAGCAAATTTGACAGTTTGTTGTCAAATAAAATTAAGGAAGGATTCAGGAATGTATACAAGACACTATACATGCAAAATGTCATGTGATCATTGTTACAAAATTGTGTACATAATATGAATAATTGAACTAAAGTAATTTCATGTTTATATTGTGATAAATCAATGGACACCAATAATCTATTGGGATAATGGCATATTTGACAACACAAATTTTCTATCATTAATATATAGAAAAACCTTCGCATGAATCTTCTATTAAATAAAAATGACCCTTATAATACTATTCACGATGGATTAAGTTTGTGATATTTTTGTTAGTTTTTTGAGGATTCATTGTCAGTTAATAATTCATTTTTCAACATCATTAATTATATGGGCAAATGACCAACATTGTCCTTGTTGCAAATGTCATTGCTTGGTGACAAATCCCAACAAACTTATGATGTGAGAATGAATGATTTCCTTTTATATGAATCTAAAATGTCCTTGCAACTTACGGAAACCTTTAGAATTGTTATTGAAGTTGTAAAAGAGGATAAAAACTGAAGATGCTATCATGCAATAGACATGACTTGATTAGATAAAACATTTGTATGTCTTTTTTAACTCATTTGGTGATCCTTGTCCCTCATTCAAATATGACTTGTACTAGAAAAAGACATTAATCCATCTTGTTTATTGCATATTTTATTCTACATCAATGTCATTTTTATATATTTACATTTCATTGTTATTGTAATACCTTGGCATCTTTGACACTAACTATATTATTTGTAAAAATGTTGTAATTTTCAAATATACTTTTTTCAAAGAATAAATTTTTGTGAACAAAAATGTAATCTTTTGGAATATTTGAAAATATTTTATTCTTGAAAATTCACTAATTATTCTACAAACATGTGTCGGAGCTACTTTTGTAATACAATAATCAAATGTATTCAAGCAATCTTGAAAATACTATGAATGTATTAAATTATGTGCATTTTTTACATAGTTTGAATATGTTATAGAGGTTGCAAATTTTTTTTAATGTGCGTCATTAATTAAATTAAATGCATGGGAGAATGAATGACTTGTGGTCATAGAAATTTTACAAGAAAAATATGAAAAAAAAGCATTAAAAAATGATCTAATTCATAATCAATACACCAATGTTTGTAAATTGGATGTAAATTGAAATGGGCAAGGCTTTTTTAAAACCCATAAAAGTTGATCACAAATTTATTTATTTTTTCATATTTTATATAGTTGAAACATGTTCGAAATATATTCTTGATTTCAAATTTTAGATACATTCCTCAAAGTTTTAAAATTTTAATTAAATCAATTGCATGTTAACCATAAATCACATATCTCTCAACCAACTATCCTTATGTATCACAACAAGGTTCTCAAAAACCTTGAAATTCTTTTGTGCACATTATTATGTAAAAATGTATGATTAGCACTCAAATGCATTTGTGTTTCAAATTTTCATTCAACAACTACATTTTTAGGCTTCATTACCTATTAAACAATACATCATTTATGTTTTGAAACATGAATTTACAATTATATAATTAAAGTACTTGATTTACACATCATGATTATAAATTATAAACTTCTTTAATTTGAGCATTTAGTTTCATATGAAAATAATCTTGGTGTATATTAATCTATCAAACCACATTTTGTATCCATAGATTTCTTAGTGGATTTGATATTTTTAGTAATATTTTAATGGATACCTTTCAATCCAAATTAAAAACATACTTGTTCAAGTCAACATTGAAAATTAAATTAAGTACGAAATATACAAATAAAGTCCAATTTTGAGATGTAAGATGTTCAAGTTACTTGAAATTTAAATTGAAATCCAAATGTTTTAAAGCATTCCTATAGATTCAAAACTTCATTGCTTACATGACATTCTTAAAGATCATGCTACATTGGCCTCATTTTCAACTAATAAAACATGTTTACAATTTGTAATTTAAACAACATTAAGGTTGATTGAGCTTTTTATTCCTTCTTATCATATTCACAATTAAGGTACTGCTTTTTGGGCACATGACTCAAATACTTTGTTTTTGCTATCTTCCAAATATAGAATACAAATGAAATAAATTTAAATAAGTGATATGGGACAATTCAAATTATAATAATTTTCATGGTGGTGATGATTTTCCACATGCATATGTAATTATGCATAAATATTCAGGTAAAAAACTAGAAATGCAGAAAATAAGTACATAAGTTTTTAAATACAACTTAACATGTTTTCTTTCATGAAAATTTTCTACATATTTTATCGACACTTGGGGCCACAAATTCTAAGCCTAATGAATATAAAAAATCAACCAAATGGGAAAAAAAAAAAGAATCATTTTCTTATTACCTTTTCAGAATTGAATCTATAGCTTTCAAAATTATTATATTGTATATTATTTAATTAATTGCATTATATGAACATTGCCAAACATAGATGTATGCATTACTTATCCATGAAAGAAAATTGAAGTCAATTGCATTGTTTAATGCATTCTTTTTTATTCCTTTAAGATGAAAATTACAATTAATTCAAGGATTCAAATTACTTAAGAGGACTCAAAAGGACATCTATATTACATCCAATTTATTCTTGGATTTTTTTTATTAGATTAACATGACATCGTTTTAGTTATAATCATATACCAATCCATTATAATCATGAAATACTAAATGTAATAAAAATCTTAAACAATCCTTTGTAGTATTTTTTTGTTAGGTTGTCTTTTTGGGCACCCTGATTGTGAATGTGCCCTTCCCCAAATGCTCAAAGAAGGGATTCTTGGTGTGTTGAGGGAGTAAATCAATTAATGTGGAAAAGATTATGTTCTCACAATTAACTAATAATAAGTTTTTTTTTTATAAAATGGACCTAGGAAATGAACTACCTATGGGATAAATGCATTTGGACAAATTGTGAAATATGATTTAACCATCAAATTGAAAACATTGCATTACATTGGGAAAAATATTTTATAATAAACTTTGAATATTGTAAACTTTGAACTTTGAATAGCAAAGATATATGCAAGTAACATACAATTTCCGAAGTTTATAATCTTAAATCTCAATGCTTAGCAACCACCATATTTGCAATTTGCTCGACATCACAGGATCAGTGCATCTTCATACAAACAACATAATTACTAAAATTCAAAAAGATGTTGTAATTTGTAATGTGCACCTTGTAAAAGAACAATATATTTATTAAATTAATTGAACAATGCACAAACTTGAAAGCTAAGTGACAATGGAGTTTAAACTCTAGGTTTTCCAATTTACAACTTTGGAATTTGTACAATGCATTTTGTAACATATGTATGTTAATAACTACATTTTGCAACTTTGCAATAGGTTATGTAAGGGTGTGCACATGGCAACCTTGCAATTCACACACAACAATCTAGGATATAGCAATCAAATTAGCAACAACCTGATTGTGATGGCAATGGTGTTTGCTTTTATAAAGTTGCAGTGCAAGGGCAATCTTTGTGATGTTGCGTAGTGGCCTTAAACCCATCTTTGTGATTGAATGAAGAGTCAAATGATATGTGTCATCCATCAAACAATTGGCCTCCCTGTTGTGATTTTCATTATGAATCAATGAAATCCCCCCTATTTTTGGCTTAAAACTAAATTGGGTTTTCACATGCCCTCTTCTCATGTCACATTTTTGTGAAATTTTGCCACAACAAAAATCATCACACATGATTTGGGGGTGGATATTTTAATTTTCTCCTTCTAACCACCCTCTCTTGGGAATGGGTAAATTTTTTAAAATATATATATATTTTTTCTCTTTTTCCAATCCATTGGAAATATTTTCTTTTCAACTTTGATCTCTTTTTAAGTTACTAGAAACCCAATACTATCTTTAATGCCCGCCCTTCCACCTCCCAAAACCATTAAATGAATAGTTAAATAAAACATCTAAATTCATGTTAACCAAAGTAATCTCATTTGAATTTTCTCATCATTCAATTTTGAAGTGTGTATTTTGCATCCCAATTCATTTCATTCAATTGTGTTTATTGACTATAACTAATGATTAATGTAAAACTTATAATGTGTGGAAGTGTACACAACTTGCCCAAATATACATATTTAAAAAATTGTGTCATTTATTAATTTTAATTTGAAAACATATTTTAACCCAAGTTCTAGCACACATCAATCTATAATGTTTATCCAAATGTGTGCCTTTCAAATAGACTTAGTCGAATGGTAATCCAATTGTGTATATGTAGAATGTACCACCCATGTTGATAAGGTTGGGTTTCCAATCATGAAGTTTTGTATAGTTACATATAAGATTAAATCAAAAAATAAATACACATTACAAAATGAAATTGCAACAAGTAATTGAAAAGGCATAGTGGAAATACCATTAAAGGACATGAAATTGGATATGATTTTTTTTCTTTTTGGGCAAAATGGGGCACAAATGGACATTGAAGGCACCAAATACAATGTTGAAAAACACCATAGGTGCCAAGAAGTATGTAGGGGACATTGAAGGTGTATATATGGTTGAAAATATTTTATATTTTATATTTTATATGTTATTCAAACCACAAGGGGTGTCAAGGCCCATTAGGAAACACAATAGGAAAGATGTTGTGGGATGTTGGAAAGGTCCCTCAAAAAGTGTTTTTGGGGGTAATGAAGGGTACCAAAAAATAGATCAAGAATGATAGGGGTGCTAAGTAGATTGTCAAAGGACATCTAGGGTGTCAAAAAGGTTAATGTTTCGAATATGGAAAGATTAAATTTCATGTTGTAGAATTCATGGAAGTGAAAATGATTTCATGGACAATTTATATGATCATAGATTACCAATGTTTGATAACAAATTATATTTCATTCAAAATCATTTTATTTTTTAATAGATTAATATTTTGACCTTACGTCAACTGATATTTACTAATAGCGTGAAACAACATGAAGCCCAAGTTTTCATTATGTACTATCAAATGGTACAAGTGGGGCAAGCTCTCTATTCGGTGGTAAGAGGTCCTACCAAAGCCTATTCCAAAGCATAGTTTTCCTTGCCATCAATTCACATTTTGAGTAGGTATTCCCCCTTTCATTCATGTTACAAGTATCCTAAACCCTAAATCTTAAACTAATTGCACTTAAAGTGAAACCAACAAGTGGTTACCTATCCCACATAGGAAAAGGTTAGACAAGTGATTGAATAGGACAATAGGACACCCAAACCAATTACAATAGGTGACACTTGTGATAATTGTGACACGTTAATGAAGTTCATAAATGAATTCCAAATTTTTGTGTATCTTTGATTTCAATAATCATTTCAAGCATCCTACATCATCATTCTCCTTCACCTTTGGTTCTTAATTTGTACCCACCTTTTCAATCTATATTGTTATCCACACATCACAATTATTGGTTGTGAATTGCATCCTTACTCCTTCCCAAATCTATTGATTTAGTGGCAAATTCATGACAATATTTTCAATGGGGTTTATAAATCTAAATGGACCATAATTTGAAGGCAATGAAACAAATTGAATGCGATTCAATTTAATTCATGTTTTTAAAGGAACAATCTAATTTGAGAATTTGTTATGTTGAAGAACACATGTGAAATGTGCCCAAGATTACAAAACATGATGAAAATACTTATGATCTTTACAATTAATTGCAAAAGCTTTACGATTTTTATAGATGGATGCTCATACTTTTGTACAATGGTGATATTTTAATTTCACAAGAGTTAAGGCCAAAATGCATTCAATTATGTTGTATAATTTTCACGAATGCGATTAAGGCAAATTTTGGCCATGTGATGAGCATGATCAAGTTGCAACACCGCTTCAAAGTCTTTCATAGACAATTGAAAGTTTTCTATGTTTTCATATAAATAAGCTCGTTGCATTAATAATTCTATGTTGTTCATGTTCATTGTTATTGCCTGCAAATCACCCCACAACCCAATTCACCCATAAGGATATTTCCAAAAAAAAATCTATGTATATTGAGTGTGTTTATTCTTGTGAACTTATTTAGAGCTCTATCAACATGCAATTAAAATATTGTAACCTTCTTAAGTTGAAGCTTGAAATATAGTGAGTTACATTCCATGAACAACCTTTTTTTAAAAGAGATTCAAAATTATTTTTTAAAGGGGTACATGCATGTGGCCTTAGAGGTTTTCACCCATGTTCACTAACTCTACTAGCCTTGTCCACATGTTTGAAGTTGTGAAACCAATTTGTGTGGTGCTTACACTAAATGACAATGTAACATTATTCAAGCATGGTTCAATGAAGAACCAACATCATTTCTTTCCACCTTATGATCCATGCAAATTTTTGTCAAATTGAACTCTTCCATGCCATATGATGATGTGTGCCTTATGTAAAATAAAAATGAAAATGTGCAACTAATTGTAATTTGCCAACAAGAAAATGGTAGCTTCTAAGCACATGCATAAGATCATGCTACATATGTTTTTTCACATATTATGATGCATGAATAGAAACTCACCTTGGTGCATTCCATAATAGCTTTGTTATATTCACCAATCTCCTTGAAACAAGAAATTTTGCGAATGATGATTTCTATTAGCAATTTATTGTACTCTTGATTTTTTTGTATGAGCTCTTCTGCCCATGACAACCACATTATTGCATTTGGGTACAATCCTTGTTTATAACACTCATTACCCTTTTGTGATGCATCTATTGCAGTGATTCCTATAGGTGTCGGACCCAATGCTTTGAGCTCTGTGATCAATTTTCCATGTTGATCGATTGAACCTATCATGATGTTGTCAATGTCTTTTATACCAACTTCAAGTTGGTCATGTAGTTCATCAATCCTTAAATTGATTTGTGAATCAACAATTAATTCAAGTGGATTTGTTTTTTGATCAACATTATGTGCAAGTTGTTGAGAGGTTATTGAAAGACCTAAAGTTGGGTTTGATGGTTTGGTTAAAGGGGTCTTGTTTTCCTCTTGTGTTTTTTTTGACCCAAATGGAAAGCTTGATAAATGATGATCAATTTTGGCCTTGTTATCATCTAGTGTTAAGGGTTTGAAAGATTCATATGATGAAGGTTGGCCAGTTGCTTGGGTGGAAGTTTCAGATATAGGTGGGTAGACTTTGTTTTCAGACACAAGGCATGGAGTTGAATTTGAATTGAAATTCATTGTCAAATCTTTGGGCAATGTAGCAGGGGTAGGTTCATCATTGTTGTAGGACTGTTTGGAATAACACATGTCAACAAAAAGTTCACCCCTAGGTGAAGGTTTTGCTCCCATCAAAAAGGGTTCATTTCCAGCAGAAGATGGTCGTTGACCTTGAGTCTTGAATGTGTTGGCATTGTCCAAAAGGAAATCCAAATCATCTTCACCAATGGGAGAATATATATTACTTGGGATAAGAATAGTAGTAACAACAAGTTTTTCATTGTTGAGTTGTGGTGAAAAAGTATTCAAGCTTTTAATGGATGACAAGGAATTAGCTTGTGGATCTTCAACTTTCCAACTTTCCAACTTTGGGCTTGAAGAGCTCCCAACCTCATCACCTACATGCACCAGACCCATTTCCACCATTGAATTCATGTCATGAAAAAAAAAATTAACGAATTTTAGCAATTTGAGTGCAAATAATGACAATTATTGATTTGCAAACATAAACCATATATTGCATGACATCATACTTAAAGATTTTTCAGTGAATCCAAATGAATTCAGAACTTGTTGTTTTAATTCTTTTAGGCTTGTTGTTGCTTGTGGCTTTGACATGTTTGATATATGCCCAAAGTTGAATTAGTTGTTGTTGATTAGAGTAGGGGTTGCATTAAAGTAGACATTCTTGTCACACCTCCTCATTGTTCAAGCTTGTAAATTCCTTAACCTTTTGATACCTTTCTAATTAACGTAAGAAATGAATTGAAAGCCCATTTACTTGAGTGTTAGATTCACATAACAACTATGCTACAATCCTTGATGATCAACAAAAAAATGAAAAATGCATTGCAAACTAATACGTTACAAATTGTGAATAAATATCAAAATTACAATCTATGCCATATTTTGAAAAATGATTCCTTTACATCAAGAGATCACATTGCCTTTTTTCCCCCATTATAACAAAAAAATCCAATCAATGCTTTAAATTAGGATTCAATAATAATTGATCATTTTTTCACAAACACACATGTGAAATCTCTTCATGGAATGTCCATTTCCTCCTAATAATCAAAATTTGACTTTGTAACAATATATTCCAAATTGTAGAGTTTCAAGTTCTTATCCAATTTCCATATTCCATTGTCTCAACCATGTTCCCCATACCCATCATTATCATTTTAACTAATTTGAGAAAATAGTAGTGAATGAAGGCACCAACAAACACCAAGCGACAACTATAAAAAAAGACAACCGTTCCCACTCGTCATGGCGTTTGCTCTAAAATTTCTCAAATGCCACCTTTGTCATTTTCTTCCTAGTAAGAATCATCACAAAAAAAAACTTTACCCAACTAAAAAAAAAAAAACATTTTGTACATACCTTCTCAACATATATAATGTATATTCAAGCAATTCTTTAAAAATACATTATTATTAACCTAATTAGCATTCCAAACCTTGAAATTCTAAGGTCCCCTTGTTTTGTTTCACAAAAGTTGATTCCAAAAATTAATTACATCTTACAAGCCCAACTACTTAATTCCTTTCCCTTGCTCACCTAGATGGAGATGAAAAAGCACATGTCATTCTACCCATCCTCCATTTCATTTCAAGCTTTTCTTTTTCATTAGGGATGTAGTAACTAGGGTTGAAATTACTTTAAAAAATTTCTCAAAAACCTTTTGATTTTGCAAATTTTTTGAGGTTTTTTTCCATGTTTGGTTTTTTGCAATAATGGCTTCTCAAAAGCAATGTTAGCAAACATGGCTTTCAAGTTTCCTCATGTCTTGAATTTTCATCATGACAAATGTGTTTTTTTACAATGTGTTTTTACAACATAATTAACATTATGGTATTTAACATGGATAAACAAAGATTGGTGTTTTGAAACTTTTCTTATAGTTCATTGTTCTTTTTGCTTAAATTTCACCATTTCATTTTTATATATAACATGTTAATAAAAAAGGTAAGAGGAATAGGAGAACAACCAATGTGGCAAGGATTTGTAAGCAAAAACAACAACTAAGCAATGATGTTTTTGCTAGCGGTGGTTTTCAACAAAGGTGGAATCCTACTTGACACATAGAGTAGTTGAAAATGATGCATGGTATGGTGAAAGATCTTTTAATATGGAATTTCATAAGAAAAATCCATCCTTAAGTTCAATTTTGTTTGTAAGTTATTGATATTTCTTATTTAAGTTCAAATATTTTAAATATTAAAATTCAAATATGACTTGTGTGATTTGAACCTCCAATATTTTTGTGTGATAATATTTAATGGTACAACTCAAGCATATATAATGTTAGGGACAAAATATCAAGCACCATATATGAAATGAAATTTATGAATTTGACATCATTGCAACATTATAGACCATCCATTACCAAGTTTGTTTACATGTGTGCATTAAAAAAATTCCAAGTAATTGAGAATTCATGATATTATACAAAAAATATTTCATCAGATATATCATTTTGTAATTCCTATGGTTTTCAATGTTGCCATTTTTGCAACATATATATTTATACAATAATGAATAACATTTGAATATGTGTGATTTGTAGATGCTACCTTTTGAACAAGAGAAAACGAATGAAAAATAACGATGTCAAAGAAGTTGGAAAAGTTGAAAATTGAACATTGAAGAGAAAAAAAATTGTGATCAAATAGTGATAATGGTGCAATAATGTTGGAAATTTGCACAACCACTTGAACTCCACTTATGAAACACTTACCAATTATTCAAACTTGAAAATTAGGCACACATTGTTATTACAACTCGGTGCTTCACAATTTTTTTCCAACTTAGGTTACATCCTTTTCATTTATTTTGTATTATAAAAATGAAAAGTACTTTAAAGACCATCAACTCTCTTTGGATACTATTGCAATGTGTTCATAATCTTCTAACATAATATTTGAATTTCTTTCTGTGTGGGCAATGAAAAAAATTGAGACAAATATGAATGTGTCGAAGGTAGCGATAGATTTAATCGATGTAAGACCTTAGTGATGGTTGTGAACAAAAATCTACTTTAAACCTATCACCCGAATCTCAAAGAAAGAAAAAAGAAACTACATACAACAAGTATACCATATAAATATGTATTTTACAATTAATTTAATTTTATAAAAAACTTGTGAAGCCATTATCTCCACGTTCGTTTTGAATCCCAACTTGATTGATATCATTTCTTGTACAATGATGATATAAAATTGCAATGCGCACACAATGGTTGTAAGTAATCCCATTGAATGCGTGTTTGTAACTTATGGATTTGCATCAATTCTCACTAGAGAACAAAAGACGACATGAAACTTGTCTTTGTTGGTTTGTATTGAACAACAAAGCATGTTGGTGTAAAGAATGGGCTTCTTTTGGAAGAAAGGAAGAAGTCACCTTGCGAGGATTTTCTCAAAGTTTTTTCACAATAGTTTATTGCAAATTTATCATAGGCTAGTGTAGGATTGTTGTTTAATGAATGGATTATGAACATTTGGAAACTACAATTGATGGCACATTTCATGTTATTGTTGCTTTTAGATGGAGTGGGAAACCAAGTTTGGAGCACCATGATGCAGAGAGGCTTGAAAAAGAACATGCAAACATAATTATCAAAAGCATTTGTATTAAAAAAGAATTCTCTCTTTATTGTGCTCACTGTTGATCTCATCCATGTACTCAAAGCTTCTCAAGTAGCAATGTTCTATAATAGTTGGATAGGTTAATATTAAAAACCTCGAGCTCTTAAAAGTTATAACCTTTGCTATTCTCCTTCTTTCACCAAATTCTCCTTTTCTTTCAATGACTTCTCATATGATTTACTCGGAAGGTTGTACCATGTTCTAATGTAATGACATTTGCGGAACCTCTATTCATCTTATAAGAGAGACCTAGTTTTTTTTATCAATTTTGATGAAAATATTTTGAGATTGGAATTAGCAAGGGGATTAGAACCCTAAACCCTAAACCTTATCAATGATCTACACATGGGAAATACACTAAAGGCATGCATTGGTCACATACTCCAATACCTTGACATTATACAATTCACAGCAACTAAGGAGATTCATAACATTAGTAAACAAATGTTAACATTTGCAAGTTTGTTCATTTGCAATCAATTGACAAAATAGCTTTGTTTTATTAGTTTAGGGTTTAGTGTTCAGGGTTCACACCTTTCCAACTTTGCAAAACTCAATCACAATATTCTCAAAATAGTGACTGAAACCACCACCGCCACCACCACCCCTTTCATTGGATCAGCCAAAGGTGAGCCAGCATCCACCAGTGCACCATGTGAAATATATGGTGTGCAAACAGGAACCGCCTTCTTGTTGTATTCCTGCCCCATAGCTATCCATGGTAGTTAGCTCTGTACTAACCATCCACACGCATCTATCTACCTACCTAGTAGCCACCATGTGCCTTACCTACTTTGTTACTTGAAACAGCTAGAAACCATGACATGGTGTATTTTGACAAAGGACGAATCCAAGACACGAAGAAGGTTGATGGTAACCCATCATGTGAAAAGTTGAGGGATTATAACTGCACATGAAACATCAGGAAACATGGAGCTGACCTCACGTGGGCGGTGCGTTAAACGTCACTTCACTGCAACTCTCAAGAAGGCTAGGAATCCTGGTGTTGTTAAAACTGTGTGTACATAAGCAGAACTTGATGAAGATGATAGCAGAAAGGGCTACCCTCCAAAGTTCTATCCAAAGTAGTGATCAAAGCATTCAAGGATTCTTGTCAAATCTGTGCTATTGGTTGTACTACAATTCTACCACAGCCCTTCCCACTCAGAGGGTAAACCTTTGAAAGAAAAGGGCATCTGACACATATGGGATAGTGTGGATCAAATGACCTTGTGATGACTACAGGGTTGCCCTACTGGCACACCTCAATAACTGAGAATTTCTAAAGGTTACCATGTTGCAAGTTTCTAGTACAGCTGCAATCAACATTGATAAAATCACATCCTATAAGGGGGAAGCATGCAGGAGCTGGTGGCGCTCAGAAATGCGTGCCAGAAGCCGGTTTCTGACCACTTCCCACCGTGATTCCAAGAGGGGTGCCTTGGTTCCCACATCCACCACATAGAACACATCTGACACAACATTGTCTTGTGTTCCTATCTTGGCCTTTTGCACACTGAACCCAGCCCATTCCATCCCATGCACCCAAGTCACCATCAGGCTGAGACATCAGATCATCACCACTATCATGAATGGAAGTGACTTAGCTGCCATTACTCATGCACTGACTTCATCAGCTTCCAACAGTGGCTATAGATACAAATCTAACAAGTGCTCAAAACTCAGGGAAAAAGGATTATATAAACAATTGTATCCTCAGTTTCTGTTGCATTTCCAGAAGCAACAGGAAGACGTGGTCATCATGTTGGCTAGCATTCAGAAGAGGCAGAGCTAATGAGAAAGTCAATAGCATCCTCATCCAAGATGCAACAAGCTTGTAAGGGAAAGCTTCATTCATTTTGGCTTGCCCTGTGCAAGCAAGCAAGCATCTAAGCTTAAGGGGTTGACCACCCTGGATATATCCTTTAAGTAACCACTGCTGACTACTTGGATGCAGGAGATCCACTCTAGGCACTACAAATAAGTTCAATAGAGAGAAGTACAAACCCTACCAAGCTGCATTCCTCATCACAATAAAAAGATGTAGCCTGTATTACATAAAACTGTGGATGCCAAAAATATCAAATGAATAACAAAACATGAAAGCAACCCGAAACAAATGCTTGGTCTGTACCTGACTCCAGTCTCATTGAACCCAAGTGAGATATCGAAGAGCAGCATGTCTTGATCAATGCCCTCAACAGTAACCTCTGTTTGTAAAGTGTCGTTCTTGAAATACACTCTGAAATTGGATTGTAAAGAGGAATCATTCGTGTGTTCTTCATTTGAACATTCAACCACAGCAGATTCTAGAGGGTCTGGTACAACTTGCTCGTCAAATGAACAATTACTTGATGGCAAAGATACTCCATTGTTTTCCAAATCCATCTACAACATGGCCAACAGGTGATAAACCCGTGAGTACAGAAATTATGCAAGGAATTGTACTCACCTGTGATCCCTTCCTACATCAAATGTCTGCAATTGAAAAGCCACTCAATTCAAAGCAGATTGACAAGCAAAACACACAGAAGAATCTTCAGAACAAGATTCTTGCTCCATTATAATACAAACTTGAAGAATCTCAGGTTCCAACCATGTTCTTAGCCCTAGACATTCTGGCAAGTCTCTCACCTGAACAACACCTTCATTTTCATTGCCTCCTGATGGTTTGCATGATGGACCAGCACTGGATTCACCTCTTGCAGGTGAATGAGAGCCAGCTTTATCGGAAATCTCCAGCCCTGATGTAATTGATGTTGTTGTGTCTATGAAAGAGCTTGCACCTTCACCCCCTGACCAGCTGGCAAGACCTTGTGATGGAAAGAGTGTGTCCAAGTTATCTGTGCATGGATCCAAGTGAGCAGACGAGTTGGCACTCAGTCGATTACCTAATGAATCCACAATTGGGAAGGGATCTGGTCCCAAATGCTGTCCTCTTTGATCAGAACTACTGGGACTTGCAACTTGACTATTCCAAATCGTTTCTTCTGACCCCACCTTGTTTTCAGGCCTGTCCAACTTGCCTAGTTCACTTGTATCCAATCCTGTTGCTTCTCCCCCATTACAACCTTTAAACCTCCACAGCTCACCTTGCTGTGATGTATCTGGTATTTCAGACTCATGCAAGGTACCTGTGAGAGGTTTATGGCTCTCACTCCCATCCAGGCCATGAGGCACACCAGGTCTTTTACTACCACTCTCCAATGTGACCATAGGGTTACACTGCTTTGACTGCACAAGGACTGAGTGAGCCCTATGACCTGAGTTCAATGAAGAAACAGTATCTGCATTTGTGTGGGAGAAGGAAGGGCCGCTAGATGACAATGGCATATTGGAAGACACTCCCTGCATCCCAGGTTGTCTAGAAAGATCATCCAAATCATTGATGGGGTCATCAATGCCGCTGTAAATCTTCCTCCTACAGAAACGACCCACTTCAGTAGGTCCTGTCAGACACCCTGGACCAAACAGCAAAAGGAAGGCAGAGATATCTTTGCATAGTGTTAGTGGGTAAAGGCTCCCATCTTGCTCAATTCTACAGACAGACCTAGAATGACTGCACTCAACCTAAGTAAGATTCAAATTACTTTTAGGAATTATAGGCCCACTTATTTGTATGGCATATTCAAGCAACACTTGTGCACCCAATGACTTCCAAGGCCAATCAAATCATTGCCCTTGGGTCCTTCCTAGATATGGGTGTCAACAGAACACCAACAGAACAGCAGCAGCTCAGTGGGAAAGTTTAGAAAGCATACTCTCTTTTGAACTTCTCCCAGCATACAATTTTTGTGACTTCAATGCCTCGGTTTAGTGGGAGGGTTGAAGACTCAACACCAGGTTGGCGCCTCACATGCCGAATGTAATCATTAGTGGCATCATCCAATGCATTATCAGCCACCACAACTGCTCCTTTTCTAAGCTTCAACAGGTCAAAGAGCTCAATGTAGCGTTCAGGTATGCCTGACAGCAATACAAATTCCACACCTGCAATCTCAATTCTCAAGCATCAGATTTCCTTGCGATCAACATTTTCAGATAATTCCCATACCCAACATGATATAACTGAAACTACACCATAAAACTTTCAAGTGCACCATTGTGTCAACTTCAGCGAAACTGAAACCAACACAACAAAACAAGTATGGGTCATGACCTTCTGATGTCACTCAGGAAGAAGTATCACACTGTCCCATTCATTGTGAATGGCAGTGATTAACTGCCATCATTCCCCACTGAACTCATTAGCTCCTTTAAGGAGAAAATGCCCTACGTCTGAACAGGATTCATATAGAGGGCAATTGGTTGGACTTTACCTTCCCTGTGAGCAATGAAACTGGCTGAATCCTCTGTAATGAACTCCACAAACTCCAACAGACCCAATTCTTTTAGGAAATATTGCACAATCTTCTGCTTGTCCTTCTCATGATGCACCGACAGCACGCAGCTACCTGTTGTTTGTGCAGCCACAGCAAGCGCAACAGTCGAGAGCCCACATCCCACCTGCAATGTATGATGGGAGTTGATGCCAGCAGCCAAGGCTGCAATAAACTCTGCGCTGGCAGGTTCCAAGAGTGGTGGTCGGCGCTTGGACTTTCCAAAAGAGAGCCGCTTTTCCAAGAGTACCCTGCGCTGCAACCAAAAAAGCCAACCATGACTTTGTCAGCTCCACACAAATCCAGTTCAACCATGCAAAAAAAAGAAAATCTTTGGCACAAGCACAAGACAGAAAGAGGGATAGAAACAGTGGCATAAGAATCAAAGCAATAAAATCAATGCCAGGTGGGCTTCCAGAATGGAGTCAAAAGAAGGAATATAATAAAAATACCACATTCAAGGAGTCACAAAATGCAGTTGATGCCATCTCAGAGAACCACCGCATCTCGGAAAAGCAGTGAGTCTCGAGCATCGTGATCAGCCTTGATGGAGCAGTGCCACCCCCGGCTCATTAAATGTCTATCCTCCTTCAACTTATTCTGTGGTGTACAGGACAGTGGTCCTCTCTGCATATGTGGATTTTATCTGAACTCCGTTCTTCTGCTCATTCTTCTTCTTCTTCTTCTTCTGTTGTTGTTGTTGTTGTTGTATCTACTACTACTGCCCCACAACATACATGCCCCCAGGAAGAAGCCAAAGGAAAAATCCCAATTTTGTCAATCCTCAATGTGACCACCATGTGAAATGGAAGAAGAACATGACTCTTCTGTTGTGCCATCACGACTATGAGCAGCAGCAGCATCACTAGGGAATGTGATAAGATACTAAAGGCATGCATAGGAGTAGTCTATTGCAGCCTACTCCCGAACTGGTGAATCTCTGAAACATCAAGCAGAAAAGATGTGGGAAGGAATCAAAAGCAATAGTGATCTTGGAAGGCAAAGGTTAGAAGGATCCATCCTGACCTTGGGATACTGAATTGATTGTACATAGAAAGGACATAGACTGCAAGCCATGGTGGTTCCGGGATCCAGCTTCTCACAGCCTCTTCCTCTTCTTCCTCCTCTCTGCTGCGTCAACCAGACTTCTGGTTTGTCAATAGCTCTTCTCCCTTCTTGCATCACTTGCATTTCAGCCCCAAGCGCTGAGCAAGCTCCAGCAATCATGAGCTTCTTCTCCACTCCGTCTTCTTTTTTCTTCGTTCTTTCGCTTCTGCGTCTGCCTCCTCTAACCCCCTTCCCTCCCTTGCACGTCCTTGTGTCTGCTCTCGCCTCTGCTGCTACTGCCACCGCAATCCAAGGCCGGAGGATCGGGATTTGGTTAGCAAATCTCTCACGTCTGAATGGCTTCCGCTTCTCCTCTCTTTTGCGGCTGATTCACGGCCATTCTCTCTTACAAAACCTATCTTCGCATCGCACCGCAAGGACGGAGGAGCTTCCTTCCTTCAGGCCGTGCCTCACTTCCCTCTGGACAATTCCCTTCCTTATGCAATGTCATGCAACAAACACGCTGAAGCTGAGCTTTAAAGCTACTGAACTTTTTTTCTTCTGAGAATCTGCTGCTACTCACATTCCAAGCTGCTTCCCCGGACATCAACACTTCTCACTCCGCTCCATTTCCCCCGGAAACAGGGGGGGAAAAAAAAAAGCAAACCCCCGTTCTATCTCCCGTGTACCTTCAGCTTCCAAAACACACCGACAGATCCCACAAGGCAACCATCATGGCCTTGAAGAAGAAGAAGAAGAAGAAGCCAAAGAACAAAAACGAAATCTTCCTGCGCTGCAAAACAAAACAGAAAAAAACGCTCCACTATTGACCCCAGAAAACCAAGAGAAAAGAAAAAACCACAAATCGGAACCAAAACGCGCCGCGTAAAATACTGAAAACTCAGCCACGCGGATCCAGCCGCCAGAGAAGGAAATAGAAAGCCGAGACAATAGGAGAGAGGGAATGTGACGCAAGAGCTCTGGCTCAGCAGCTCGGGAGGAGGTGTGAGAACAGTAGAAGGCGGCAGCAGCCAGCCATCAGTAGCACGGCACAAAAAGAGCGAGCGCAAGGAGAGAGACGGACCGGGTGACTCCGGGTGACCCGACGCCGGCCGCCACCCCTTTTACACCCGGGTGGCCCGCCAGGATACCTACCTACTACCCACCCACCTACCCACCCACCCGCCCGCCCGCCGTGGTGATTATACCCGCTATTTCCGGACCTCCTACAATCAAGCTCTCCCAGAGCTTTAAGGGAACGTAAGGGAACGAAGTGAACGGATAAAAAAATCTCTGTTCCCAATGGCAGGCAATTGTTTCATTTTTTTAACCCAATAAGTTGTTATGTTCCAAAACCCATTAAAAAAAAAAAACAAAAAAAACACACACACACACACACACACACACACATGCATACCCCCCAAGACGGAAAGTTTAATATAAGTTTCCTCCTTTGTCCGTCCTTTTTGTTTGTTGTTATTTTAGATACTCGTAAACCTGCCATGGTTGTCGCCCGTAGGAATGACATTCCCCGGCATCATAATCTCAAGGGGTAATGTATCAACTAGTACCCCTTGAATTTGGGTGTCTTGGTAAAAAAAAAAATAAAAATTTGGACATCGGACTTCTTGTTCCCATGTTCTCAATCCCGAAAAAAAACAAAAATTCGGACAGCTGACCTATTGGATGTTCCCCAAATCCATCCATCCATCCATCCATCCGGGTGTCTTTGATAAATATATTTGGTCCAGATTGATTCGACGTGATCCGGTTGTTCTCCGGCCGGGACAATCCAGATAATGTACAAGAAACAACAAAGCCGAAGAACAAGAATGAATGAGGGAAGGAAGACGACCGTAAATAAATAAATAAATAATTTTTTTTTGCAGGTTTTGGACTCTAGTTAGTCTTATTCAGGGACTCCTCGTAACGGCTTTGCAGCTCGGGTTGCTCTTTTTGTTTTTTCCTCCTCTCATGTCGTTAGGATTTATTTTCCCTCTTGTCGAAACCCGACTATAGTTCCGAGAGTCCCCAAAGCTGGACGCGAATTTTGTCAATCTTGGTTCCGTTCAAAGAAATTCCACCATGTTCGACCAATCCACATTTAAAATTTTTAAAAAAAAAATTCCTCGTGTATTTGGAGGACACCTTATTATTACGTACACATTACTAATGCTTCCGCTCCTCCAAAAACCGGAGGCATTATATTAAGTGTAAGAGGCCTCTTGTACGTCTAAGGTGCCACTCCGTCGTGTTGTGTCATATCGTATCGCCTTGTGATTCTACCTAAACCTCGTGCTTTTATTATTATGGGTGGCTAAGGTAAGGCCCATCCACGGGTGAGGAACATTGCCCAAAAGACGTAGGGTCGGACTCGGCTACCACCTTGTCCTAGGTTGCTTTAGATCGGGGTCCGTGGTACAAATTCCTAGGAACCAATTTGGACTCATTTGAAGCTTAATTGAGTCCTTGAGTTGGACTCCGGGTTGGACCCTAGCTTGCATCTTTGGTTCTTCAAATCAAGAGCTCTTCATTTTAGCTTTTTTTTAAAATAAATTAAAAAATTTCTATTTAAATAATAAAAATTAAAATTTAGTAAAATTATTTTAAATTATTAATAAATAAATAGAATTTTAATTTAAGGGGATTTAATAAATTTTCTAAAATAGTAATTTTTTTGGTTCAAACCAATTGATTTTTCCTCCAAAATGGTGTCATGTACGTTTAGCTTCAATTTGGCACTTTTTGGTCTTGGACCCCACATCTAAAGGCCATGGGTCCAATTTTATGGCTCTCATCCAATAGGATTGCTCTATTTCATTGGACCCTCAACCTTAGACCCTCATCTAAAGTGGCCCTAACCTAATAAGATCACATAGTATTGTGTATTTTTGTCGCTACTAAGTGTGTGTCACCCCCACAAAGGTACTTGATTTGGTCATTAAAAAAGAAATTCATGCCTAGGTTAGGGACGTTAGATAGTTGCACGAACCCGCGAAGGTCTCATTCTCAATAGAAAGGGCCTACAATGAGGCGGTAGCTGAATTTGGCCTTGTGGGTGAAAACGTTCCCCCACCCCACCGTAGGGCTCTTCGCATCCTAAAGCTAGAGGCATATGCTTTAGGCACACTTAGGTAGATCAAAGCGGCATAGGTATAAGATCCATCCCACTCATAAAGAGTCCAACCGTGCATTTTTGGGAAGGTCCTTAACCCTAGGGCCTTATTAATCATCATAAAAGCATGAGGCATAGGTTATTCGAGCCTATACATAGGTAGCTCATGATGCCTAAGCATAAGATCCGGCCCACTCTTTAAGAGCCGATGTAATACCCGTCCTCTTGCCTAAACATGAGATTTGGGCCACTCTTAAGGAGTAGGTGTAATATCCGTCCTCCTTTTTAGAAGGGATCTTAACGGATATCTATATATATAACCGTATTATATGTACCCAATCAAGTCACTTTAATTTTTTTACTTTTGAGGGGTGTTGGAATTTTGTTGCCCTCCCCCCAAGTTCCCATTGTCTAGGAAGCATGTTCCTAATGGGTTCCCAATATGTTCCCCCCCTAGTTCTCAATGTGCTCCCCAACATGTTCCCAATAGCATTTTTACTTTGTGCAATGTGCTTTGCCCAAGGTCGTCCTAATTCATGCTTATATTAATTAGTAAGTGGTTGTGCCCACATTTGTCCCAAAAAAAAAAAAAAAAATTGTTTTTTTCCAGAAGGAGCCATTTGATTGGCCCATCACCAATATTTTTGGAACACTATTATTGGGAACATCTTAAGGAACACATTGAGAACTTGAGGAACATTGTGGGACATGATGGGAACACAATGAGAACATATTGGGAACTTATTGCTTTTCGATACTCACTCTCAAGTTACCATATGTTGTTGAAAATCGAGTCTACCGATTATGCATGAGACACAATGACTTGTGTTTATTTATTTATTTATTTTTTCGTTAATTTATTCCAAACCGATCCGAGGCACAACTAACAAGAAAAAAAACTATCATTCTTTGCCCGATTTTGTTGCAATTTGGGGTTGCAAATAAATTATTTATTTTTATTTATTTTTCCTAGACATCCCCAAAGCATATGTTACCCTTTCTCAAAAATAATTGGCCAAAATTTTGTCGCTTCTGAAATGGATCATCGGTACTCTAAAGTTTTGGAAATAACCAGGACCGATGGTTCTTTGAGTCTGAAATAAAAATTAAAAAACAGGAACGAACGATTCTTTATAAAGTTCGAAAAGTTCGCAGAACACTCGTCAGCCCCAGCAGCCCTGCTGAAGAGCTGATTCAGCATGAGAATTAATTGATGAAAAGGGAGAATAAGACCTAACAACTCTTAAGGTACATATAATGGACACAACAAGAGAACCAGCTTGAACAAGGGGTGTGTGTCCCCAACTCTGGCGTTGCCATTTGCATTAAAAAGTACCTTCAGGCGAAACAAGAATTACGGAAACTCAAATACTTCACCATGCAAAAATATAATCTTCAAAAAATCCTTCTAAAAGAAGCCAAAATCCTTCAAGATATGATGATAACTCTATTATAACTAATCTCGAGTTTCAACACAAGCCAAAATATCATCTTTCAAAAATCCTCATATAATTAAATAGACCTATTATTATTACCTAGGGGCCAAAAATTCCCTTAAGCTACTATACACTCTATAATGAATGTAAACACAATATCCTTGCCTTGGTAGGCAAGGTCAATATAGAGCTCTCCCCCCTCCCCAACCCATGTATCATATATATTAATTCACTTGGTCTGTATGTGACAATGACTCCAGCCGGACAGTGACCACGGACAGTTGTTTGAAAAGAAAAGTTTTTTTAAAAAATCAAAAACATCAACCAAACATTGTTGAAATAACACACCTGTGCATAATGCACAGGGTTCACACTAGTAACAGCTAATTCACTATGAGAATTAACCGATGAAAAGGGAGAATAAGACCTAACAACTGTTAAGGTACAGAGTGAACACAAGAGAACAAACTTGACTGAAAAGCTCTCCCCCAACCCCTTCTCTTGCATTCCCAACAAGGTTAGACTAAGCCTTGGAAAGGTGCCCTCTTGTAGGAGTGGGGTTTGTCCTTTTTATTCCCAATTCCAAGAGAGACAATTGTTATGGGTGTCTTCTTCTTCTTCTTCTTCTTAGAAATCACTAGAATGTTAGGGGGGAGGGGGGTGCCCACCACCCATTGCTCCCTTTTTTTTTTTTTGTTGCACAACTACAAATGCCTCTTCTACTCATGTAGTATATACAGTTATTAGTTCCATGAGTGAGTGAGGTGCTTTTTTTTTGCCTACTTCTTTCCACACAAACAACCAACTTGCCCTTATTTGTGTGTGTGTGGTGTTTGATTGTTGATTCCTTTCACCACTTGTGAATACTAGGGAGTTGAGCTTGTGGTTGTTTCCTAGTCTCCTCCCTCTTCTTCTTCTTCTTCCTTGGTCCCAATGCATTTGAAGATGCTTCTTAAGGTGCATTCACACCTTTATGTTAAGTTAGTGTTAAGTGAAAATCTAGGTGACATCTTAGGTGATACCCAATGTTTAAATGGGTGATTATTTAATATTAAGTGAATATTAACTTCACTTTAAAAGCCTTGGTGGTAAATAGGTTTAGGTTCTAATTGACTAGCTTGGTGGTGTTAGGGGACTTAATACTAGAGTCCTTAACACCGAGTGTGAATGCACCTTTAGTACTCTTTTTTTTCCAACTTTGTTTTAGGGTTTCTCCCAATGGAGCCTTTCACTCTTCCATAGGAGTGTCATGTAAAGTACCCACCACCCACAATCATCCCCAAAATGAACCAACACTAAGTTACCCACCAGCACACCCCAATGGATGAGATGGATGAGATGGATGGTGTGTGGATGGACAGAAAATGTTTTTTCCATTGTATTCCTGTTGCATCATCTTTAACCACAGTGGTTAAGTCATATATTAACCAGGGTTGGTCAATTCTTGAGAAATTATTAAATTATCAAATTAGGGTATAAGGGTAAGTTATTGATAACTTGCTTGTTAATTTCTTTTATTTTTTAAAAAAAAAAAAAAACTAGTCAGAGAACCTCTCTGCTTGAAAATTCAACTCACAAGAGCCTTATGGATTAAATATTATTTATTTTTTAATTTTTTAATTTAATTTAATTTAATACCCCACCTCAAGCATGTAAAGTAAGACAATATGTATGCTTCCCATAGCTCAAGTTCACCTTCCACAAATGTTGAAAAATTAAAGGATCAAAGAAGTGAAAATGGATGAAAAAAAATCGACATTAAAAATGCAATAATCAATAATGTTTCATGTTTTTCTTAGTAAACTTGCTTGTTGCCATTTGAGGTGGGCCTGGCACCAATTCTATTGGTCCATGAACTAAAAAAATTCATGATTGGTTAAATTTTGATGGTCCAAACTCATGTTTTTTTAATTTTTTTTTTTTGGAAGGTGAGCACAAAGTTTTTTTTAGCACATGGTCCGAAAAAATTGTGATGGGTCATATTCTTTTAAATATATTTTTTAGATTTAGAAAAAAGAATTTAAAGGTGGGCAATGTGAAGTTCATTAGCCCATGGGCCAAAAGTCAAATTTTTTACAATTTTTTTTTCCCTCTTTTCAATGAAAAGAAGGTCCATGGTCCAATGAAATAGAGCAACCCTATTGGATGAGAGCCATAAAAATTGGACTCGTGGCATTTAGAGGAGGGTCCAATACCAAAAAGTGGCAAATCGAGGCTAAACTTACATGGCACCATTTTGAAGGGAAAATTAATTTGTTCGAGCCAAAAAAAAAGAAAAATGGCTAAAAAGGAGAGCTCATGAATTGAAGAACCAAGATACAAGTCAAGGACCAACTCAAGGATTCAATTTGCTTCAAATGAGTCCAAATTGGTTGCTAGGAATTTGGACCATAGAGCCCCATCTAAAGTGGGCCTAAGTTTCTTCATAAATTAGCAAAAGAAGGAAAGGGAGCATATTAGTCATGAATGACAAGGAAGAGGATGGGTTAGGTTGTGGTTGAAGTCTTTATGTTAGTTCTATACCACACATGGCAAACAAAAATTTGTTCCTTTGGCCCTTTGTGGTCAATTTGGGTGGGTTGTGCTCTCCTAGCTCGGACTTGGGTCTTCCTCCCTTGGCTTGAGTTGCTTGGTTCAATGGAGTTTGCCAAGGGTTTCATCAATTGTGAGTCCATTTGGGAAAAACTCAAGATGAGCAAATTGAAGAAACCAAGCTTTGTCAAAATTCTTTACCAACCCATCCATCCATCCATCCACCCATCCACCCATCATCATCATCATCATCATCTCACCTTCCCATCCCACACACTATTGATCTCACCCTATTGGGGCCCTTATTGGGAAATATGACAAAACCTACCCAAGTACTTGACTTTGGTTCAATGGAGTTTGCCAAGGGTTTCATCAATTGTGAGTTCATTTGGGAAAAACTCAAGATGAGCAAATTGAAGAAACCAAGCTTTGTCAAAATTGTTTACCAACCCATCCATCCATCTATCCATCCATCCATCCACCCATCATCATCATCATCATCATCATCATCTCACCTTCCCATCCCACACACTATTGATCTCACCCTATTGGGGCCCTTATTGGGAGATATGACAAAACCTTACCCAAGTACTTGACTTGTTGTCACACATACCTACTCATCTTCATCTCCTTTGGTACACTAATTCCCTAAGGAAACATTAGAACATATGACAAAAAAAGCCCACCTACTAGGCTAGAAGACTTTTTCTCCTATCCATTCCACAATGTGGGCGGTTGGCTTTGTGAAGAAAAACAATGCTTGAGCATGTGGTCACTACATGATATATATAAGATAGTGATTATCTTCCTCATGTGTATGTACAATGGATATCTCTTTTGTCTATGGGGTGGGGGAGAAAGGAAAGCTTGAAACTTTCAAATAAAGCATGTGTGGGAAAATGGTCCAAACTCTAAACCCTAAACCTAGCTCTTTTCAAATCCGAAAATCACTCGGTACCCTAAACCCTAAACCAAACATCATCAAACATCACCCCATAACCAAACATCATCAAACATCACCCCCATAACCAAACATCATCAAACATCACCCCCATAACCAAACATCATCAAACATCATCCCATAACCAAACATCATCAAGCATCGCCCAATAACCAAACATCGATCCAGTGCAGACTAACCCTGGTTAACGGTTGGGTGGTTGTGGGTGTAAGAAATTGGCAGAATTAAGCCTAACCAGTAAACCCTAATCACTTTCTAACCATTGTAAGTGGACAACATGATGGCCAACCACACCCAGGTGAAACAAAGGACTAGTTTAAGGGGTCATTTGGCCCCTAGTTTTAAGGGGGCTGGTTGGGTTACAATAGGTGACATCTACCATGGCCTACTGAAGTAATTGGACCCCTAACCGTAGTCCAACCTCAATCAATGTGTTTTAGTTTACTAGAGATATCCACAAAGCACCCCAAACTGGAGCTACTTGACACCCAGTTTCTCTGAAACTGGGCCAGTTTCTCTGAAACTGGGAATGAAAGGAGAAGGCAGGATGAAAACTGTACACATTGAAAAAAAGAGGGGACCAAAAGTAGTTTTTCTCACATCAAAATAATGATCCTCATCAGAGAGTTTCACTCCCCAGTTTTTAATTTGCCTTACTGCTTCTCATTATATGCTTCAAGCCTTGTCAGAGAAAGATCGTGCAAATCTCTTCTGAAGCAATGCCCAATTTCATGAAATGGTACCCACTTTTCACTCACGTTTTGGGGTACCCCTCAATTTGGGGATTAGAAAGGGATTAGACTCTAGAGGCTCAAACTAGGGTCCAAACACAGGGTCACTTTGCAGATAATTTGTAATAATATGTAAGAAAGATCTCCAAGATGCCTAGAATAATACCCACTACTTCTGAACTGATGCCCAGCTTCACGAAACGGTACCCACTTTCACTCACATTTTGGGTACCCTCAAATTGGGGATTTAAAAAGGGATTAGAGAGGCTCAAACTAGGGTCCAAAAACAAGGCGACTTTTACAGATAATTGTAATAATATCATGTAAGAAAGATCTCCAAGATGCCTAGAATAATACCCAGTACTTCTGAACTGATACCCAGTTTCATGAAACGGTACCCACTTTCACTCACATTTTGGGTACCCTCAATTTGGGGATTAAAAAAGGGATTAGAGAGGCTCAAACTAGGGTCCAAAAACAAGGCGACTTTTACAAATAATTGTAATAATATCATGTAAGAAAAGATCTCCAAGATGCCTAGAATAATACCCATAGTACGGGAATGGTGGAATGAAATCATCCAAAGGCAAGGCTCAACAAAATAGTTTAGTTTGTTAGTCTAACTAACAAGGAAGGATTCCGTACTTGTTTGGGCTATATGGTATTGTCATTTGGTCCCATCATCTTTTGTTTGTTTGTATTATGGTTTTAGGGTTTTAGTTATCTCCATCACCCAACAAATTGGTCTCCCTTCTCTCTTCTTCCCCCTCCCCCAAGGCCCCCTAAACCCCTTATTGTCCTTCAACCTCATGGCCACCATTCTTTCTAGAAGATAGTAGGTGGGTGGTAGGTAGGTGGGTAAGTAGGTAGGTGATAGTGTTTTTGTGTGTCTCACAATGTTTGCATGAGTCCCTATGTTGTACCCATTCATGTGCTTGCCAAGGGAGATGGCACATGGGTGTTGCATGAGTCCTTCCCATTTCCTCACCTTCCCCCCTTCACTTTTGCACACAAGGTTGAAGATCTACATGTTTTTTTGAACATGTGATTTCATGGCTAGTAATTGGAAGCAAAACTAAATAAATTAAGATATTTATTTTTCTTAACTACCCATTGCAATTGACCACACACATATGATCCCAAAAGGCCAAGTTATATAGTTTATAATGTTTTTTTTCTAGTGGATTTGACTAGGTCTTTTTTTACAAATAGAAATATGCAATTTTTCGTGGACTTTACCTACAATTAGGGTTCAAGTGTTTCACCTCTAATTGTCATGACATTATTTACATGTTTTTCACTCTAGTTTTGATTGTTTTAACAGATGATTAAAAAATAAATCAAATCAAGTCAAATTTAACCATTTGATGACTTTTAGCACATTTTCACGAATGTTTTAAGATTTGTAAATGTATATTTCTAGTTCTTAATTATCACTATGGATATTATTACACACTTAACGAATGGATGGATTGAATAAGTGGAACTACTTTAGAAGAAGGTTGAACAACCTTTTCATTTTAAGTGAACCATTTTCTTTCCTTGCAATATTTGTGTTGCACTTATATTGCATACCTTCCTTTGATTTCATGTTGGTTGTTTTTTCTCTTGTAACTCTAGTTTTGACACAATAAAATTTTGAAAATTTGGGTTGTGTTGCCATAGTTGATGATTTGGTTACTATATTAGTGTGGTAGGTTCAACTAACTTATGTCGAATGTTCTATATATTATTATATAGAATTACCAAAAATATGTTATATATATAATCAATATCATAAATGAGTAAAAAAAAATCAACATAGTTTTTTGAAATATTCAAGGATTTCAACAATCCTATGGAATTTTTTTATTTTTTGAAAATTCATTCATCCATTGTGGTTAACAAATTCTCAATTTAATTGATTTTGTGACTAATGGCTATTTAATCTAATTCATTTTACATAAGAATACAATTTTGAAGTTTCTTGCATACAATGCTAGTGTTGATTGTAGTGAAAGAGTTTAGCAAAAATGGTAGAACATAGGCAAAAAACTTCCATGTTTACAAAGATAAACAAAATGTTAAAGTTGACATAGGACACAAATGGAGTAATGAAGAAGAAACATTGTTGCTCCTATGTTAATTGGTTCACCCCTTCATTTTAGCTTTCTATTTTTGTTGCAATAAAATAAATAACAATCTCACGAGTGCTTTGAGTTATTTGCAAATTTCATAAGAAACCATGAAGAGCTCATGATCTTTGTGTCAAATTGTCAAGAGGGAGTTTCTATGAGATTTTTGCACTTACTAGAGTCATTCAAAATAATTATAAAGTATATGTAGATGTTGGGTCTTCATTCACCAAAAGCCCACAACATTGCCCAATTTTAACGACATATTCACATGTAAATCAAAATCTTACAAGAATTTACATTCTTTATATCCTTGCAAAATCACATGTCAAGAAGATAGCTCCTAAATGTAGTATTGGTATAGCCTCTAATTAACACAATTGTGCACAAAAGATTGCCCTATTTGGTAGACAATCCACAACACAAAAGGATTCATTTAGTGTCATTCACATGGACCAAAATGTCAAGGTACCTATAAAGTCAAGGAAAAATAATGGCCCTCAAGTACCTTTTATTAATCAAATTGCATAACATACCAAAGTCCTTGTTGGTCAATTTTGATCATCTAGTACCCAAGGGGGCTGAAGGACATGGGAGAAAGAAGGTGGAATGCATGTACATGTACTAGGAACAAAGGGAAAAAATAAATTCATAACATTAATGTCTTATGTTGCTTCAAGATTAATCCTTCCTTTCCAAGTCATCTTTTTTGGCAAAACAAAATTATCTTTACCACCTCGCAACCACGGTAGAATCTTATGTTTTTCTATGGGATGGATTTTGAAATATTCTTACAATCATCCGATGAACCTTCAAATATGCAAGGATTTTTTAACTAATGACCTAAAACCATATAAAAGAGTAGTTTCATTCACCCATGAAACAAAAGATGGATTGGTTGATTGAAGGTTGGTCAATCCACAAATGCAAGGACTTTCTAGATTGGATGAAAAAAACCATTCAAATATTTGAATGATTTTTCATCCTAACCAAATGTATATCAATTCTACAACCATTGTCCAAAGGCCTTTCAAGTAATGCTTTTAAGAAACAATTTTCAGCTTGGTTGTCAAAGTTCTATTCCATAATTCAATTGGAGTTGGAAGTGGCTCTATGAAAATGAACTTTAAAATATCTTTGATCAAACCATAGTTATACAAATTTAATTGCATGAAAAATGGGCAACATGTGGTCATTGTTAGCTATTTATTTTTACAAGTCATTTTCCTTTTTTCTTAAATAGTTGTTGCGTTCTTGCCCTTATATCAATCTTAACATATACCCAATAGCCAAAGCTATATATCCTACCAATTGCACTACAACTATTCATACATACTGATGATATTATCTTTGCTAGCTTTTCATACAAATCATTCAAAATATTGACTACCTTTCCATATCTCCTCTTTGATGTAAACCTTCTTCTAGACACATGCTCTTGTAGATGTTAACAATAGACACCGAATTCCTTGCCTTAGATGTAATTAACATACCAATTACATTTTAAGCACATAGAAATTACATAAAACATCTCCATCATCATTACTACTTTACATTTCCAAGGACCAATCCTCATTACAATTCACATTCCTAGGACAATGAACATCCTTCCACACAAAACTCATTACTCAACTCCTTCAACTTTTTTTTTATATACACATATATAGATAATTGCCAATAGGATCTTTCATTGCAAAAATGCAAATCCAAAATGATGGTATTGTTCCTTACAAATTCAAAATGTGAACCCTCTCCAAGTCTTTATTCATTGTTTTTATGCTCTTATATAATATTTACATCTTTAACTAAGTTTAACAACTTCTTGAAACCATGGACCATTATTGGTTTAACAGGTTGTTAGCTTGCCAAACCAAATGTCACTTGCATGGTAATTGCCCTTATTGCATTTACATGTTAGGTTGCCACATATTGGCTATATTTCAATTTCATGTTAACTTGTAATTCAACATGTTATACCATTGTGATGTTGGTTTGTCACATTCCAACCTAGTAAAACTATCTAATACTATTCATGCTAGCATGCATTAGGTTTCATAGAACTAGTTTGCTTACCATTTTAAACCTTTATTACACTAGGTAATTTTATTTCCTACCAATCACCCAACTTAATATGATCATCAAGGGTTGGGCATAAGCAAGAATATTGTGACATTCATTCCAAAGTTCCAATAAAAAGCAATGGGAGTTGACACAACATCAATCCTTTTTCTAAAATCAAACCAAACAACAAACAAAGAAATTGAGGTCTAAGACTTTTAAAATGACATAAACAAGAACTTCAATATTGATGAGGAGATTATTAAAGTCATGCAAGATTACTCGACAAGAGCATTAGATAAATGATTAAGTATAATCCATTTGTGAGCATGGCTACAATTTGAAATTGTACAAGGGACAAGTAAATGTTCTAAATCCATATGGACAAAGTTGTGTATTCTTGAGTTGTCCTACGCAAAATAAGCAATCAAGCAATATGTTAATGTTCAATAAAAATATTGTAGCACATGAAATTGTATAAAGAAACCAAATCATTAATGTAAATGGCTCAATTTTGTGAATAAATGCTCCAATTTATGTTTCAAAATTTTGTTATTTGATTTACATAGATCACATTATCTCAAGCTATATAAGAAATAAACTCAAATTCCTATTGAAGAAAATAAGCTTCAAGGACACAACCAAATGTGGGAAGTGACCTCAATCTTAAATAAATGTGAAAATGGAATCTAATTGTGAACAAAAGACACATTAAATTTACAAAGTTTAGGATGAAATTATATGCATATTTTGTATTTATAATGTTTGATCTTGTAGGTGCACATAATGCAAGTTAATAAATCATGAACACTTCATCATTTGCCTTCTAAAATGTGAGCCTAAATAGTGTTAATGTAGCATAAAACTAGCAGCTTAAAAGCTAGCAACTTGTAGAATTTAATATCATCAATCACAATTTGAACAATCACAACTATCTTGTTAGTGTTTCTTTAGGATCTTGATGCAATTGCACCAACAATTCCAAGTATGGAAAAGCCCCCATTGATGATTTGTTTATATTACAACTAATTAGGGTCAATGAAACCTCCACACTATATGGGTCAAAACCGAAGTTCTTTGGCAAATTGAAAGAAAAATGAAAATTTCAAAATTGATGTTTTAGACAAAATTTTGATTATCTATATCTAAATGACACAATAACATCCACACATAAAAATCTTTAAGAAAATTTCAAGAAAATTGCAAAAAAATCACATATATGAATCTTTGAAAACTCTCAAGAAATTTGTAAATGCATTTACATATAAAAGAGTTTTTAATTCACTTGAACTTTTTGTAAAAGTTTATAAAAATATTTGTGCATATAAAAAATTTCAAGAAATTTGCAAAAACATTCACATACATAGACCCTCAAGATGTCATCTCCAAACATGTCATAATCATTATCATGGACAAAAACAAAAACCTACTTGTTGAATTTGGGAGAATCAATTGCTTTGATATTTACCAGATGTTCACAAGTTGCTTTTGATTGTAACTAAATATTAGGCTTTTATCCAACTTGCCTCACACATCTACAATTTTTCTTTTCAACTTTCAACACATTGATGTTGCAAAAAATCTTTTTTGATGTCGTCTTTCATATTTTTCCTTTATTGTACATCAACAATGCTATTGAAATCTTGTTATTACTAATAAAGTGCTATTACTCCAAAATCATGTTGTGTAGGTTTTCTATTCAATTCTTAATTAAATTCACAAAAAAATTAAGTTTCTCATTAGGTGATTCATTTTTGTTCTAGAATTAGTTTTGTCAAAAAGAAATCCTAGTTGCAAACTTTCCTCTTGCATTTGAATTTTTTTTCCCCTTAGGTTGTTGTGGATTTACGTCACTATAAACATTCAACACCTTCGCATCATCATCTTCCTTTTGGATTCAACAAACATGTGCTATTTGGTAGTACTACTATTATTGCTCATAGTATTAGGATTTAGGTCACATTAGGATTAGGTCCTACATTTTGTTAGACTCATGAAAAAAAATACAAACAATTGAGAGAGTTTGGATCTTTCCCCTCGCTCACAAACTTCAATTTCATTGATTTAATTTCTTAAGAAGAAGAAGAAGAAGAATTAATTGTAGATTCATATATGGAAATCAATGAGCAAGTTCAAAGATACATACATACAAATCATGGGGCGTTGAAGGTTCAATCCCCATATCATTTAAAAAGGTGGTTTTTATTCCCCATTCTAAGAAAAAACATTAAACTTCTCATCAAGATAAGAGAAACTTTGCTTGGAAGTAAATAATAGTGCCATGTTGGAATCCTATAAGAACAACAAATTAACTATCTATTAATGGCTTTAATGTGACTAGACCTGACAATAAAATAAAATTCAAAATTGCATTTCCTTTAACTAGGCATTGACCAATCCTTCTTCATATGGGAAATTAGGGGGACAAATTTTTCTCAACAATATGAGCATCATGCAAATTGAAACTTTCATACGATTTGAATCTTAATTTAAACTCCCAAACCAAAACAAAACAAGAAAAAAAGAAAGTTATGAAAATGAAAGTTTTGGAGTCTTATTTTAATGGGAGAAAGTATGTGAAAGTTAACACACATGACTAAAAATGTATCTCAAGGTGAAATAAATTGAAATGAAGAAATGGACAAAGGCTTGCCTCTTCATAACCAAGATGACAAACCTTGTACACAAATTGTGGTAGGGGATTACACCAATGCTCTCGTAGGAATGGTTGCCATCCTACAACAATCCTATAGTGAGAAAACTAGAATCCTTACAACCACACCAACCCATTCAAGAAAACAAAACCATAATACACAACCCAAGTCACAAAACTCCAAATTATTACATTTTTCGCAATTGACAATACCAAACCATGTGAATCAACTATGAACTTTTATGTTTTTCCCCCGAAGCTACTAATGAAATAAAATAAAATTGGGATTTTTTTTCATAATGATGTTGGAATTAATTTGATTATTTTTGCAAATTAATCTATGCTTGTTCTCTTGTATGTTATCTACAAATTTAAAAAAACTTTCCTACCTCACATTTGAATATGCTTGCAATTAATCAATCTCTTCCGTGTTTTTAGTTATAAAAATTTCAATTTATTTGTACAATAGTTGTGTGATTTGAGACATTAGAGTTCATTCATCCATATGGGTTTTTAATATGCTTCAAGCATTGTAGTGTATAGACCATATATCAAATGGACATGAGAACACAAAAAAAAAATATGGATTTTGATGCCATCATTGAATACAAAGGGAAAAATAACCTTCCCAAATGCGAAGGAAAGTTTTGAACTCAATAAATTTCCTCCACTAATCTTTTAACAAAAACCTTTGAGACCTCATGTTTAAGGTTAATTTTATTGTTGGATTTGAATTCACCAACATTGCAAGCTACTAGGATATAACTTATGCATATAGAAAATACAAGTTACAACTTGGGCATTACTTTCCATAATCATTTTAATTTGGTTTTGAGCAATGAAAATAATACTTACTTACACAAACAATTCTACATAATGAAGGCTAGTTAACAAAACTATTTGGAAATGGGACATCAAATTTATAAATTCAAAACTAATGTTCGAATGTGAGGAATGAGAAACTTAGCACCCTTTATGTTACATCCTCTTGAGGAGGATCAATGAAAGAAAAACACTAGACACACTACTCTTGCATGTAGAATTAGAAAAGAAAGTTGCAATTTTGAAAGCACAAACATTCCTCATCTCACTCACCTTGTTGCAATTGAGATTCAATTGCCACCTCTCCACCTGTTCCATGCAGCTTACGAAAACCCTTCCTGCTATGTAACAATAAAATCAAAACCCTAACCATACATGATCCCCATCCCGCCCCATGTGATTGATACAAGAAATGGGCTTTCCTCAGCACACATGCTGATCTGCAAATAATGCGTTGATAATTTTTGGCAAAAAAATTGACAAAAAAAATTATAAGATTACACAACAAAGAGGGCAGCTTTAGAAAGTTGCCCAATACAAGCTTTCTTTCTTAAACAAGCGCCCTTCAATCACCAAACACAAAAGGGCATGCAATTTTGTCTGCATGCAGATAAATGCATGAACTGGGTGGGTGCTTATCAATTCTCGTTGTCGACAACCTGCATTGCAGTTGGGCTTCCATTATCCAAAGGCTTCCCATTCAAAGGCATCCATTGTCTCTGCAGGTTGAAGATCACATACATACATTAGGTCAACAATCAAAAAGCCAAAGACTTCAGTACAACAGCCTTGTGTATCGGTTGTTCAGAAAAAGAAACCAAGCTATGGAAACAGAGCACATCATAGTTTACAACAGCAGACCATTTGGAAGTCTTAAAGAGGACCTGAGCTAATGAAAACACTCCAAAGGTTGGTTGTTCTTCTCTGTATATCTTAATCACGGATTTATGGAAATTGGTATCATACCCAATCTGAGGAATGATTTTCTGAATTGCCATTCATCGGCTTCTCATCTTTTGCACGACTGTCTTTGGCCGCCCTATTGTTGATGGGGAGAAGTGGTTGTCCTGCAAGAGTTGGCACTCTCTCTTTTGCATCTGCACAATTCATACATAAACAAATCAATCAGCTGCTGGATTCTAGCTAGATGCAGTAATTTAGTGCCCTGAATCAAAACAATTGGGAGGAAGTTTTACAAGCATACATATAATCATCAAACCCTAAACCATAAAACCGATATGATCATCAGATAGTGAGACACACATATGATGGAAAAACCTACCTGTGTTGGAGAGATGGCTGTCAACATAATTGAACACCAAAAATACCACATACCTGTGGCCCAACAAGACCCAGCTTTCCATCAGTTCAATTTGCCCTTTTAAACCTCCAGTACACAAACTACAGAATTGAAAAAACGACATCCTAGCAGCAAGTACATCTTCTAGTTCTACAAGCAAAATGATGCTGTTTGGATTGGGATTTCCATGACATTTGGTTTTCAATTACTGTTTGTCAGAATTCCTTGAATCAAAACAACAAGAAACATGATGGCACATGCTAGAGATTGAGCAGACCAGGCAATGACAACATCTACAGTGTAATGCTTGCGTGATGCAATGATGAGAAGACTCAGCAGCACCATCACCAACCATGCCAGCCTCTTCATCCAACTGATCCATCCCATCCCCCCAAAACCAAAAGCAGAAACCATTCCACATTAGGCAACTCTTTATCTATACCTGTAGGCTAACATGATAACCAAACCGACTGACAAACTGCAATGAAAAACTTTATACAGCATTCCATTTACATTCTCAGTCTCTATCGTCATTGATACATATGTCCCAAAGGAAAAAATGTCCTGAGTTTTCCTTTCTGGGTTCCTCTTTTAGACTTACATTTTGGTGCCATACTTGCAATATGTGTGACAGAATGTGAGCGCAAAGATCATGTGTGAAGAAAATATCAAGTCCCCACATCCATATAGCACTCCATGAGGAACTAAATCACACCCACATCCCTAAAAAGATAAAATCAGAAACAGAAATCAGAACATTCTGTAAATGTAAAGCAACATGAATAACACCCATCCTGTTTTTTGGCCACAATTCATGATACATAATTTGAAGTATGTAACTGAAACACCCAGATGGGCATGGGCATGTGATGTAGATGGTATACATACAATTGAGGAGCAAGACCTCCTGGACACTGCGTGGAGGAGGCAAGGTGGCTGTTGGCTGACCCTACAACACTCAACAACAAATGCAAAGTCACTCAAATCCCCATCTGCATCATCTGCTGACTTCCAGGATCAAAGAAGTATTGGGTGGGTACATGGTTTGGCAGATTAGAACCCCCAGTTTCCAGTTAGTAAAAACCAAACTGGAACTGGGTATGATTTTTTCAAATTGGTTCTGGAAATGGAACCTTAACCTTTTAAGAACTGGACCCAGAACCAAAGAAAAGAAATTTGAGGAACAGAGAGTTTCTACCTCACGGCAGTGATAATTAGGGCCAGGCAGCTGTGTAGCCATAAATGACACAACCCTGAGCATTTGTGATACCTGCCATTCAGACCAACCGCATCCACAAGTGAGAAATACTTGAGGGCCCAAAATGGCAGGCCAGGAGAGAGGCATTATTACCATAGTCTAGGGTCAGTTTCCATGTTAAAAAAACAATTTATTTTTATTTTTATTTTAAAATTCTTATTTTTTCCATGATCTACTATGATATTGTCATACGAGTAGTGAAATTATTCAGAGTATAGCCTATGATAATTGTGATGATTTTCAACATGTCAACTTCATATTTTCACACAAATTCGTTTCACTATGTTGAGGACTATTTAATGCTGAAACGGACTTGAGGGCAAGGTAGTGGTTTCTGGGTGATATCAAACAACTTACCACCAACGTCACAAGTACTCTGGACCAGAGCACTGCAGTGTAAAAGCGCTTGCTATAAAACACAAATGGATGGAAAGTCCACTGCACCCTTCACCATGACCAAATTCAGTTCTCTGTCTCATTATCCTACACAACCCCTTAGCAACATTGTCTAGAAAAAACCAAAAAAAAAAAAATCTCCACTATAAATAGTTGTAATAAATACAGCACCAATTGTACAAAACACAGTTGATACTAGAAATGAAACTCAAGAATCATATGAGAAACACCAGCTTTTGTCCATGTGATGAGATCCATTCATTCATCAGCAACCTGGGTAAAGCTTACCAGGAAAAAGGAAACAAAGACGGTGGCAAAGACTGTTTCACTAATGTAAGCATTCTCCAACCCGAGTTCCTATCCAAGACCACCAGCATAATCAACAACCACTCGCTCCAGAAATGGTCAGAAGAGATGCCACATATCTAGGTTTAAATTTGCAGAAAATTTCCAGGATACCCAGAACCTCAAGAAAGTCCTAAGGTAAAGAAAGGGGAATAGATAGCATCTCGTACTGGAAGTAACTCAAAGCCAAGATCATGAAGGAGGGGTCCTGGTCGATGAAGATAATATGCCAAACGAGCTCCAACTCCATGGATGTACTGAGTGCATGCACAACATGTGGAATCATCAGCACGCACTTCTCCACCATCAAGAGACACATATCCCAAACAGATCTCAAATTGAAAACTCCAATTTGAAGAAATTGACACGGCTGTGACAGACATGAGTTTGTTATGTTATGAGTTCTTTCTTTCTTCACCTGGAAAATCACCCCAAATAGGATGTATGGCCATTTTTCAATTAAAATCGGAATCTCGACAGAAACCTCCAAAACTATTCTCCTCCATATCTGTTATGTGCATCCCACAAGTATCCACACTGAGGCCACAAGATCAAGGGAAAGATGCTCTGCTGAAGGAAGGAAGTAAGGAATCCATCCTTTGTGGCACATCATTGGATGTAGGGTTTACAGTGTGACACAAAAAGGACGGAAATGGGTTTTTTTCCTTTTTCTTTTTTTGTGCTTGGTGCACAAGGTCTGGAAACCAGATTTTACATGACAAAAACCATAACATCATGCAGGCATGAGAAGAGCTTTCCTTTGAGAAATTTCACATTCTGAATGCAGATGGCATAAAAAACAGATGGAAACCTAATAAGGCAAGGAAGGGGGGTTCAGTACTCCTCTGTACCTTAGAAACTTCTCGTGTGATGTAAGTAGGCATCATGAGAAAACCCATTGCTGCTTTGTCCTCTTCTCTCTCTCCCTGCTGGTCTTCTCTGCTCACCTTCTCATTGCCTGCTCCAAATTCAGCTGCTGCTGCCAGAAGCAAAAACCTCAAAACACAAAACCCACACATCATTCACTCCTTCCAACCACCCAACATGAAGCCAACCAAAATAAAATAAAATGGCCCGATGTAGCTGTGATCATCTTCTTCAGCAGCTACAGGAAAAGACCAAGACAGAGATCTTTACCAAGAAGAAAAAAAGGAGCTCGCACACAGAAGGGACCGTCTGGCGCCCAGCCACAACAGAATTTTTTGAAAAACGGTGGGACGCAAGAAGGACATGCAGGGGCTGCTATTGCTGCTGCTGCAACCCTTGGGTGTTACTCCTTTGTTCTTGGCCTGATGCTCTTGATCCTTCTTCTCCAGAGAGGGGGGGAGTTTGGGTGGGGATGGGGATCAAACAAAGTATTTTTTGGGGGGGGGGGGGGGAAAAAAAACCCAAAAACACATGGGAATCTTTTAGCAAATTACAAAAAAAAAAAAAAAAACAAAAAAAACAACAACACCAGCAAACAACCCCCAC
>Ga0116227_10001551_pt1 | contig 51550 bp, 35 predicted proteins | sample S1TSphgellanicum_FD_89693 | JGI IMG/M metagenome (GOLD analysis project Ga0116227, IMG submission 89693) | Host-associated microbial communities from peat moss isolated from Minnesota, USA - S1T2_Fb - Sphagnum magellanicum MG | ecosystem: Host-associated > Plants > Peat moss > Unclassified...
GGTAGAGTTGATATACATAAAAACTTTCTATTTCTATAATTAATGGTTGTGTAGGTTGATGTAATAAACTACCTTGTACTTCATAATCTTGTGAATGGGTTCTTATTTTGACATGTCTTTCCTTTTCTCCTAATTACAAATTTGTTTGCCTCTCACCTAGATTATCTTTCAACAATTTTAGCCTTGAAACATAAAAGTTCTAAAAAGCATTGAAGTTCATCTAGCATAGCCTTAGAATGTTCTAACATTCTAAAAGCAATGATGGGGGATCTTGAGAAGCTTGAAAAATTATTCAAGTGGATGTTATTTTTTTGCCTTAACTTATGATTCAAATGCATGGCTTTGGTGGGAATCCAATGTGCTTGCAATGGGGAGTTGCATGTTTTTTGGGGTCATTAATATGTTTTGTGTTGGAATGTAAAGATGTTATGCATTGAATCTTGAAATCTTGTTTGTTCACTCAAAGATTATTTGTACCACAAAACCTTAAATCTTATAATCCTACATTAAATCACCCCCATTACCAAACAAATCTTTTGATGGATTGAAATAGGCTAGTGATTTGTTGTGTAGCTTTACATCCTATACAAAACACTTGGATTGTATCCTTGAGTATAATTTTGGTAAAATTGTGGTACTTTATACCTATGACCAAACATTTGGCTTGTAAGCTTGGGCAATAGTTTTTTTTAAGAAGTGCAAGGGGTCGCTCCCATCACCAAACATATTTTTATTTTAAATGTTCTAAATTTATTCCATGGCCAAACATAAAACAATTTGTCTAGGTCCAAGTTATTAAAAAAACTAAAGACAAATCCACACACATTAGTGTAATTAAGTTGTATTGACCAACCTATGTCAAAACTTTTGCCTAGATCGATCATAACCTATTTTCAATGATGGGCATAACTACCCTAATGAGTAACAAATTAATTTTTTGGGCAATTTTTTTTCAAAAGGCAACACATTTTTTTGGAAAGAGAATATTTTATTGTAAATTTCTATTTTTAAAATAAAAATGTTGCCAAATTCTAGTAGAAAACTATTTTTTTGGGAAATTGTCACCACAAAATTCATGTGTATCGGTTATACACATTGATGAATTCTTTGGAAAAGAGTCACCAATTAAGTTGAAATCTACTTAGGGATGTTCCCCACTATGCTCCATGAAGGAACTAAAAAAAACATTACTAGGGGGTCCATTCACAATTGGGGTACCAAAAAGGAATGTTTAATTGGAAAAGGACTACAAATGACAACTTTGGATTTTTACTTATCTTACATTATTGCAATTGTAATGGATTGTTGTATACCAATCGATAAAATGATGTCTTTTAAAATTAATAAAAATATTTTTTAAAAAATTGGATACTATGTAAATGTCATTTTGAGTCTTGTAATTTAAAATAATCAAGTATCTAAAGTACTTTTTTTTCAAGGAATCAAAAGGAATGCATTTAAAGTCATATAATTGATTTCAAACTTTTTGTACAACAAGAACATGCCCCCTTCTATGAAAGTACATGTTCATTAGATGAATTTGATGAAAAATCAAATTAAACAGAAATTTCAAAGTCTTGAAATTTTGAAGGAAGGGGCTACAAGGCAAAGGACTCATTTTTTAAACCATTTGATAAAAAAATATGTTCAATGGGTTTTAAATGTCTAGATTTAAATGCAAGTCACATGTGTAGGAAATAATCTTGCCAAAAAACATGTTTGATTATCCATTGAAACTCATTTTGGGATTTTTTAGTATTTCTTGCAATTTTAGCATTAAACCCAAATATTCATACACAATTATGTATGGATATGAAAAATCACCATTAACACATGAATTATTTTATATTGGACTATTCGATTTTTCTCATTTAAGTTTGTTTCATCTAAATGTTATTTGTAAAAAGTAGCTTTAAAAAGTCCTTAAGTCTTTTATCCTTTTTTAGTACCCCAACCGTGAATGGACCTTAGGGTAGAAAGGTTGGTGAGCGAAGATTTAAGAGTTAATCTCCTAAAGTTTAGTAACTATGCAGTTTTTGCAATATGTCTTCCAAGAGTTTAAAAGCATTACGAGGCCTTTATAGCACTTGATTTTGAACTCAAATGAAAAAGTTATGACCCCCCAAAGTGAGGGGGTCTTGTTGTTTGGAAAATGTTGTATAAAACACATTAAACTCTTATCTTCATACATTTTACTACCTATGAACAAACATTTGAAACCTTATGCCAAGACACGTGTCCTTTTATAATCATGAGATTAATAATTTAATTAAGTGTAGACTCTTTTTTATTATTGTTTAAATTTTTTTTAAAGTTGTAATAAGCCTGAATATTTGCAATGGCAACCACATAGTCACAAGGGCATTTAGGGTTTTGAATTAAGGATCTTTTGAACAATAGCCTAATACCTTAAGATCAACGATCCCGATGATGCCACTTGGGGTAATATGCAGTTTTCTCCCTAAATTTGAAAGAAGAATGTTGTAGTGTTGTCATTGTAGTTCTTTCTAGAATCTAGACCTCTCCTTACCTCTTTCTCTTTCATCTTTCTCTAAATCTATGTGTGTCCAAGTCTAGGAAACCATCACTTGTGTGTCCAGGTTTGTGTGTGTCTAGGTCTAGGAAACCATTGCTTGTGTGTCCAAGTTTGTGTGTGTCAAGGTCTAGGAAGCCATCGCCTTTGCTCTATGTGTCTCTGCTTTGTGTGCCTCACTAAGAAAACAACATTTACCATTGCTTATGTTCTTTGTGCCTCTACTATATGCATTTCTATAGGAATACAACATCAACACCGCCATCACCAACCTATGTTCGTTACACCTTTGCTATGTGTGCATCTCCGAAAAATGACATCAATGCTACCATTGCCAACTTACATTCTTTCCACTTCTATTCTGTGCACCTTTCCAAGAAGATGCCATCAATGTTGCCATCGCCAATGTTGTTCAAGTCAACATAACAATCAACTATTTTTTACCATGAACCAAAAATTTCTTAACTTATTGTATTCACATGTTGTTGGATTATAACTTGCAATTGAGAATGAAAGTTGTTTTTGTCTTGTGTGCATATCTAATGGACTTCTACCCAAGTTTTTTATTAGGTTTTGGTCTACATAGTGTGTGATGAAAAAAATGTTGGATTAGATCGTCAACTTGGATCTTGAAGTATTTTGATATATGCAATAAGAAGGTTTGTAAATAGACTTTGACTCTTGTGGTGGTGTTGAATGCATGAACCAGTGTAGGTGCACTTGAAAAAGGCATTGTGTTCATGAACATATTATTGAAAGCAGTTCAAATGTCTTTGTGGGGAGTAGCCTAGTTGACATATGTGCAAAATGTGGGAGCATGGAAGATGCATGCAACATGTTCAACAAGATGCCCTTGAAGAATGCGATTTCTTGGAAATCCATACTTATAAGGTTTGCCATGCATCGGCATGGAAACATCCTTTGGCTCTACATTTTCTTGGCACATCTATTTGAAATGATGTTGTTTGTTTTTTATTAGTTTGTAGTAATGCAGGTTTGGTGGATAAAGGCATTATTATGGTGCCATGAGCCCAATTTAAACAAATTTTGTAGAGTTAAAATACTACACCTTCATGTTAACCTTCTTGGTTGTGTTAGCTATCTGCAAGAGATGAAGAATATGATCATTTGAATCAATGCCATGATTAAATGTAGCTATGTGAAGGGCCATCATCAAATATCAATAGCATTGATGATGTAAGGTTTGATGCTAAACTAATGGACAATGGTCAAAAGGACAAGATTTCCTTTGTGGTGATGGGTATGGACACTAATGAAGACAACAAGATTGTTGAAATAATATTTTGGGCATTGGTGACACTAATCTAGTTTATTATTGGTTGGCAATTTTACATTAGGGCTTACTACTCATTGCATCAGGGTTTTACCAATATGCCAACAAATATGATTTCTATGAATTAAAACATGTAGACCCTTTGGTACCATGTGCTCTTTAATGCAATATGCAAATCATCTTTTAGAACCCTAGATGTTTGATGAATGAATTCATAGTCTTGAAACCTACTAGATAATGGGCTAGGCCGGTATAAGTGAAATCTAAATTCCTATAAAATATTTCACAATACTGTAACAACATATTTGCATTTCACATGCATATGTTCATTATTCATGTTTTAAGTTTCAACAAATTTAACACTACCACTCATTCCAACCTCAAATTCATGGTTATTGCATATAAACAAAATTTGCACTTTAGAATACATTGTAAAAAATTCCAGAATTAATATTACAATTCATTTCATCATAATATGACACTACAAAAAAGTCACACAAAAAATGAACATAAAATTCACTATAGAAGTTTGTGCTTATCTATATTACTAAAAAATCCCTCAAAGTTATAGCATAATTTCATGTTTTGTTAAAAAATAATCCAAAGAAACATTTAAAATTTGTGTTATATCAAAACAAAGTTTGTGGTTTTTTATTACAAGTACCTACAGCTCCTCCTCCTCCTCCTCTCTAAACTCCATGTCTCATCTTCTCCTTCTTCCTTTTCTGTTTTCCAGAATTCTAACCTTTTGAACTATCCCAAGTCACATCATCATGATCCAAACAACGAGAATTCAAAATTCAAACCAACAAAGTTCCTTGATGAGTCCCTATCCTAACTACCTTGTTCATCCAAAATCACATACTCATCCTACCCCCTTAGCATTACCCCTTCTGTACTTTGGATTTCATCCCCAAAATCCTTGTAAAATGACAAAAATGAAATGAGAATATTTTATGTCTTTTCAAACATCTATTTCCCTTACTATAGTTCAGTAATCCCAATGTACACAAAAACTAGTGGTTTTATATCTATGTTTTGCCCTATAGTTCTAATCTCCTCCCCCACTAATTCAATTTGTGGTTCTATTTCCAAATGTTGTATCTTGGATATCTTTTCTTCTAGTGATGGAATAGCTTCCACCTTTTCTTGTTCCTAAATTCCCTCTGATTTTTTTTCTTCTTAACCCCCTCCTCTAAGGTCCTATGGTATCTTTGGCTATACCTCCTCTTTTTAAACTATTCCACTTCTAAGGTCCTATGATTCCTCAGTTTATATTTCCTTTTCATGAATTGTTCCACCGGGCCCTGCTTCTATTTCTTCATCTTGGCCCAATACCTTTGTATTTGTTGGATTGTTACAGATGAAATCTAAATTATTATTTTTGATAAGCTTCCAACTTGTACCTCAAAATTCTTTCATTAGCTTTATGTTGAACTAGATTCTTCTCCAACTCCTTTGTAAAATATTCCTTTGCAACCTCCCACCATTCCTTAGATTCTACCTCAGAGTCCATCTTGTTCTTTGTCCTCATCAAAGTATAATATTGCAACATTTGTTCATGATCCTCTATTTTTTTCTTAATACTAGTGGGATCCAAACTCTTTCTCTATTCTTGTGCCCTCTCCAACTATGCTTGCAGGTGTTGCAAAGTTCTCTAATATTCCTTCTTATCCTTCATTAACTACTCTCTTTCTACCTTTGTTGTCTTTCTTTTCAGCTCCTTGGACTACAACACAAATACCTTCTTTAGATTTATCAATTCCAAATCTATTAGAACATTCTCCTTCTCCTTCTTTTCTTTAGTCAATGTTTTCACCTGCCTATCCAAGCCTCATGTTGTTTCTTATGAAGAAACAATGCCTCTATCTATTTCCTCTCTATGGTTTCCCAGATTTCAACCTTTTACTTGAAATTCTGCAATTTTTCATCTTGTGACTTTAGCAATGTTGTGCTACCTTTGAGCTCTTCATTCTCAAAATTACCATGGTCTAAAATAATTCAACTGCCTTATTTGCTTTCATTACTTCTATAGCTACCTCCTCCATAGACTTTGATGTACTTGTTTATGTTGTAGGATCTCCAGATCCTTTTGTTGATGATCCCAGCTCTTGTACCATTCTTCTCCCCAATTCAAATTCAAATGGGAATCCCTTTGTAGATTCTAACCTACTAAATGGTACCTGTAGTTTTATTGGTCTAAACTCTTCAAAAGTAGGTCTTGTTGCCACTCTCTCCGTCTATAGTTCAGTAGCCTATACACCTTCTTGTGTCTATTATTGTTGTTGTTGCAAATGTTGTTGTAAATGTTGAAAATGTTTTGGACTTGTAATGGTCTCCATCCAATCTTCACATACATCCTTTTCAAAGTGTAAATGTTCCTCACCTTTTGGAAACCTTGTGTCATGTTCCCTTTTAACTCCCTAGCTCTTTTCCCTTAGCTATCCCTCCTATGGTGATGTCATATGTGGTATCTCTTGCCTCTGCTCCTTCGACTATCTCTCTTGTGGAGATGTCATTTATGGTACTTTAGTAGTTTGTCTAACTACTTGTACCACTATTGGCATTACCCTTACCATTGTTGGCATTATAGATGGTTCCACTTTACGCCTCATAATTTTTTGAGCCCTCAAATCTATGCTCTCTTGTTTTTTCTTCATTCTTCAACCTAAGGTTCTTCCTTTTGAGAGCACTTCTTGGAGAGTCTATTGCAGCTTTCTTTTTGTTTTTCAATGTTATCTACATCTTTTCCCTAGTTCTTTTAACCTTGGCCGATGATTTCTGTGGTTTGTCCTTTTGATGCACAAACAGATATTGAAATTTTTTTGTCAATACCAAGGCAGATCAAAAGGTATATTTCTTATCCCCCTTATTTTCCTTAACATACTTATACCATCTATCTAGATCACTACACAAACTATTGAATATAATACGTGCCCAATCTACCTTCTACCCCTTCTTTGTTTTCACCAATGTAATAGCACTTTTGTTGCAAAAATATTATACCTTTTCCCTTTGATAAATGATAGATAAAATGGTAGGATATCTGAAAAAGTATGGCAAACCCAAACTCTTTTGCATTCCATTGATCTTTAGAAGAATTTACAGGTGCATGTCTATAATTCTATAATTCTTAAACTACTAATGACTTACTAACTTATCTTTTCGGTTCTTTACATACCCTTCCACACACACTCTAAAAACATCTACAATTAGTTGTTTGTTGATTACATACACCTTATCCTTACGCCCAAAGTAGATATTTGCACCTTTGATTAAGAATGTGTTCAAAAATTCCAACATAACATCGGGCATCAATGTTTCCCACCCCATCAGAAACAAAGGAACAAGCCTTGCTCTAAAAACCTAATCTTCTTCCTTAGCAATATCCTTTTAGTTCTCCATTTGCTCTACATGTTTGTCATTGTTTTGTTTTGTCTATGTCCACATGAATCACTCAGGGTTTGGAATTTTAATACCTTTCTCTAGCGTAGCTCTGTCTAGGATTGTGCATTTTCTCTTTGCTATCACTTTCGCTTCACGTTACTCCATCTCAATCGCCTTCGATGTGCTTTTGCCATTGTCTGCACCTCTATGGCTTGTTGTATTTTCAACTACACTTCTATGGATAATTGTTTTTCCTTCTCAACAACATTTTCCTCCTTTGCATCCTTCTACACTATCTATGCCTCCACAAATTGTTGCTCCTCATATTCATTTTCCTCCAATTCTTCAATGCACATTGGATCTATTAATGTAACTCTTGGTCCTATCTATTTTTTTGCATGCTAACATCATTTGCTTCTCCATAAAAATTCAACTACAAATGTTTTAATTGTACCTATGTCCGAAATTATCATCTGCGCAAATTGTATCTTCTCATTATACGCCTTCCCTTTTGCACATTCCGAAGTTGATGATGAATGCAATGGCAACCTTATAACCAACGACTAAATATCCAACACTCCTTTCTTTGTTCTTCTCAAATCCTCTTCTACTTATGTTCTTTTCAACAATTTCACTTCTTCCTCCTACCTTTATCTGTGTTCATTCCTCTGTGCTTCCTTTTCCCTTGCTATTTGTTGTAGTTTTTCAATTGCACTTTCTACACTTATACTTTTGTGAACTCCAAAACTTCGAAAACATGCACAACTTCCAGCAACAAATGTAAATTACTTTCGACAATTACCCTGGTTTTTCTCATCCTTGAACATTTCGCTTGTCACATTCATTTTTTCATTTTCCTACCGTCTTTTCATTAACACATGATCCTTGAAATTAATTCGACCCATCACTACAAGTTTATGTGTCGCTTGTACAACCACGTGGAAACATTTAACATCATCATTATGAATGAACGTCGCAAATTTCATCTTCCAATTACTCCACATTTTTAAGCTCCTTACATTATCTGTACTAACTCCACTTCATTTGCCCTATACACCTTTTGTTGACTATGAAAACACATTTTGTGACTATATCGATTTCTTTGCTGATTGTGCCCACAATTATGATAATTATGCGAACACTCCTAATGACTGAGTGAATACTGTTGCTGATTCAACTGATATGCCTGACATATCATCTTTAAATCTTATCATCCCAAATCTTGCACTTTTGTAATCATTTTTCATTTATAAATCAATAATAAAGACTATGTTCACTGCTAGATCTAGATATGTTATTTATCTTCAACATTCTTCATTTGTGGTTTTTGTATTTCACATCCTTCATTGTCTTCCTTTGTGTCAAAATTCACCTCCTAAATTCCACCTGCACTTTGTTCCCAATATATGTCTATTGTTCTTTTTTTTGATCTTTAGATTCCATGTATTTATAAGGTTTGAGTTTATTCACATTGACCAACATAGGGTTAATTTCAAACTTCTCAATGGTTACCAATAACACAATGTTATTTGGTAACACATGCTGTATTTGTACGATGCAAACCATTTCCTAATAAACTTCCTTAGGTGTGACTTATTACCCTTTAGAAACCATAGAACATAATCACCAAATTAAACTATTTTTTCAGATTTTTTGTTGATTCCATAATGTTCTATTCCACTACTAAATTCTTGTAGTTTCTACAACTTGCATTTTAACTTCCTGCAACTTCTTGAGCTCTATAATTTTGCTAGTTAAAATTTTCATTGGAGTATTATCTGTTTCATTCCCACCAACAATTAGAACAATGTATTCTATGGGCATTAATGGATATAATCCAAACACTAATTGATATGGTGTATACCCTATTGCTACTTTGTCTGTAATTCTATATGAAAATAACACTATAGACAAATGCTCATCCCAATCTGTTTTATTTTCACTAACTAATTTGGTCAATAGTGTCCCAAATACCTTGTTAATAGAATAAGCCTACTTTCATCACCATTTGTGTTTATGCTATTGTCAAACATCATTGTAGTTTGTTGTTTTGGCCCATTTTGTACAATTCACCATTCTTTAATGTAAAAGGCTCTACTCTCTTGACTAATCTCTATTTTTACTACACCGATAATGTGCCTTCAAGCTGTCCTATTTTTAAAAAGTCTTTTCCATCATTCAACCATTCAAGCCTTGTATAAAACAAACTTGCATTTGTGGTTTGATCAAGCACACATGTGGGTTTTATAATATCTGGTAATCTTGACAATGCATTTGCAACTACATGTATTTTACTTGGCTTATACACTACTATGAAATCATATTAGAGGAACAATAACAACCATCCAATTATTCTCCCTGAAAACCTATGGTTTATTGACCAAATAAACCAATGCCATATGATCTACATAAAAAACAAACTTATTGCCCATAAAATAATGTCTGAACTTGTGTAAAGAAAAACCATTGTTAAAGCCTTTCTTTCTGTTGTGTTATAATTATGTTCTACTTTGTTCACAAGCCTAGAAGCATACATTATTGGTTGATGACTCTTCCTTGTTATGTTTTGAAACAACATAACCCTCACAACTAACAAGGACGTATATGTATGAACATGAAATTCCACCTACCAGTTTGGTGATATCAATATTGTTGTTTCAATATACTTCTGTTTAATCAATTCCCAAGCCTTTTGACATTCCTTTATCCAAAGAAAAGTCTCTGTCTTTCTAGTCAGTTTAGTGATAGGTGCCATAATAACAACAAATGTTTTTATAAAACATTTGTAAAATTGTGCCATCCCATTGAATATTTGAATTTGCTGGGGATTCTTAGGTGGTGGCATGTTTACTATTGCTTGTATTTTCTTTGGATTTGGTAGTTTCCCTTCTTTGGAAACAATAAAACCCAAGATCATCCCTAAAAATACCATAAATGCACATATGTCTAGATTCAGACTAATGCCATATTCTTTGCACTTTTGAAAACATAGTCTGAGCTTTTGCAAATGATTCTCCATGTCACTATACACTATAAAGTCATCAAGAAATATCTTCATAAAATTGTCCAAATACTCTCTGAATGTTTTGGTCACTACTTTATGATATGTTGGAGGTCATTTTTAACTCCAAATGGCATCACCTTCCATAGCCCCCCAATTTGTAATAAATGTAGTCTTGTATTTGTTTTTGGAACTTTAAACATTTGATTATATCTTGAATATCCATCTAAAAAAGCATATGCTTCATACCCTGTTATTGTGTTCAACACTTCATTTGTGAAAGGTAATAGGTATGGATCCTTCTTTATGGCTGCATTTAATTTTTTGAAATCTATACAGATTTTCAACTTGCCATTTTTTTTAGGTACTACTACTATGGGTGACAACTATGTAACTTCTTTTATATATTGATTGAATCCAGTTGCTAACAACTTATCTATATCTTGCTTGATTATTGTTGCATAGTTTGGATTTAATTTATACCTAGCTTAATGTGCCGATGGTATAGTAATGTCTAACCCAATTCTATGATGTGCTAGCTTTGGTGGAATCCCTTTCAGATCTTTGTATGTCCAGCAAAAACATCTTTGAATTCCTTCAATAGTTGCTCCACTTCTTGCACCTTACTTGTTTCCAGCTGTGCTTTAATCTTCACCATTTATGGCTTTACATTAATTCCTAGATTGAGCTTCATCAATTGTTGATCTTCAGTTAACATCATCTAGCTATTAACAATCCCTATGCTTTGATTTTTGTTAAAGTTTCATCCACTACAACATTCCCTACTTGATGTCTGTAGTACGTCTTTGGATACACCTTATCTTCCAAAACTATTTCTAGCTCATATCTGTTGCCAAATATTTTCTTCTTTGTGTTTTATACTTCAGATCCATGTTTTGAAATACTAGTCTTCACATCTATATCCATGATCCCCATGTATGTGGTTTTCATAGATTAAATTGTCTCAAGTAAATTAATTGTTCCTATGGAGAACAATTTTTACTTTATAACAAAGATGATATCTTTTTCTTCATCTGTGATCCCATTTTGATAATCATAGCACAATAACACTTTTGGTTTTATTACTTCACCTCCCAAATGTTTGGTAACTATAATTGTTCTGACTATCCCATTCCCTTGTATGGTAACAATGTTACTTCCCCAATAATGTGCCACTTTAGCATCCCTCAACCATGATCTCCCCAACAACATGGAATAACTAAAATCTACCACATTATTCTGAAGTATAATAAACGTAATTATGTAAGGAATGCCATGAACATATATCTTCATATCTTTGATCAACCCCACTAGTTTTGTAGTTGTTTGATCTACCACCCTCAGATTATATGGTGCAGCTTTAGGCTTTGGAAGCCCCAACTTCAATTTCAACTATTCTATGATAATATTAACTCCAAAAACTCCATCCAACAACACATCCTTTGTTGTATTCTTCCCAATCTATACTTGGATAATTGCCATATGATTATCTATTGCTACAACATCTATCCCTACTTTTGGTACTGAAGAACCAACTTGTTTCTTTGTGGTTAGTTTACTTACATTATGAGTTTTCTCTGTTTTAGCCTTTGCCAATGATAATTTTTTTGCTTAGGAGCTATTTTAAGTTATTGTCCTAAGTTCAAAGTATAACTTATTTCTAGCATCTATTTACCAATGTCTAGAAACATATCTTATACTATGATTAATTTCCCTTGTGAATTCACTACTTCTTGAGGTTTTTATGCGTCCATAGGAATAGTATTTGGCATACCTGGGCGGGTTGTGTTCCATCCTCCATGGATGTGGATGGCCCTTTTGTCTAGGTTTGTGTTTTCTAAATTTGTTGAATTGTCTCCACCATTAACTACTTCAACCGTTCTTCTTTTGCCTAATTAGCAACATTTTTTGCTTTTCTTAGCTCTCTATCCTTGAACACTTATTCTTCAATTACTTTACTTCTTATGGTAACATTAACATCCACCACATTCACATCCATAATGAATGTTTGTGTCTTAGTAATAGGTTGAACCTTTGTTACTATCACAGATTTCCCATGAAACATTTTTTGCATCTTAGCAAACTTTGGACAATCTATCATTTTATGTCCATTCAAACCATAGATGTGACATGCATATGAAGATGTCTTCTGTGTTTTTTGACTTGGTTGTGCTGCCTCTATGGTTGCCATCGTGGTTTGTTTTTTCTTCTTTGTGCATGTCTACACATCGTGATTTGTCATCCCACAATTTGTGCGATGTTTGTCAATCTTCCCTGTATTACTTTGTGTTTTGGCTGGTGCTACTTGTTTGGTACTCCGTGGTACTGATAATGCATTCCTTGCTTTTGTAGTAGTCATAGTTTCTTCACACAACATTGCTGCCTCCTTATGCTATTGTGGTGTTGATCGCTTCATCCCTGTAATCACAATTTTGAAGTATGATTGCAAACTTGTTTTAAACACAGTAGTTAAAAAATTGTCTATGGTTGGTACTTGTAAACCATGAGCCAACTTTTGAATTTGTTCATAGTAAACCTCCACCCTTTTAATTACCTCTTGCTTCATGTTTTTTAGCTCCATGTATATTTGCTCGTCATTCTGAGTTCTCCGATGACATTTACAAAATGCTTGTGTAATATTTGAAAAAGTATAGTCAAGATATTCTAACATGTAATTATGGCACCAATCCAATGCCATATCTCATAGCATATAACTAAATGCATTGATGATATACTCTTTAGAAGTCTTTGCGTTTTCTTTTATTACAAAATTGAACATTCTGAGATGAACATCTGGATCAACATTTTTTTTGAAATCAATATATTTAACAGCTACCATGTTTGGCTTATCATAATGGCCATCTTTGTGATAAAAATTGGTGCAGTTATAGCAAATGGTTTTTGGTATCCTCCTCTTGGATGCAGGACATCTACACTTTTATACCCTCCAGCAACCATTGAACTCATCAGTGGTCAATCTGCAATCATGTTCACATGAATAGTTATTATCATATTAGTAAACACCATTTGAAGTATGCCAACAACTCTAGTAGTAGTTATTGGTAGTACCGAACTTCGACTTAAATTCCTTCCTATCAAGACTCCACCTAATTCGCTACCCAATTTTGTTACAGATCCAATTAGTATTCCCCTTCTGACAACATTTATGTTGGGCGTAATAATCGTTTCCACTCTTGTGGTTGTTATATTTGCATCAAGTGAATGAGTAACTCCTACTCTAACATGTTGTTTTTGGGTTTCAACAATTGTCGCTTCTAAGATTATTGGTGGAGTTGTGTTTACTTGAGATCGACAATGTTCTAGTTTGTGGTTACCCATTGGTATCCCTTGTGATGTAGTATGTGGATGTGAATACCCCTATGGTTTTATGCTCATGGTCTAAATAGATGGACGAATATGTCGATTTTGTGGTCCCAATTAGCTTCCCAACTCCATGTTTCTAAATATGTTCTAGACTACAAGAATTTTTTTTTCTCGTTCCTATGGTTGATCCATTAATGCTCCTACCACATTCTGTAACTCCACATGCCTAGCAATACCTACTTTGATGTGAAAAGGCACAAAAAGACAATCCATGATTGCATGTCCTGCTTGCTCACAAAATGCACAGACCCTTGAAAGTAACCTAATCATCTCTAAATCCACATATTCATGATCATGTGTTTCAATTATGTACCTTATTTAATCCAACTTTGCATTCCCTTGATGTGAATATGATTGCGGTACTTCATCCAACACATTCACCTATGCCTCTACATATTCAAATGAGTTTGGGTAATTTTCCTCAGTCTTTTCAAACACATCAACATTGGTGTTTTCATCCACCTCCCAGTGTTCCATTGGTTCATAGTAATATGGAGATGTAGACTAATATAGAAACTTGGGTTGTATACCTCCTATAACATCCCTCCTTCAGCGAGTCACCGACTTTGGACTTGAGATTTCCTTTAGTTGATTAGGTACTACAAAAATCCTTGTTCCATCTTAGTCTCTACAATTCTGAACCACAGATTGTGGCTAAGAAGTATACTGCATCCGCTCATTTGGATGAGTAGTCAAGCATCTCTATTTGTGGAAATTGTCATTTGGATTTGTGCCTTCTTTGAAAACCCTTAGTCCATATGTCCCATCATACCACTTCTTGTGGTAGAAACGACCTATGCCTCGCAAGCCTTTCTTCTATTCTCAAAACTCATCTATCCAACATCAAATTTTGAAATGGGGTTTCTCTAAGCCCTACATACTCCTTTCCATTTTCAAAATTGTCTTTTGTTTGACTTTTAATAACTTGTTGATTTGCCTTGAAGTCCAATTGTCGTTATAAACTCTAGGTCACCATTTGATTCATCTTATTTCACAATTCTTTGTCTTCAAAATATGTAGATCACTTTGCAGTCCTTATAGCGTAAACTGCGTAAACCTTTAATAAGTTCAAACATACCCCTTAAAATTTTGAATTGAAAAAAAAACAACACTACTTGTCTGAACACTCTCATCTACAATACACAACAAAGTTTGTAGAAAACCTTCCCGATACTAAAAGAAATAATAGAAAAAAAATTCCCACAAGATGGTCACCAAATGGTATAAATGAAATTCAAATTCCTCTATAATATTTCACAATATTGTAACAACATATTTGCATTTCACATGCATATGTTCACTATTCATGTCTTAAGTTTCAACAAACTTAACATTACCATTCATTCCAACCTCAGATTCACGGTTATTACATATAACCAGAATCTGCATTTCAAAATACATTGTAAAAAACTCTAGAAACAAGATTACAATTCATTTCATCATAATATGATATTACAAAAAATTCACACAAAAGATGAACATAAAATTCAATGTAGAAGTCTGTGCTTTTTTGTATTACTAAAAACATCCCTCAAAATTATGGCATAGTTCCATGTTTTGTTTTAAAAAATTCAAAAAAACATTTAAAATTTGTGTTATATCAAAACAAAGTCTATGGTTTTCTACTACAAATACCTATAGCTCCTCCTCCTCCTCTTTAAACTTCGTGTTTCATCTTTTGTTTCTTCCTTTTCTGTTTCCAGAACTCTAACCTTTTGAACTATCCTAAGTCACATCATCATGATCCAAACAATAAAAATTCAAAATTCAAACTAACAAATTTCCCTGATGAATCCCTATCCTAACTACCTTGTTCATCCAAAATCACATACTCATTCTACCCCTTTAACACAGGCCTACCATGCCTAATTTCAAAGATGTATTAATTCTTAGTATCACTTATTTCCATTTGCATCAATGCAATTACTTCCATTATGTCTGATCAATTTAACATCTCAATAAGTTTTTACTCCACTTTATCTTTACCTTACCCCCTTGACTTTACCATTCTCCATGTATCTCCTTTACTCCCTGACCTATGTGTCTCTTCCTTCTATTATTTAGATTTCTCCTCTTTGATTGGCCATCAAAACCCACCCCAAACCCTCCTTCATTTATAATACTTGAGTGGAAGGTTGCAATTTTACTAGGACATGGCCAACAAGCTGTAGTTTTTCCTTTCTTTATTATTTAACATTTTTTTATCGTGCAGAGGTGATTCCTAAGCCAAACCCCATGAAGCCTAAAGGATGAGTTCGATACCCTGTTCTGAAGTTATTGTGAATTTTTTTACCAACAACCCTAATAGAAGTAACAAACCATGCCTCATTAAATTTAGCTTTATCCTCATTCTCAATTTTCCTTTGAGAAGCTCGTTTAACTTGGGTGAACTATGTACCTTCAGCCCTTTTAGACCTTTCTTTTTCCCTTTCTTTAACTTTTTGTTCCCTTAGTTTATTTGTAATTTTTTTGTTCATAGCCTTATGTTTTAAAACAACTCGATATTGGTATGATGTTACCACATGTGAATTGGAATAATCCACTAATGGTTTGTTGCACCTTGTCTTTTCCTAGTAGGTAATGTAGGTAGTGACAACAAGTGAGCCAATCCATTTTATTCACTTTGATTTGAACTAATTAAGTCTTTTGATTTCAAAGTAACATCTTCCAAGTCCACCACCAATTGATTTTCTTCATGGTTGTTTGTTGTTCTGCCAGGACTATTTGGCATTTCAACATAATAATGTGGCATGGGTGAAGGGGGGCAATTTGGAGTAGTTGGAAGCTTTGCTTGAACGGTCCTTACAATGTTCAACAACTGTATGGCAACTTTAGCTTCATTATTGTTAGACTCATCTATTGCATATGAATGGTATGAAAGTTCATGCTCCTTTTCTTTTATTATAGTGAATACATCACTTGGCCACTAAATCCCGATTTTATGTTTTCCTTTTTCAAGGATTGTTGCAAAACCTTGTCCACCCATGTTGCTAATGTAGCTTTGTTTGATTCAAGATAGTTGTTTTTCACCATGGTAGAGTCTCTTTCTTTTCTAAAAGTTGTTTTGAATGGTTTGAAATAGGTGACATCCAATGGTTGTAATGCATGTGAAGTATGAGCAAGTAAGGTGACCATGTCTACCCCAACTTTTACTACTTGTTCTAGTGCTTGTATTGTAACATGAAAACCATGTCCATCCATAATTAAAAGATGTTGATTCTCTTGAGAAACCCCCTTGGAATATATTTGCAGAAAAAAAGCAACCATTACTTGAAAAGGTAAGATGTCATCCAAGCCATTTTTTTTGCATTGCCATGCATGTTCCTAGTCTACAATCTCAAATGTAATCTTCTCACATCTTTGAACCTTTGAAAATGTAAAATGCAGGCAATGTTGCCCCTACAACATTAACAACACAATTCATAGTCAATCATTCTCGAGACTTAGGGATGGTGTTATAAACATTTCATAAGCCTCACTTGGCTAAAACCTTAGCACCATATGGACGCCTTGCTTCAATTCCTATCTTGTTTAAATTCCAAATGTGATCTGATGCATATTTGTGTTGTGTGTACAAATTTTCCAAGTTTGAATAAAAGGTATAGCATGTTTCCCTAATAAACCTTTTTGCCTTAGAAACCTCCAATCCTTCTGCAAGTCGAATATTGATATTTGGATGACGATTTTTAAACCAGTACCACCATCTTATTCCTAGAACACCGTTTTGAAATGGGGTAGGTTTGGTCTATGTGACTTAAGCAACCTTTAGCTTCAAATATTGCATGATTAAAACCCAAGTGATAATTGCTACATCTTATTCTGTTAGTACACCTTGGGGTCCCACTTTTCTAATTCTAATTCTACCATTGAGATGATTTGAAAGTGAGGTAAGTGGAATGTTCCAATACTTGGCTACCTTTCGCAAAGAAGTGTGTCCCCTCTCCACCATGCCCATGGCATTTTCTAGATGCTGACCTATCCATTTGGCTTGCTTAATTGCATTAGGTACTTTGTTAGTTTTAATTGACTTTTGTATTTTTACTATGGGAAGATGGCATTGTTGTTGTGTTGGTGTTTGAAGTGGTTGTGATTGTGGAGTCTTTTGCATTGTTGGAATGACTGGGGTGATAGGTTGTTGAGGTCAATTCTCTTGTTTTGCACAAGTGGTACTTGAAATGCCACTTTGTCATTTTTGTGGCACATTCAAATGTGTTGCAGTGCAATTTTCTAGTGGTGCATTTGTAGCACATTGTATTGATTGTTGCAAGGCCCAACTATGCATTGTTGCACTCATCTTAACCCTATTCCTCTTGTTCCTAATCTCCAAACACTTGGGGATGTCCATTTAGGTCCTATTAAAGGTATGAATATGTGTTTCCTGTATGAAGACCAAGAAATCAAAAAATGTGTTAGATCTAGATAATGTTCAAGTGCATAGGTTTCTAGCTCATCATTTGAAATAAGAAGTTCATAAAATTCAGCAAAGTTGGCCCAATCTAATGTGACATCAATTATGGATGTGTAAGGAGTTGGAATGTATCTCAAAATGCACATTGAATGAAGAGAAGGAAATCTTCGACCGATGCTACTACTAAAGTGGGATGGTTGCTTTAGGAATGTTGATTACTAAATCCAATGATAGTAGGGGTACTTTAAATACTTGATATTGTATTCTTGTACTAATTTTGGTATACCATTCATATTTGCCTTTTCTTGCATTCTTTCTATTCCTTCAAGCTCTTCTACCTCTTCCTTGACTGCAAATGCAATAGGAACTCCTATTCTCTAATTTCAAATGTAGTAATGACTTCTTTCTTCACATCCCTTGCATTAGGGTGGATTTTACTGCATTCTTGATCTTAATTGTAATTAAATTGTTATCTAATCCCTTATTGATCCCAGACCGTAATCATTTAAAAAAATGTTGAAACTCTTGCATTGAACTTTCATTGTGATGTGACATGCTTAGTCTATAACTACAAAGTTTTACAATAGGATTGTAATGTAAAGCTATGTGATATCTGCCCTTACTTTGTTGCTTCATGGCTTTTGGTGGGAAAACGTCATATATGGATTTTGGTGGGAAATTTTTTAATGAATTTACTTGGTTTTTGATCCAATGGTATCCAAAGTTGTCCTCACTATTTTAATGGAGTTGTTTGTTCTGTGTGATCTATTGTAGCATAGGTTTTTTTATTTGTATGTTATGTCTTTTGTTTTTTGTTCACCCAAGGAGACATTCCCAAACACTTGGTTTTTTATTTGGTGCATGAAGTTTTAAATTAATAGTCATATCATTATTTATTAATGTTACCTTAGACCTCTATTACTGAACAAAAAATTGCACAAAAATGAAAAAAAAAGGTATGTGCTCCAAAATGCTCCTTGTTTTAAGTTGAACATCTTAACCTTTATTCTCAAACATTAGATATCCAAAGACGTTTTGCATTTTATAAATTTTAGAACACAAGATTTTTGGTTGAATGTTCGATCATGTGTGTTCATTTGAACAATAATCAACATAAGCAAGAACTAACGGCAACCCATCAAACAAGTGTTTACTCACTAGCTTCCGATTGGTGATGGGGCATTTTACCCTAGCCTAGCAGGTTGTTAGTAGACAAATGGTAGGGATAGCAATTAGGATGGTTTTTTCGTTTTGTCCAGACTTGGTCCTTCCATCTTGTACCTTTTTCTCCCCCTTTTTTTGAGTGCTTTGTTTTATTCACATTTCGCAAGCTTTCATCAATTAGGCTATTGGAATTTTGGGGAAGGGCAATTCAATGGAAAAGTGTTTCTTGTCAAACACCCAATCCATCCATTACCCATGGAGGATGTTCATCAGTACTTTCTTTTGTCGATTTTGTAGTGTAGTAGAACTGGTGACCTAATTAGCACCACTTTGGTACAGGACCCTTCAAACGGTGGCCAGACCAGTGATGACACACTCTTAAAGAAAAAGAAAAGAAAAAGTCGAAGTTTGACGACTTTTTCTGAAAAACTAGGGAGTTTTCGCCAAAAAAGCGAATCTGTGTCGCCTTTTAGTGTTTTTTCGCCATAAAAGGAAAGACTAGTAAAGAAAAGACTGGTGCCCACTGCCAACGGCTGTTAGTTCACTCTAGCTGTGGGAAACAGGTGGGCTGCAGGTGCATGAAACATCCCCCAAAGAGGCCATTTGGTTTTTAGACATGATATTTGAGGTGATCATGATCTATATTTCCCCTTATTGATGAAGTTCAGTGACCAATCATTTGGCTATGGATCATTTTGTTACAAATCAGTTCCTTGCCAAATTACTTTGTCCTTGGGTAATAGGAGGGCCGCATGTGAGGGTTTTTAAAAAAAAATTTGTGACATAGGTGGTGTGGTGATCATACACAAGAAGATTTAGCCAAATTTGGCTACATGTTAGAGAGAAGAGAAGAAAAAATTTAAGATTCCTACTTTAGTTTGGTGACCTGCTGGGGGCTATTGTGTAAATATGGCAAATTTAGGTTTGTTTCTCCCTTTTTTCCCAAAAAAAAAGCTTTCGGTATGAGTTGCCCACTGATTTTTTTCAAGGAATTTTTGTTTGTAGCCAAAGTGGCAATCATCCATAGGAAGATGTATAAAAAGTGGTTATAGTATCCTCTTTAGCCAAATCTGGCTATAATCAGAAATAAAGTACAAATCTTTAATCATCTTTCTATATTTTTGCCTACATAATGAAAACCAAATATATGAATTTAGTAATTTTTTTTTCTTTCTCACTTTTGGTGACAGAAAACTTCCAAAATCGTTTTTTGAATTTTGAATTTTTGTTGTAATTATTATATTTCTTTACAATTTAAATTGTGTTAGTTAGAAGGGGATCTTGGTCTCATGCATCATGGTAGTGTCTTGGCAAGTACATTTGAACATGAAAAGACATCTATTGTAATAGTACCATGGCAAGTTCAACATTTCAATGTCGAACAATTATTTAATGTTGAAGATTCCACGTCAAAAATAGACTGTTCTAGAATATTCCAAATGCTCTCCGTCTTCCTTCACAAAATTTTGATCTTTTGACAAAAATATTTTGTGATAATTTCAACATTCTGAAAATTACACAATTGTCGAAGTTACCAAGGTCCTATAGTACTTAGAAAAGAAATGTATGTTTCAATGAATGCTGGATGGTAGATGGTTAGTGAAATTTTACTTCAACATTTTACTCTCAAATAATATTTAAATATCAACACAACAAAAGTCATGCATAACATGGGAAAGTAATGGTTAGACAAGACATATGGGTGAATCCATGCTTAAAGGAGCCACTGATAACTCCTTTGTGCACTAGTTATAGGTAGTGGGTTAGCTAGTTAAAATGATGTGACAACACTTTAATGGCTATGAGCAAAAGGATTTGTTTTAAAACCACGATTTACAAGTTCACATAAAAATCTCTTACTTTTGAAGGATGTTGAACTATATTATTATGTAAAGTTCATTTAAAAAATTCTTTCATAAATATGACATCTTAAAAATTTTAAGTGTTTCTTCAGGAATTCATTATTTATTTAAAACATTGGTTACATTGATTAATTTTGAATTTTTGGTGTTCTATATTTTGTAGATTCATTTCAAGCTTATACAAATGTTCCCATAATATTGGAATACTTTGACCACTTCAACACATGTTTGTTGAATAATTAATTAATTTTGAGGATTCCATTTCATCAAATGATATATTCTCAAATATTTTATCAAAATTTTATTATTTTTCTATATATATATATAATAAACTTCAACATTTTTGAAAATAATATAATTAACATCAAGCTAGCCCATGGACTACGATATATTGAAAACATTATTTTATAAATGCATCAAAATATTTCAACATTGACTTGATGTGCCATTTTAAAACATGTAGTAGTTACACATTCCATGGCTCATTTTAAGATGGACCCACCCATATGTGAAAATTTCCAATTAATTATGACCAAATCAATCCTTGGGAGGAAAAATATTTAAAAACATTGAAGTGCGAGTAAATATATATGTTAAAAAATGTAATGCCATGCCAGGTTCGACACAAATCATATTTTTTCTAAATGTTGAAAATTTCAAAGAACACAATTTTGTGAAGGAAAGTAAAGTTTTTTAATAGAATATTGTGGAATGTTTTTCAAAATGGAATGTCCAAAACAAAATAACTATTCAACAATGAAATGTTGAACTTTCCAGGGTACTATTGTATTTGATTTTTTTATATTGACATTGAATTTTATAAATAACGTGAAAAATATATTAATCGCTAAGTAATATGATTCTCATGGAGTTTTTCAAAATTAAGTAAGAAAGGTCATGTGACATGTACATTGATTTTGAATTATTGAATTAATTAGTGTCAAACCAATTAGCTCTTTGTATCCTTAATGAGTTAGTGTATTAATAGCAACATGGCTTTTAGCGTAAAGGACATTTATTTCCAATCCCAATGGAAATTCTATTTAATATTTAGAAGACAACAGTAGCCTTTGCGTGGAAATGGAGCTTTTTGTTTCCAAAGTAAACCTTATGATCCAAAGGATCTTCTTCAAAATTTGACTTACATAATTCTTAAAATTAAAATGTGATGATGTTCCAAAGTCATACATATCTACAACTTACAGAGACAAACATTTAAGTAAAATTACATTATTTGATTTTGTTGCCATTACTATTTTGTGACAAAACATTTTCAAATTTCGTTTCAATTTGGTTTGTTTAATCAACAATGTCCAAATGTGACCTTTGATGCCATGTGTGATCCCACAATTCAGTTATCCATGTGCCTTTTCAAAACTTGAATCAATTTTTCTCAAAATTTGTAAAGTTCTAACAATCTTTACATTTGTTGCTAAATGTTTATTTCTTCTAATGTTCTCTCTTAAATAATTAATTCTACAATTGAATTATTTGCCTTTAAGACATATAAAATATTTCACACTAGTTTTGTAGGTGAAATCATTTTTCATCAATACCATTTCGATTTAAGTGGAACATGTGCCAACCAAGTTGGAGATGTGCTTTGTAATTTTTTTTCAAGGTTTAGCCCCCCCAATACATCAATTCTTTTATCATTGGGCCTGGTGAGGAGCAATGTTGGTAGGTTCTTGAATTTGAAGAGGTTCGTGACAAATTATAAGGTCAAGTTCTAGGGTCTCCAAATTAGAGGTTCTAAGTTTTAGTGAAACTGCCATTGAACCTAATTGGAGAACTGGCCCATTTTTTGAATTGATTTAGAACATAAACCAAGGGTGTTGTCTCAATATAAATTGTGCAGGCTCTCTGAGCACATAAGTACAATTTTATTGGAACAAATATAAACATAGCTTTACATTTTAGACAAGTTATTGCATTGATTGGTTGTACATAATTAATATTACATAACCTTTACCTTGAAATGTGTGAACTAGTGGAACAAATTAATTACACTTTTTTTTTTTTTTTCCTTTGGTTGCATCTAATGAAAATAGGATTAGACCTTGTCTTAAACATCATTGATTCTAAAATTTTATGAAAATGATCAGAATCAAAAGTTTTTTAAATCCAAAGAATTAGTGTCACGATCAAACCATAAGTTTCATTGAATTTTTTTTTAATAAAACAAAGACTGAAGGTTCATTTTGAAATCAAGAACGGACTACAGTGATGAGGAGCTGGCTTGAGCCGCTAGTGACAGGAGTTCGGCTGGGGAGAAGGGAGCTCACTTTGGTGCATTATGTAGAGGAGCCCAGGTGAGGAGAAGGGAGCTCAATTTGGTGCACTATGTACAGGAGTTTGGATGGGGAGAAAGCTTGCAAGGGGGCACTTTGCAATTTGTTACCCTGGATTTACCCACCCAAATAAATTGAAAAACTGAAAACTATAGATTTTTCAAATGGAAATTAAATTCACCATTAGAAAAGTGATGGATGACATGGGCTTTTGTTACATCGAGGTCCACTTTGCCTTAGGAAGTCCATCAACTAACAAAGGCAAAAATTGAAAAATGCATTATGTATCTTGGAAAGAGTAGTTACTGGGGATGCATTCACAATAAAAGGAGCCAGTGGACTCCAGGTGCAGGTCCTTTCTAACGACTATGTTTATTCAAAACATGGCCTCCATGTTTTGAATAGGGCTCATTATTGGATGATAGTGCCAACTTCAAAATTTTAATTCACATGTGTTTCCATAAATTTTTGAACAATATGTAATTAAATTTATTTTTTTAATGATAAAATTTCAAGTAAATCAAATTTGTAGATTCAACAAAAGTAAACACATCAATTTTTTAAAAATAATATGCGTTTCAAACCTTTAATGATACATTATACATTGAATTTATTAAACATACCTTTCTTTAACATCATTCCAAATGGAATAGAACATATTCACAAAAAGAAAAAGTATTGTTATATAACACATTTAATATTCATGAAAATGCAACCTTGCCTTTGCTTATATCAAAATATATGTTTTTGTTTGAGGAAGTTTTTCAAATTATGTAATTTTAATGATCAAAAGCACATTTAGACACTAAAAAAAGACTATCGTGGATAATTAAAATAAAACATATATTCAAAATTTTAACACCTTGTACACATTGCCTATCCACTCTTTACTATACATTTTATGATCAATGAAGCATATCAAAATTGCACAAAACTCATTTTGATGAAAATTCATACGTATATAAACATTTTGAAAGTGATTTCATTAAATTATAATCTTTACAACTCATGTAATCATTTTTCAAAGTCATGGGGGTGCAAGATTTTAAGTGTGTAAACATAGTCCTTGGTTCCTTTTATTGTGAACACACTCGGTGATCCAATTATTAAATTCAGGGTTGGATATTATACAAGTTAGGTACTTTCATTTGGAATTGTTCAAAAAATTGGGCAAGTTTTTGGTGTTGAAACCAAAGTATTAAGCACATGCCAAAATAATTAATTATGGTAAAAGCCACCCTTGAAGTAGGGTAGGTTTTTAACTATTTGGGTATGTTGTAGAAACATGTTATCATTTAATTTTAAATCCTTCTTGGGATGTTCACATATTAGGTGACATTAAAAATTTGAAAAAATAAAATAAAGTTGTACATATTATGATACTATAAAAATAAAGAAATGAAATACCTTATACATATATATATATATATATATATATATATATATATATAAACAAAGATGGAAATCCATCCATAAAAAGTACAAGGCATGTCAAAGCAAATGTAAACACATGAAAGGAAAACAAGACAATTAAAATAGTAGTAATGAAGTGGAAAACATAATGTTAAAAACTTTCTTCAACTTTCTTTCAAATATTCAATTTGGCTAATTTGTAATCAAATCTGGCTGTAGGCATGAAAGTCGGTTTTATACGACATCCTCTACCACAAATCAATTAGTGATGGAAGTGCACTAACTAGTATGTGTGGAAGAGATGAAGAACTGTGATTAAACGTAGTAGCCCACTGAAGAATTGAAATGGCTTGTGCACACTATAAGGCTATTGACACTTGTTGCCTATAATAAGATATAAGCATCAAAGGTACCAAGGAGGTTTGTTGATGGCAAGTTATATTAGCATGTACGCAAGAAGTAAAAAAAGAATCAAAATGAGGATGGAAACAATTGTAGGTCTCTATGGCAAGGGGAATAAAATCATTTTTTGACACATTCTATGTAAGATTGTGCCTTGTCTTGAGTGGCAACTATTGTTGCATGGCTATCGTCATCGAAATATGCTACACCAAATCTGTATGAGTTAGATCGACAATGACAACGTCCAACAAAGTTTGAAAATCGTCTCTGACAATATCCATTTGTCATGTATGGCAGGGGAAAAGATGAAAAACCTTTCTCTATATGTAAGTTGCATTGTTTGACACGATAGTTACAATGATATCTTGAAGTGTGTCATGGGCTGCAGTGCGTTCACTCCCACACGAGCAATGTAACAAATGGATACCCAAATCAAATCATTGATAGTATGACCACATTGACATCATGAAAAATACACAATTGAAAAATGTGATATACCGAGACAAATACGAAATGTTGTGAAAAAATGGGAAAAAAAAAAATGAAATGAAGGGGTGCTAAGACGAGTTAATAACTTTCATCATTATCCTTGCAAAATGTGGTGGTAGTGGCTATTGAGCCTATTTAAAATAAACATCACATGGAAAGATGCCATGATTGATTCATTGATGCCATCTTATACGAAACATTCACATTCATGTTTGGTATGCACTTTAGCTTTCATGTTTTTTTAACCTTCACCTAGATAATTATATTAAACATTTGAAACAACTTTGAATCTAAGCTCAATCTTTCATGGATAACAAAGGCTCCTATGCCATGTAGAGAACAGTTGTGAAAACTGTCCAACACATTCAAGTTTGCTGTAAAATGGTACGAGGGATGAAAATCCTTGGTTTCACTATAAGAGGGGACTAGTGACAAAAGTGAAGATGAATTTTGCTTCTTTTACAATGAGGCAATCCTTGTTTTCTCTTAAACAAGACAATTTAATTTAATTTATTAAAAAGTGCCCTAAGAAGGTCCTCACAAAGCTGCCCCTGTTGAAATTTGATCATTTCAAACATGAAATAATCATCACTTTTGACACATTGACATTTAGAGAATTTCTTTTAAGTTTTTTATGGATAACTTAATGGACAAAGCTGAGGGTCACCTCCAGTATATTACTACGTCCCAAAGTTTGTGCCCTTGCCATTAGCCCAGGCCAAAAATGGTGACAAACAGGTTTGAAAATAAACGTTTCATGCAGCCAATCAGAAGGCTCAGCATGCACTCGTGAGGGTCCCAGTTTTTTCCTTTTGGGGGTCAGGGTAGGGGAGTAATTAGTATTATTTTTCCTTGTTCCCAATGTGTTCTCAACATGTTCTCAAATTGTTCCCCAAGACATTCCCAATAGCACCTCAATTTTATCCCATATGGTTTGCCTGAAGTTTGACTCTCATGTATATAAACTGAAAAGGTAGAGTATTGGAGGGCACATTTGTTTCTACTTTGCAACTGGGGTCCAAAGAGGTGTTATTATTAAGAAGTGCCCAATGTTCCAAACAAAAAAAGTTGATGGGCCAATCGATGTGGCTTCCCCTTCACCCAAAATAAAGAAAAAAAGGAAAAAATTGTGAGTGACCCATGAACTAATTTAATTAATATGAATAATCCCAGTTCTACTCAAAGGCAGCTGATAGTCTAAACTCTAGTCATAGCTGAATGGCTATTTTTAGTGAAGGTAATGATGTAAACCTGCCAATCATTATCAACAAGGAAAAAAATGGAGAAAGTAAGGTCCTAGATTTATTGCTAAGTTACAAGTCTCAGCTAAATTTGGACACGCACACTAAATACTGGAGAGGTTAGTTTTCCAGGCTAAGCTTCTTTCCTACCCTAGATCCAACATACAAGTTGTCATTCTAATTTAACTCAGCTAAAATGCAAATGTTCCAAGTTCCAAGTTCCAAGCTCCAACCCTAGAGCCAAAAATGCATTGACTTTATTATCAATGTCTTGCAGTTGACAGGACCATTTATAGAAATGGGTTATAATAGAGGAGCTAGAATCTTGAGTGATTAGAAGAATACTGCAGAGGTTTAGATCTGAAGGCACGTGAAAAGAGGAGCAAAATTGGCAGAATTGGTTCTTGTCTAGGGTGGTCCAAGCTTCTCAGGTTTAAGGGTTTAAGTGCCTTGAATCTGGAATCTGCAATGCAAGCTGTAATCTCTGTGATAGGGTAGTTGGGTATTTGGAGTTGCAAGCAAACAACAGAACACACCCAATTTTGAGCAATCTACTCCAAAGAAATGATTTGAGAGTGCAAGCCCTGAAGAGGTTGAGGAGAAAATCCTAAGTCTCAGCTCCAAATAATGTGAAGGAAGAGCTCGTGGTCCCTCCAGGACACAACACCTTGAAGTGTGAATTCAATTATTTGCTAGGATGTTTGCTACGAAGCATTGATGAAGCACTGATGAACTTTGATTGAAACAGTGTGCAGTTAAAACTTTGTTTACAACCTCCTCAAAGACCTTGGATTTTTTAACCAATTTCCATCCATACCAGGCCGTTATTATATCCTTCACTCTTTTGCTGAGACAACAAAGTTGCAAAAATGTAAACTCCTTTTCTTTGTGGACGGAGGATACATTTTTTCTGTAATTGTTGCCATTTTTTGTTCCAGGGAAAACATTTGCTAAGTGCAAAAAGGTGCTTTGAAAGCTGAGCTTCTGCTCCAATCAGAGGCCAAAGTGCAGGCCAGCTTGCATACCCACTCGGCTAACAAGTCTGCTACACTCTGTCAAGAATTAAACATATTGGTTAGAGGGCAATAAACTAGCTGTTGGAGGATGAAAATAGATGGCTGAGCAGTGAAGGAGCAAAAGCAACCTTGCACTTGAGCCCTGTCTCTCAGCCACCACATCAGTCAGTCACTGGCTGGTGAGCTTTGCAGCCAGGCACAGCTAACTTGTGTGCATGTGTGCCCCCTTAGATTCAACGATTTCATAAAGCATTCATGTTCAACACACATTTTGGTCACTATTACAATTGTACGATCATCACCAGAAGAGTATGTCATGTAATGTGGTCAAGAAAATTACATAATCTGCCACCCACAAGACCTTATGTTGGAGCATTGAGGCATAAGCAGTTCCTAAGTCTCAACATCAGGATGAAACTCTATATCAAAACTGCAACTGGTTCCTCTTCCTTTTGGCGTGGAATTTTATCAACCTCTCCATATAACATGGAGCCAATTTGGTAGGGTTTGCTACTTCAAACTTGCTAATTTGTAGACCCCATCTCCAGACAACAATTTCTTGTGTGACATATAGTTATAAGTGGCATAAAGTAAGTGGGAACTAGATGAAGGATACATACATATATGTTCTGTAAAGACACAAAACCCTTCTAGTAGTAAACAAGTCATCTATTTTGATGAAACTTTGAGTTTAGCAACTTTTGGTTGATGAATTGACAAAACACAATTTCATGTACCACTTCAAATGAAGCTCCTTTGACATCTAAACTTGTTGAAAAAGACCAAATGAAAGGACCCTATGATTCCCGCAGTTGATAAGAATATAAGAAGTTTTAGCCCAAGTGGTTGATGTCCAGCTACTTTGATGTTCCACATAGAGATTCTCTTGCATCTGAATTGTAGATGTCAAAAAACCCAAAAACCTCTCCACAAATGTATGTGGGTTTTCCTGAAAAAGGAGTCACACAACATTTGCATCAGCCAGGGATTAACCTTTTTTGGTCAAATGTTTACTCACTAAATAGTTTCTGTTTCTCCCTCTTAAATGCTCCGAATTAGCCCGAACTTCAGATTTCTGGTTGCTTCTAGTGGAGGAGAGTAACTGTGAGGTATACCAGTGTTGGGAGGGTATCCAGTTTCCAATGTTAAAACTGGGAGTTCAGGGTTAGGTTTTTGTGACACACACCCCAGCTTGCATCTTTTCATTGAAACCTGCGCAAGAACCAGACATTGGAACTAGTCTGTTGCTAGATCTGGACCTGAAACCAGAACTGTTCAAAAACATTCTTAAACCTAAGGGCAGGTTGTTTAAGTAGCCAAGATGATTTTTTAATGGTTCCACTCTAATTTATGGAACCCGGAATCTGGTTCCAGGTCCAGTTCTTGAAAACAAAATAAGAATTCTGGTTCTTGTTAAAAATCAGACTCAGTTCCGAGTAAACTGGATCAAAACTGGTGGTTAACTACTAGTTAACCTCAGGTTAGCCCTTGGTTCTAATCTTCCTTTTCCAAAAAAGGTTTTCTTTTCAAAGATCTTGGATCCAGTTCTGGTTCTTGAAAAATGCGTGTTTCCAGTTCTAGTTCTTGAAAAATGTGCATCTGAATTTGAGTTCAGTTTCGATTCTCAAAAAGACCAAGATCTTTATTCCAGTTCCAAACCTGATTTCAAAAATCAGTTTGGGTTTTACTAATCAGAAATGGAACCAAAACCTGTGATTTTAACTCTTCACACTAGGTACCCACTGAACACTGGCATTTGTTCCAAAGACCTTAGTTTCCTATAGTGGTTCATTTGTTGTTGGACCTAGTTTAATGCGAATAGGGTTCTAACTTTTCATGTTTGTGGGGGGTTTTATTTCAGGGTGTGATTCTACAGTCTTCTCTTTTGTGTTTGGAGATTTTAGAGCACACAAGAGAACACAACATAATCATGTTACACAATAGTGCAAAAATCTGAGGTTCTCACACTTTAGACCAATAGCTGAGTGAGGTTAGGAGCTTTAAAGTCTGGAGTATATTGTTTGTGATATGAGAAAAGAAGGATGATACAAGTTTGATAAAGAAGGTGATGATCAACAACACACGACTTTCAATGAAACCCCAAAAGCTGCAATCCTGCATTCCAATGCCCATTGCATGAGATTCTTTTCACAGTGAAAATACATGCTGAGAGGACTGTTGTTGTTGTTGGGTTCCACAGTAAATTTCTTTTCATCGTTGGCCAAAAAGAATGTTCACAGGAAATTGTTGAACAATCAAAGTAAGGATTGTGATGCATATAATGCATGGAACTCCGGAAAACCAAAGCAAACCGTTCATGGATTGTGTAGTAACATCAGACAAGAAAAATATAGTGATTCCTCTCACCAAGATGACAGCGATTGTGCGGAAGACACAGCAGCTCTGAGCATCTAAAAAGTAGAGACAGAGAGCCAGACTTTCACAGTTCAACTGAAGCTACTTTCATCAGACTGTGAACCCTCTTGGGAATTGAAAGCCAGCAGTTCCAACAACAAGAGTTGCTTTAGGTGAACAGCTCCCCAAATTGCTTGTAAGTGCAGCATGCAGTCACACACCATACATGCTTTCTCACTCAAGAGCCAGACTTGACTTTTCAACTAGGATCAGCTTGTAGACTAGACTTCATTCTCTTGGGGACTAACATTACAGCACTTTTCCCAGGTTTGGGACAGCTCCACAAGCTTTGTCTAATAGGTCCACCAGTGACACTAATGTGTATATGCTTAGCTCATTCTTCAGCAAAGTTCAGAACATAGCACATCTATCCCCTTTAATTCTTGCAGAAAGTGTAAGGTAAGTCACCAGAGTGGGGACATTTCAAAATTAGGGGTCTGGGACAAGGCTGAGTCCAGCCCTGCATTTTGGGAATGTCCTCCATCAGTGAGCTTGATCCATCACAAAGCATGAGGTGAACTTGACCCATCGCAAAGCATGAGGTGAAAGTTGTCATGAACAAAAACATATGTAATCATGTGGCAGAGGAGGAGGGTTCTGATGTTACTCTTTGAGTGTGGGAACAGGTCTTACACCTACGAGTGTAAGTGGGAGAGGATGTTTCACCTACTATTTGTAGGTGTAAGACCCATTCCCACTCTCAAGGAGTAGGCATAAGAACCCTCCTCTTACACCTTATGAGGTGTAGGGAGGGTATAGGGTTTACTAACAGGTGTAAGACTTGCTGCCTTCTCAAGGAGTAGTGTCATAATATCCCTTTTCTTCTCTAAGAGGAGATATAAGGTGCCCTCCAAATATACTAAGAAATTTCTCCCAGTGCTTTGCCATACAACCGCCATTTAGCTGCTACATTTCACATGAACCAAGAACAACATTGGGATGATACCACCCAGGAGGCAGAATATATGGATTTCTGAAACATATTCTTCCCAGAAAGATATGTACCAAAAGTTACAATGAAATGAAGACTCCCATAGTTGATGTAAACCTGCCAAACTTTATTGTAAGAAAACAGTGCTGCAATTGCACAGAGGGCAAGAAAGGAAGAGAGAGAGAGAGTGAGGACACAAGTGTGAATTAGACCATTCTGGTTTTTCTTTTTTTTCTGTGTTCATCACCTTGCACCCCAAACCAAAATTTGAACTGGAACTAACTGTGGGCAAAGTGAGAATTCTTTGATTGTCAGGAAGAGAGTAAGATCCCATATCCTGCAATACAGATATTGGCCAAATAATTCACATACTACTAAGATGTAGGGAATATTGTAACAGTCATTACAGTTGGCCAAATTCGTTAGGTAGATTGGATTGTTATTAGATTGTTGCCTGGGCAAGGACTTCCAGGATGCCAACCTGACCCAGAAGTAAGTATGTATTTTTGTTACAATGCCAAGAGCACCATGAAGATTTCTGGAGAAGCTTAGATTCTTTTCCTGGTTTGTTGAACGAAAATGACTGGGCATCAAACTAGTTTGATCCCTAGTTTGTGTCTTTGTTTGTGCCTACTCGTGCTTCTATGAAAATGTGAGAACATATGAGCCCAAATGAAGCTTGAGCTTTCTTCAAGCCTTCTTCAAGCCTTTTTCAAGTGTTCATAATTTTTTCCAACATTTTTTGTTTTCGCAAATGTGATGTTAGTTAGCATAGAGCCATCAGGATAGGGCCTTCTTGATCATTGATGGAGCTACAACAAGTTGCTCAAGCTTTCTTTAAATTGTTGGCAAGATTTTTTCAAGTTGTCCAAGTTTTTTTCAACTATGGTTTTCAAGTCGTCTTCAAGTTTTCTTAAAGTTATCCTATTCATGAGCATATTTGTGAACTCATATTTTTTTACCTTCATTTATTGTTTGGTACGAAGCCATCACAAGAGGTGTACAATTGCAACCACAACTTTAGTGTGAAAAGCCACATTTGCACAAAATGTTAATGGGTGAGGGGGTTGTAATAAAAAAATTCACCTATCGCAATTGAGCTACACCAACCTATTGAGTAATTCAATAAAATTGGCCTTCTAGCACCAAGAGAGAGCACCTTCCAAAAACCAATTTCAAAATAACATTTGATAACTTTCAGGTGAAGATTAGGGTTTTCTAAATGAACTTTTTAATCTCCAATTGTTGCAAGGAGCATGGTGTTACTAGACACCTCTTGAAAGGACAATTTTTTATTCTATTGCCATAATGAAAATTTTAGCTTGTGGCAAACTTTCTTATTCTCGATGTGGTCAATCACCACTTGTTATGTTAAAGTGGCCCAACTTGTTCAATCCCTAGCTAGAACATGGTTAGTTCATTTCCTTCAACCATCCTTTTTTAATCCCTACACAAGAAATCACAACCTAACTTATCCAAAATTCAAATTGCATTGCACCATGACCCAAACATCCCATTTCAATTTTGTGATTGCTTGTTGCCTCCTTTCCTAGATTTTCTATTAGTAGATCACATGCTTCCATGTCTACCAATCACCCCCTTCATATTATGGTGTCTTTGTTGAATAAGCAAATCATGGTTTGTGGTAGTGAACAAGAATGTTGCATGGAATGCATTAAACATCATTGTTACAATTGATCATAGTCCATATTGGAACACCATTAGAAAATATTGCATTGTTAAGCAATCTTTTCAAGCACATTTTGAATTTGAATTCTATTGCTTGAATAAGTGTTTGGAGCCAAATGACCTTTTTCTTGATTATGAATCAAACAACAATTCATTTGAAGACCCAAGCTTAAGGTTACAAACCCTTAGGTAGAATTGAAATGTGAATGGAATTTGTGATGCTATTGAACACCATTTCATATGCGCATATTTTGCACAATGTCATTTCTTGAATGTTTGGATTTGTGATTTGATTACATCATTCAAGGTTTATTTGGATTCACCCATGAAACATTGCAACTATTTAAGAGAATGAATTTGTGATGTGAAAACATCATTTGGGCTTTGGATTCATCAATTACGGTCTACTTTTATTTAGCAAAGGTTTGACTTTTGGATTTGTGATTTAAATACATCATTTGGGTTTTAGATTCACCACTTAGGGTATGTTGATGATATAAGGGAAGGTTGGTTTTTCAATTTGGGATTTGGGTACATTACGGTGGGTTTGTTTTCACTAACTAAGTTTTTTCATCATTGAATTAACCTTCGATTTTTCAATTCAAGATTTATTTGGGCCAATGAAGGCCTGCCATGATCAATTTCAACTTTAATTATATCACTCAAGGTTTATTTGGGACAATTTAAAGTGTTTTTTTATTCCACTTCCCTTCTATTTCATCCATACGTATTATGGCCAATTGAGGACTATTATGGCCAATTTGAGGGTTGTTATGGCAAATATAGGTTTGCAATGGTCAATTAAGGGTCTATTTTAGCCATTTGATTTTGTTTGAACTTCTAAAGCTTCATGATGTTTGGGTATCATTTAAGCTTAAAATTTCAGTGTTTTTAAAATCTTGTTTCTTGTGGCATGTTGTGACATCTAAACTATATTGGAATTATTACAAATTTCATTGAAATTTTTCATTTTTTCTCAAAAACTTGGTTTCTTGTGACATGTTGTGATTATGTTGGAACTATTATAGTTGTATTGGAAAATTTTCATTTTTTCTACAAATTGGTATCTTGTGACGTGTTGTGACTTTTTTATTATGTTGGAATATTTTAAATCCCAATGGGATTTATTTTTTTTGCCTACACCTCATAAGGTGTAAATGTACGCAAAGGTGGCCAAGAAGGATAAACAACCATAGCAAATTGAATCCAAATTCTTTAAGGTGTATCAAAATCTTGTCACAATGTCTTTTTTACCTTTTTTTTTTACCATGTAAAGACACATTTATGGATGGTTATGATGGAATCTAAATTTTTAATGGTTTAAAATATAGTCCTTTTGAAAATTTTGACAACTTTTCATTCATTATTTTTTACCGGGATCAAAATATGAGGTAAAAAAGGATTGTAGTAAGGACTTGGCCTTTTTTGTCTTTTGTGGTACACCTTAAAAGATTTTCACCCAATTGGGGAATCCTTCCATTTGAACATGATGACTACAAGTTACCATCCACATTTTGTTTTGTATTTTAGAGACAAAAAATAAGTGACATAATTAATACTTAACCTTGTGCAGAAAATAATATACAATGAATACAAGGAAATGTATCTTAATTTTTAGTTCTAAAAGGACTTTGAAGGACCAATTCTAAAATGCCTTAAGAAAATTGAAGACTAAAAGAGGGATGAGTGAGAATTGTGTTGTAAAGTGACCAAGTTTCGGCACAATTAAAGACAACAAATGAAAATGTCACCTAAAATGTTTTCAAAAGGTGGTATAGTGTCATTGATGATACATCTACCCCACCCAAAATATCAAGGCCAATTATTGCTCCTACATTTTATGGCTTAATGTATATAGGAGCCATCATCTATTCCACCATCTACCTCAAGCCTTTGTTCTTCATCTACATCAATTGGTAAAGCATAGATAAAAGCAAAAGTGTTACAATTGTAGTCCATCAACTTTTCCAACATGGAGATGGTGGTGAACAAATGAGGATTAAAAAACATTAATCAAGGCAAAAATGGAAACTAGCATAAAAAGGAAAAGACAAGTGAAGCTTAACAATTTCAAGGTAGTTAAAGATTTAGGAGTTTTCATAAATGTAAATTTTGAAACAAAAGTTAAAGAAGTGTAGACTTATAGCCAAAAGTCCCCATCCTAATTGTAGTTAGTTGGGTCCTCAATTTGGTTTCCAATGATTTCATATGTGAACTTTAGGTGGCATCTATGTAGGAAGTTAGTCAAAATAGTTGTACCTAAGAGCAAATTATTGTACATCTCTTGTGTGAAATCAAATTATTTCATTTATCTTTTCCATTTTTGTTTCAACCCCCAATTCCCCATTCCACCTTCATTCTATACCCTACATGCATTTTCTTGTAAACCTACATTACACCTATGTCATGCCCATGGGCAAGCTCACACCTCCCAAGCTACCACATAACAAACATCTCCTTGCGCATAAAACTTAGGTCCCCACTAAATGCTCATAGTATTTATTTGTATGTACAAAAATTAACAAATTTTTTTTACAATTTTAATTTGTACTAAATGCTCACATCATGGAAGGAACCACAATAATTGTTATCCAAGTAAATCAATAATTTACAATGGTCTAAGACCACGATGTTGTTCATTTAATACATTTTACATTTGTTGAATTACAACTTGTGGGTATCATTGTTCTAAGGTTTACAAATTTCATTGAAAGTCCCATTAAGAAGTTTAATACAACCTTGGAATTTAGGGATGTGCATATCAAGGGTAGCCAATCCCCTAATAATAGACCATTGAATCTTGTCACTTATGACTTCTTCAATGTCGGATACAACATAAATTGCATCATTACATATTAAATTATTATTCCAATTCCTCAAAAATGTGTCATACATGACTATGTTGTCATGTTTCATGTACATGATGAACTGGAACAATTGTTGGTTGGGGTTCAACTTAATTGGTCACCTTATTACAAAGTGAACTTTGTTAGTGGATTTCATATGGTGAACATTGGTGGGGACCATTAGTGTTGAAAGTTCATCAAATTCTAACAAATTAAAATTTATTAAAATTTTGAACAAACTTAATTTAGTTGATTGTATTATGATCATGAACTAATTTACAACACCCACATTTTGGTTGATTGATTACCTAACAGTCAACTTGAATTCATTTGGATTCAACAACTACAATGTGTTAACATTCATAACTATAGCCACAAACACGATTTGATGTTACCCATGTGTCCTTTGAAAAATCAATAATAATAAGGAGTTCTTAAAATTTGTCATGTTTGAAAAGACATCATGTTAAAAGAAGCCATGGGGCACAAGAAAAAACTTTAAAACAACCCAAAAATAAAGCCTAATTTTTTTTAAAACCTTAAAAGTAAACTCAAAAAATAAACCCTAAAATAAACCTTTAAAAAAACCATAATAAGAAATTATTAAGGGGGTAGGCTAATTACATTGTTTTCGATGAATAAGGCATTAAGGATAGGAATTGGGGTGAAAGCACACAATGGTGACCCCTTTTGGTGTGTCACATTGTATTACTTTCTAATGTATATTACTTTTGAATGTATCTCACTTCAATCTTTCAAAAGATTTTCACAATGTTATACTAATGTATATTATAAATATACTCATGGATCTTTCAATATAGATAATGAAATTTATTATTATTTTTAGAATAATAATACAGAACATTAGTTTTGTAGAAATAATTCTTGTAAGGCCCAAAAACCAACATCATACCCAAATTAAATGTACCATGTTTTTGGAACAATTATATTGTATGTACTATAATACTAGACCAAAAAGTGCCCCAAAAGGGGTCATCGTAATGTGCTTTCACCCATTGATCATTGGACATTAGAAGTTTAAATTTTGAATTCTTGTTTGGTTTTGAATCATGTTGATGGTGACTTGGGATTACCCAAAGATGTGAGTTTTAAGGAAAAGATTTCATTTTTAGACACAATTTTGGAATAATGATAGACGTAGGTACTTTGTAGGAAAAACTACAAACTTTGTTTTGATATACCATAGAATTAATTTTTTTGTTTGATATCATTTCAATAGAACATGAAATTTTTTGTTGTATTTTGATTGAAGTTTTTAATAAACAAAAAAAGTACAAACTTTTACAGTGATTTTCATATTCATATTGTTGTGTGAATTCTCTGTAGTATCAAAAATATAAAGAATGAAATAAAATTTTATTTTTGGATTGTTTGCATTGTATCTTGAAGTATAGATTCTAGTTATATGAAATAGACATGAATATAATGTTTTAACTGCATAGGTAGGTGTGTTTAAAATCAATGCAGGAATTGTGAATGTGTGCATCTTGTAGTGCAAATTTGTTGTTACAATAAGTGTGGAATAGGTCTGCAAGGATTTAATCCACATTTACCATAAACCCTAAAAGTAAGTTAAAAGAAGAATTCAAGAACAAATGGGAAAGTTCCCAATTAGGGAAAAAAACAAAAAGAAATGTAAAACCCCAAAAACAACCCAAAAAATGAAAACCCTTAAGACTAACAACAAGAAATGAAAAAACCAAGAAAACCAAGAAAAAAGGTTGAAGCAACAAATGAAAATGAAAATGAAAATATATGAGTAACCTTTTTTTAAAAAACCAAAGTTAAAGGAGCTTCAAATGAGTGAAGGCAGAAAAAATATCTCCCACAAATAAAAATGAGAAATTTTTTAAAAAGTAGAAATTGAAGGAGCCCACTCATAATATAGGTCCATGGAAAAGAAAACCTTAAAGTCATCCTATCTAGTCCATAAAGCACACTTTGAAATAATTTTATATTGAAAACAAAAAATAAATGAAAATCTTAAAACGTCATTCAAGTGGTGCCTTCAACAAAAATAGTCTAAAAAAAACCTAGAAGAAGTGTTTCAAGTGTGCCCTAAAAAAATGTCAAAAAGAAGTTCAAATCTTATTTCACCCTATATTTCATCACTAGTGCTTAGTTTCAAAATTTCATCCCCAATTAAGGGAACTTTATGGATAATTGAAAATAAAGGATGAAATAGAGACAAGGGTTGGAACAAGGTATAGGATTAAAGAGACTTTACAAACAACTTTAATAATGTGAATATTGAATTAGATGTATGAAATAGCCATTGGATATGTTCAATAGTGGACAACACCAATGTTGGTTAATTTTGAATTTCAAACCAAATCCCAATCCAAATCTAAGTATAAGAATTGGACTTGGTAGATCTACATGGACCTAGATCCACCTTAAAACTAGACTTAGACCCAACTTAGAATTGAAATTGATAGGTTTTAAAGGGATTTTATAAGGTCTAGGTTATAGGGTTAGGTAGGGGCTAGGATCTTAACTTTAGATAAGATTTAAGGGTTTTAGGCTATAAGGTTTTATATTTGAGTTATAGGGTTTTAGGTTCTAGGGTCATAGGTCTTGAAGTGTGAGGAAAGACACAAAGAAACATGCACAAAAGGACTTAATTAAGGCAAATGAAACTTTGAAATATTTTGACACTTGATATTTCATCTCCATTTGTTTCATTTGAAACAAACTTCATCTCATAAGTTGGTGGATGGAACACATTGTGAGTCGTTTAGTGAATCTTTGAAAAATCTTGTTGCAAATGGTTTGTTGTAACATCTAATAGCAAATGCCATTTCCAATGGTTATGACATATATTCATTGTTAATGGCAATTGCTAATGGATGTTACCACGAGGCATTCACAACAAGATTTTTCAAAGATTCACAATGTGTTCCATGCATTCACATGATATGAAATTAAACTACCTTACATCACTTGCAAAATTGGAATGTTAATAGGACAATCTCCTAGTCTAATAGCCTAGTGGGCATCCTAATAATACTCCAATTACTAGTGGTAGGCTTACTATCTCCTAATTAGTAGGGGATGAAACTATTTGGATTAATTAGTTGGGAATAGGATGTTGAAACTAGTTTGTCACTAATTAAGGATTTGTGAAGGAGATTTGAATAAAAGCCTATTTTGTAAAAAAGAATGAAATGCCCTTGTGGCTAATGGATTGTGGGGGAACAATGTTGATTCCTCATTTTTTTTTGTGGGATTATGGGTGTTGTAAGGAGTATTGTGAAAAGGAAGATGATGTAATTGTGTGTGCTTGGAATAGAAAGGAAGGAATGTTTAAGCAAAGAGAGTGGAGATATTATGTTTTTTCTTTTTTTCTTGTTTTTCCCTTTTCAAATCAAATGAACTGTGTCATGTTTGATGTAAAATACTATAGCTCCATGTTTGGTTTGTCTTTTCTTTTCTTTCATTTCCTTTTTGAAAAATGTTTGTTGGAAGAAATAACTACTGGATGGTAGTTGTATCCAAGGTAGGTAACAACACTAGATTTTACGTGTCCAAGTTGGGGAAAACCTTCTATCCTTGTTGGGATAGAATACAATAACGGTGAAAGTCATGGCAAGAAGGTAAGTACCCTTTTGTAATAGAAACTAGTTTTCTTGTTCTTTGTTTCAATTGTGCCTAAAGCTTGGGTTTTGGTTTTTAGAACGCAATACTCCTTATTAGTGGATAACTCGAGTAGGCAATCTTCTCACAATATTTGGTTGCTTTCATCTTGTGTTATTTTGGAAGTTGTTGGATCCACAAATGTACATGGACTTTGATTACAAGGGTGACCTTAACTTTAGAGTGGGAAGGCATATACGTTAAGCTTGTTGTAATGTGCATGTAGTTTGAAATGCATCATGATGATTTTGTTGGTAGCAATAGCCAACAAAAGTTGTTAACCTTATTCATATAATGCAATTATGTCTATAAAATTTTGAATTATAGTTTTCAAAAATTTAGTTTTGTTTTTCAAACATTAATTTCAAGCTTTTAAATGGGTTTCATGAATTGTGACCAAGATAGATAGTAAGTGAACTATATTGTGTTAAGTAACATGGGCCAAATATAGACTTGGTTTGGTCTAGCTTCTAAGGTATTCGATAAATGGGGTTTAAAGGTGAGGGGGGAGGTTAGGTGGTGTTGGGGGCATGGTTTTAAGCTTTTCAATAAAGATAAAATCAAGGATACACCAAAAATACTTATCAATATAATGTTGGAAACTTAGAATTACTTGCAAAATTTTATAGGTTTTTTTCTTTTGGAACAAATGAAAAAGAAGGTTATAGATTTTTAAACATGATGACCAAATGAACAATGCACAAGGACTTGTGGTATTAACAATTCAATTAAATAAATTTATGAAATGAAACCAAAATTGGTGGCAAAATTAATGCAACACAAGATGGTTAATAAATGGTTGAAATCAACTATGACATTAATATCTTCTTTTGATGGACAAGAATAATGTAACTCAGACCTTGGGATTTTGGTTGATTAAATTCAAAACATGAAAGTTACAAGGGAATATTTGTTGTGATCCATTTGATGTTGAACATCAAATGAACAAGGATTTCATATATTTGGCCAAATTTCACATCAATGATGAACAACGACATTGACCTTTCTCTTTGTGGGTGAAAAATTCATAACCAATACCTTGGTTGTGAACAAGGCTTGAAAGGAACATAGGCCATGCCAATACTTAAATCAAAGGCTTGATACCAAAAATGATGACAATTTGTAGTAAAATGCGTGAACATTGAAAGGTAGGGTGTTCATAGTGAAATTTACCATAAGGTTAATGAAGACATTATCGTTTGATTAATTTTGAAAAAATTGTTGTGACCTTCACTCTTGATTTTGCAACCAATGTTTAAATAAGTTATGTACTTAACCAATGCAAATGCAAGTTCAAGGCTCAATGATACATCAAGAAAAAATATTGTTAACATGAACCCAAAACACATTTCCTTTTTGAATGACCATGGATTCATGGGATATTAGTGAAATAACCTTACATTTAAACAAAATTCAAAACATTGAGAATAATTTAATAAAATGTTATAAGATAGGGGGTTGACAATTGACACCAACTACCCGTGGAAGTGATATGTCATTGATGTATTTAATTTTGAAAATGGCATGCCAAGTGTTAAAGAACACATGTGGACTTTTAAGGTTTTCACAACATATCTTTACAAATATATTGTCATCAATACCAATTAGCAAACCTTCAAAGGGATTGTCAATATTGGTGTGAAAAGAACATTGGTTTATGATTTTGGGCAAATTGATAGGTTTCATTTTTCTTAAGTTTAAGTTTGCAAAAAATGCATGGTCTAATTGCAAATGGCATAGAAGATTTTACAATATTTAAAAAATTTAGTGGCCTGTTTGGTTAGGGATAATTTGAAACTTCAAAATTGAAAATAAAAGAACCATAAATTGTTTTCAATTGCAATTTTGTTGTAGTGATTGGAATTTCTTGTGATGTTCATTACCAAATGTTTTAAAATATCCAAAATGCATCAACGCTATTGAATTCAAATTCCAAAAAATGATTTCTACGTTATCAATGAAGTTTGATGTGCACCTTTCCATTTATAAATATTTTTGTGTGGAATTGTGAACTTGAAATTTAAATGAATAATCTATTAGGTTCAAAATTGTGAGTGTTGTGGGTTGTTCGTGAATGTTGGAATCAAGACCATCAAGTCACTAGCCCACTAGGCCAAATGGTTGTGACTTCATGCATGTTGCACCGTTTTATGATTAAATGTTATATTACATTAGTTAATTGAATTGTAGAACCACATAAAAAAACATGTGGGTGGTTGGGATTTATGAAATGCAACAAAATGTTGGGTAATACCATTGCTTTTATTATAATAGTTAACCAATGATAACTTTGGAAATCAAAGCAATAGGCCTTTAGGGTGAAAAATTGTGTCATTATGCTTAATTGCCAAACAAAAAATTCCTTTTTTTTCCAACTTAAGGTTCAATATCTATTCTTTTTTTTATGTTAAAATATAAAATTTAAGTTACTAACCACATCCTTCATGTATCTATCCATATTGATTGTAGATGCTTAAAACAATAAAATATCTAAAATAATTTCATGATTCCAGAATTAGATTATATAACCTATATATTTAAAATTTGGTTAAGAAATGTATGGTGTCATGTGTTCCACAAAAAAAATGACTTTGTATGATAAGCATTTAGATGTGAATGGTTAAATATAAAGGCAACTAAAAAAATGTTTAAGTTTATGTTGAAATGTGTGTGCCACATCACGACAAACAATATATATTTTTGAATCCATAATTTATTGAAGTGTTATTTGTGTGATTTTATCATGCATATTTTACCATAAAAGAAGATTATTTAGCCTTTTGCTTAGACCATTAGCTATTGTTAATAATAATTATTTTAAGAATTTTTTTTTGTTGGAATCGGGATTTCAATGTTTGGCAAGTATGCAATTTATGTTTTATCATGTATAATTTAGTTAATGGTATTGAAGTCTCCAAAAAAATGGTCTTGATATTACACAATATGTCAATTTTATGTACCACTATGGTATATATATATATATGGTTGAAAACACAATTAGGGGAAGTATTTGGATTGTCATAGTTGTATTTTTTTTCAATTCTAAATGATTTTAAACTGTGAAGTTATATTTGAAATTATGGCACTAAGTTTGTCACATAGATAAAATGAAAAAAATGAACTCAAAAAGTATGTTATAATAATATCAAAATAAATATTGAAAAATAAAAAAAATATTAAATTAAAAAATTCTCAATTTACAAGAGATTTTAATTTAAAAATATAATGCCACGATTTTTTTTCAAAATTTTAAAATTAATAGTCCATTTCATATTAAAATATTAAAATTTTCAAATAAATTTTCAAACTAATCATAGGTTTAATGATAAATTTAAAAAGTGATCCACCAATCTTTTGATCAAAACATAGGAAATAATTATAATATTTATAGTTTGATTATTACTACAATTACAAGAATTTTAAATAGTGTAAAATATGAACTTTTCAAAATATCAAAAGTGAATAATCTAAGCATGCTCTTACCAATAATGGTGTGCATATGAGTGGTGAGAAAGGAGCAATACCAACAAGTACTCATTTCAAAATAAGGAAGACAATTGATATTAAATCAAATATAAAATGATTTTTCACCAAAGCAACCAACCTCTTTTAATTTATCTTCTAATAATCAACTCTCTAACAATATTCATCACACCAAATCTTAATTTGGACTTTCACATTGAAATCACACCAAATGTGCAATGTTAAAATCTAACAAAATTCACCACACCAAATCTTAATTTGTACTCACTCATTGAAATCACACCAAATGTGCAATGTTAAAATCTAACAAAATTCACCACACCAAATCTTAATTTGTACTCACTCATTGAAATCACACCAAATCTTAATTTGTACTCACTCATTGAAATCACACCAAATGTGCAATGATAAATTGAAGTTGGTGATGAGCATTGGAGGTAGTCTAGCACATCTGGTAGTTAGGCGATCTCATTATTAGGGGGTCTAGTAAATCATGTTACCTTTCGAACTTTTGTACCTACCTACTCCAAGTATTGACCTGTATATCTTATGATGTAATAGCAAATTGGTATTGTCCTTCACACCATTTACATCATATTATATCCTAACTAACAAATCATATACTTGCTGAATATTGGTTTTCATCAATGTTGGTCTGGTACATTCAGGTTCACACCTAACATTAATAATGCTATAGCCTTAATTATAGACCATACCAGCCTTATTTTCACTTTTGAGATACTGGGGCTTATATTAAGGTGTTGCCCTAATATTAAGGTGTGGCAATACCTTAATATGGCATGAAGGTTTGAAGTCCAGGATTGATTCTTGATACCAATCAACCCATCCTCCTTCCTCCTTTGGTATCAGCTGTGAAGTGGGAACTAGTGTATTTGATTTTCGTCACCATGGCAGTCCCTTCTTCAATTTGTTTTTGCTGGTGCTCAAATCTTATATCTATATGTTTAAATAAAAGCCTCCATCTTTGTTTGATATGAGACCTTAATTTGAATGTACTAAAGTCATCTCTAGTTTGTGTCCCAATATTTTTTTAAGGAGTTTTTCCATGTGGCCTAAGTGGCAATCATATATAACAAGATGGCCAAAAATGGCCATCATCTCTAAGAAGATATAGCCAAATCTGGCTCTACACCAGATATGACGTACAGATCTTTAATCAACATCATATATTTATCAATACTGAAAACCAAATGTGGAAATCTGGCAATTTTTACTCTTTTTTTTTCTTTCTTTCCACTTTTGACAATAGAAAACCTCCAAAATACTTCATTTTCTAATTTCTTGTTTTAAATTTCTCTTCTTGGTGAAATTTTGCTAGTAAAAATAAGGCATGGTAGTTACTAAAAATTTGATGACATCAATAGGAAAATCTTATAGCCCAAACAAAATTTAATCTAGGTGGAAAACCTGGTAGCTATTACATTGATACCAATTTTCATAATATATATCAGCTACTGTGTCTATATATATAATATGCATACTCAATTCATAATGCATGGGCTATTTATACTGGTTTGGTATGAATTTTTTAAAAATCCTGGCAAATGTTTTACCAGGATTTCAACTAGGTGACCAACAATGTTGGCACCTTGTTTTGAAAGGAAGAGTACTTCAACCACAATGATAGCAAGAGTTTGCATATGCCAGATCCTCCAACTACAGATACTACCACCTTTTGCATGTGGGGTGTATGAGAGCTTGTGGAGTTTTTGTCTTGGATGACATGCTTGCCCAAGATTCTTTTGAACTGTCAAGGTGCCAAAACTATGATAGAGTTATCTGTAAAGTCACCCTCTCTTCACCCTGTCTTTGGGCCTGCTTTCACGCTCTATCCCCTCTTTCAATGGTATCCGCAAAGTAAGGAAAATTTATTAAATCTCAGTATGAAATGCTGAAACTCAGCATTTCATGCACAAGGTTTAAAAGTAGCTAATTATAATAGTTGTACAGGTAGGAGCAGTGAAAATATATGTAGCATCAATGGGGGCGCTCAGGAAAAAGGAAAGACAGGATGAAACTCAGTTTATCACCAAACTTGCTGGGAAAACTAGTTTTGGTCCCAGTTATGCATTTGATGCCCTATTATGCTGAAACTGACCAGTCTTGCATTTGATTATGCATTTGATGCCCCCTAATCACAACACTTTACGGATAACTCTGATAGCTCAAATGGGATGCAGTTTCTCCACCTTAGCAAGTGTGGGATCCTTATTAAATTGCATTCTTTGACAAAGGTTAAATGACAATGTTTGTTTCACCAAAGTGCACAGCTTGATTCAATGAACCTATCAACCCCTAAACATCAGAGAAAGAGAAAACTACAGTGAAAAGTGGACCACATTGGTCCGCCCTGACGTTTAGGGGTAAACAATTAACAAACTACACTTGTACCCCATTTGCAGCTGCATATAATAGACAGTATGAGTGCGACAATGTTGGTAGCAACGTTGGCCAGGTCTCTGGAACTCAGGATAATACCCAAAGGTTTCAGGTAAGGGTAAAGTGAAAAGGACATGACCCATGACTCAATAATCGGATATAAACCCTAACCTAGGATTTGCCTATTTGCACGATCTCAGTTCTAACCTGGAATCTTAGAACGGCGGTTTCTATGTTTTCTTTTGCCTAAAACCATCATCTGAGGAATTTTTTTTTCAAACAAGGTTCCAGTTCTTAGGGCTAAGTGGTCATAGTCATAGTGTCTGATTTTAGATTCGGTGTCGAATTTGAGGTTCTCATATCTAGTAAATAATCTTTCTAACCCCATATCTTTCTAGCTGTCCTAAGACATTAATCATTTCACCTTACAGCAATAAGAGGAGAGTGCATAATATGGAGCCACAATGTGCAGCCCAGTTACAGGCTTGGTTGCCTTGAGATTTTGAGCAAGCAAGAAAATTTGTAGCAAGAGATCTGAGATTGCCAACTCTCTGCAAGAGTTGGCAAGCTGTTCTTGGTCCAGCATTTTTCAAATCATGACTAGATAGATCATTTGGATAATTTGACTCAGCACCCATTAATACACCATCCAATATTGTTTCATTTGACATTTGTCACTCACAAATCGTGACGAACTGGAGATGTCAAAGATGGCTAAGGATCTCACCAATTGGACAATTTGTCTCACAGCTTCCCACAATGTGTCTGGGGCATGGGGATGGGTGGGAGGGAGGGAGGCCGGGTGGGGTTGCAGTGGTTCTATGCCAATAAAATGTGGGAATAATGTCGGCCACATTCTTAATTCTTTATGTTTGTCTTAGTGTTTCAAGGAGAAAAGTTGGCAAGGTCGGTTCTCTTATTTGCATGACAATATCACGTGACCTAGCTGCACAATCTGGTGGCACCTCAATTTAGTGAGACATTTCACTGTTGCTACGGTTTGGGAAGTCCCCAACAATGACAGCATTCAGCAGCTGTGAGTAGAATAGTCCATATGTGGGACTTTAGCAAAGCATGTTGAAGCCCACAGTGCCAATGAGGGATCCCAAGGAGTTGAGAATATAGATCCTGATTGTTCCTGATTGTTCGTGCTTGATTTACAGCACACATCATGCTCATGCAAGATGATCAGGATGGTCACTTTCTTGCCTTTCCTCATTTTCCAGGAGTGTGCCTCAACATAAGAGAGGAATCTAGGAGATTTTTAAGGGGAATTGGGAATCTCTTGCTGATGCATGTAAAGATTTTGAGTATGCCCACTTACAAAGGTCCATTGCTGTCAGAGACAGTTAACTGCAAATCCTGGAGCCCACGAGTTCATATTCTAACATGTTTAATTAGTTTACATTCATTACAAGAGAATGTGATGATTTTTCTCACACAAAATAAAAACACATGGCTCTTGACACATGCGTAAAATAACTTTGTGGTTTTATCCATTACCATGTACAATATGTGATGTGTATTGTGACATATATTAATTTAAAATCACAAATTAACATTAAGTAATGGTACATATTAACAAATGTTACCATTACTTAATACCATTGTGTAATATGTATCATTACTTAATGTCAATTTCTCATTTTAACATGATTTATGTCACAATAAACATCACATATTGTACATTGTAATGGATGAAACCACACAATTTACCTCACACACATGTCACGAGGCATAGCTTTTAATGTGAGAAAAACAATATTCTATTGTAGTGATTGGACCTTAATTGGGTGCCTAAAATGTATATTGATCATTGAAATACCATGTACATGTAGTACATTAATGCCTAGCTTCAATGTTCAAAGAGTGAATTACCCATCGAATACATTGAATAATGGCCACAGTGAACCAGCACCCACCAGCGCACCATGAAGGATGAATGATAAGTGGTCAGGAAGCAATTTTCTGTTGGGTTCCAGTTCCTTAGCTAACCATGGTGGTTACCTCAGTTGCTTTTTAAAAACTACATCACTACTAACAACTCACAAGCAGGTTGTTAGTAGGTAGGTAATAAAAACAGCACTTACCAATGCATAAACCATCTACTTACCTAGTAGGTATGTATTTTCCTACCTATCTACCTATATATGAGACCTATTTCTTACAGAATTGGTTACCAAGATGAAAACATGTACTTACTCAGGTGAGATTCATCCACAACTGAGTAATAACAGGCATCCAGTGGATGGTGTGCTGGTGGGTGCTGACCGGATTAACTTGTATGTAAATCTGTGCTGGGAAGGGGTGAGTTCACAATGGTTTTTGAAATAAGGAGGACGGGTAGTCATTGAATTCTGATTTTTTTTCAAACAATTGGAACTGGTGTTTCTCTCATTTTGAAATAATTTAAAAAGCAGAATCCATGGTTCTTTATGGATTCAAATAACTACACAACACTAGTGTGAACATAGCTTATGAATTTCCAAGGAGGACATGATTAAGTACATAATAACCTCCATAAAAAATCCCTTTGTTATTTTGGGGATCTACCCCAGGAGGATTTCCCACTCCAAGCTGCCATGGGTGGTTATGTGTCATCCCCCTGCACTCAAAGTGTTTCAATGGTGGCAATTGCAGACTGAGGCTCCTTGGAAGGTGGGTTGTCACTATGGGAAAGGCCCCATGGTCAGGGCATTACCCCTTTGTACCTCAGGCTCCTTGGAAGGTGGGTTGTTACTATGGGAAAGGCCCTATGGTCAGGCCATTACCCCTGTGTACCTCAGGCTCCAAACTGAGTTCCCAGGCCATAATGGCCTGACAGCACGGCCTTCCTTTGTAATCATAGTTCCCCCATCTTACAATGGAAATATAGAATGCAGCTGAATCATTGTAAATTACATCTAAAATTGCACAAATGACAATTCTTGCATAGGCCTTTCATGGGATCTTGGTTGTTACTTGACAGGAACTTTTTAATATGGTACTTTTCCCACTTGGGTCAGTTCAGTTGCCAGTGCAAATGAAATGCAAGAATATGAAAAGTGTTTGTAGATGGTACTGGTAAGTGCAATATTCAAGGCCCCCTTTTACACTATCCAAGACCCCTTTTACACTAGAGATTGAGCAACATCGACCATTGAAATATAAAATCTTTGATTGGAGGGAAACGTTGTAATGGTGTTACTAGTACTAATTCACTTCATACTATTCATGCCAGCCTTTTTTTTAAGTGGTGAAATTTCATTAGAAAACACTTTTTATTTTAGCCAAATTTTTTCTTTGCTCTTACAATCTTGGAAGCCATCTTGGCTTTTTTTTCTTAAACCCTAAAAAAAACACTGAAAGGTGCAAGAGTAAAACACCGAAGAAATGAGAATGGATGAAAAGACGACATGGAATCCTAATTGTAGAAATAAAGAACTAACAACACTTTGCTTAATGACTCTGTCTCTTGCGGCAAGTTCAAACCAGCAACAATTAAAATAGGGAATCTTCCATGGAGTTCCCAAAACTTGAACTCACAGTTCACAATAACAGCAAGTGGACATTCCTCAAAATGCAAGCCGTAATGTACTAAATAATGGCTATTGGGGGGGACATAGCCAAGTGGCGGGTAGCCGCACGCCAGGTCTCACCAATGGCCATTATGTGATGTAATTGTTGCCGGGGTGAGATTCTGCCTCATCAGTAGGAACTTTGTACACAATTTGCTAGACCTCTACAGTGTCTCTTTTAGGAACTTTTTTTGCAGCCAAAGTGGCCATCATCTCTAGGAAGATTTAGCCAAATCTGGGTGTAAACCAAATATGAAGTGCAAAACTTCAACCATCCTTTTTTGTTTTTGGCTACACATTGAGAACCAAATATTTAAATTTGATGGATTTTTTTTCTAATCAGATGAGTGTTTGGCACTTGTGCAGGTTTCCAGTTTTCAAGGTTAAAATCACTGGGTTCAGGTCCAGGTTCTTCTAATTCGGACTCAAGTTGACACCTTTTAGTTAGTTGGAATTGGCACAATAATTGAACTGTGCAACTAGTCTTTTTGCTAGATTCAAAACTGAAATCGAAACTGTGAAAAAACATTCTTGAAAAGAGGGTCAAGATTTTTAAGGTTTAAAAGTTGGTTTTTGCAAAGAAGTTGATAAGTAAGCTAAATTTTATAATTAAATATTTATTTTAATTAGTTTTTGAACTCCATACCATAAACCCCCTTTATAATCATGGCCTTGATGACCATATTTTTTGTGACACTAACAAATGGTGATTTAAATGTGTATAGTTACATTTCATATAAACCTTTACAAGGTACTGACTATAGGCAAAAAAAACAAAATCTTCCAAAATAACATTTTTATGCTAAAATAAAGGTGCCAATTGTTTAAATTGCCTACATGGGTTATTCTAAGTTTTATTATGCATTAGTAGACTTGAAGAAGGTTGTGATTTTTGTTTGTTTCAATTTGACAATTTTAAACTATTAGCTTGTGTATCTTGTCAACTAACTTTTTTTAATTGAGATTTTCTATTTTCTTGGCAAGTTTGCATATTTTTGCTCGTTTGCATTAGAAAATGGCTTTTTTTTACCCCTCTTCAACTAGAGTCATTGTTGTTAGTTTGGACAACTTGGAAAAAAAAACAACACCAACATTGCCAAAGGGAGCTACAATTTACGAAACCACAATATTTGCCATAGATATTCCCCATTATAATCATATTTATAAAGAAAGCTTTGCAAATATTTTGTGCTATTAATGAATGTGATAGTGATTTTAAATAATGGTGTTTCTTATTAAAATAGACAATTACCCAAAAATGTGACACAAACAAGAATGTGATTAAAAGGGGCATGATTATAAATGGGGTTTATTATATTTACATAGAGCTTTGTTTTAATTTGTTGTAAAACTCTCTATCCATACTATCTTTAGCATTGAGGTGTGTGTAATGTGTACATTGCATTGAACTTGATTTTTGAATTAGGGACTGTGAAAAAATGTGTTATAAATCAAACCAAAGGATTTAGATATTTGAAAAACTAGGCTCAAACCTAACCCAAAAAACCTCCAAAATAACGTTAATTAGGATTGAAAATCTTGTAAGAAGCAAGAACCATACAACATTGGAACATACTAATGTTGGGTGATTTGTTATTTTGACCAAACACTTGCTGAAGGTTAGATCAAGCATATAATCATATAACTAGCAAAGGCCAAAATTGAAAGCCTTAACCTTGGAACTTGGAAATTTTTTAAAATCAAACAATTGACAAAAAAACCCAATGTTTCTTTCATTAAAGCCAATGTTTATTTGAGGTTTTTAAATTGACCACTATTGACTAGTTGCTTGATTTTATTTTTTTCAAATATTAGGAATTAATGATTCTTTGAATAATTAAATAATTGCCCAATAAGGCATATTATGATTAGGGTATCACTTCTTGGACATAGGATTTAAGGATTTCATTTTTGCTATTTACCAAACACAAGATTTACATGGAATCAATTTAAGTATGAAAATTTGGTTAATTCAAATTATGAAAATTCATATGGTGGTGGTGTCTTTTCACATATGAATGTATTTATGCATCAATATTTTGGTAAGAAATCACAAATACAAAAAATGAATACATAAGTTTCTATAGACAAGTTGACATGTTTTCTTGCATGATTATTTCCTACAAATGTAACTTACAGTTGGGATCACAAAATTTAAGTTTAATGAATATAAAGAATCAACCAAATGATTAAAAAAAAAAGTCTTTTACCTTACAACCCTTTTGGAATGAATTGTGTTATCTTTAAAAGGTTTTTGTATCATATATGATCTAATCAAACGCATTTAATCAACATTGTTAATTTACATACATGTAAGCATTGTTCATCCATGAAACAAAAGTAAAGTCAATTGCATTACTTAATGCATTCCTTTTGATTCTTTTAAAATGAAAATTATATTTATGATAAGAATTCAAATTACTTTTTAAAAGTCAAAAGGACATTTATATTGTATCCAATTCATTTAAATTTTATTTTATTAGTTTAACATGACATCATTCTTTTTATAGGCATACAACAATCCAATATGATTCTAAAGCAATAAAAATTATAAAAATCCAAAATAAATTTTTATAGGTTTTTTTTTTTTTTTTTTTTTGGTTTAATAAAATTTTTTTTTTTCCTTAACCTTTGTTTTTCCCATTGATAAAAAAAAAAAAATTTATTATCTTCTTCTTCATTCAGGA
>Ga0116227_10001552_pt1 | contig 51547 bp, 32 predicted proteins | sample S1TSphgellanicum_FD_89693 | JGI IMG/M metagenome (GOLD analysis project Ga0116227, IMG submission 89693) | Host-associated microbial communities from peat moss isolated from Minnesota, USA - S1T2_Fb - Sphagnum magellanicum MG | ecosystem: Host-associated > Plants > Peat moss > Unclassified...
ACAAAAAGTCCTCCTGCATTACAGAAGTTAAAATTATTATTAAAAACAATCTTGTGAAGAAGCTTCAGGAAATGAACAAAACAATGTTTGTTAGAACACAAATTCACCTTTGGGACTCTATACCAGCAAGGTTGCCCACGGCGAGTGACGGAGTTGTCCATGATATCATCTTCCACCAGGAAAAAGGCTTGCATCTGCTCCTCCCATTATCCCAGGATCAATGGCAAGAAGAGTTCTTAATGGAAAAGAGACCCGGTCAGAAAATGAACACACATATAAACGAACACCAAATCAAACTACAATCAATTGAGCTGCAAATGATCATACACAAAAACTTCAGCAAAAATTTCAAGAGAAGAATACACACACATTTATGATCAGCAAACAAAAAAGCTATTGTTTGCTGTTTTGTGGGCTACATCAAAACACAGAACAAACAACATTGTTTTGTGGGTTTTCTTTTTCTTTGTTGTTTGTTTTGTGACAGACAGACAGATGGCTGCTGCATCAGCGGATGTGTGAGTGAGTCTCTTATTTACCCATTCAACGCACCAGCCGAGAGCACATGCTCTGATTACATCCTCATCAGAAAGCTTCTCATCTCCACCTTTGAGCAAGCTCAAACTATCGATTACAGATGTTCCCCGGTTCAGTTTCCCTGCATCGCGCACACATCCAGAAGAAAACAGAAAACAAGAGCTTCAAAATGATTTTCCTTTCTTCCACAAATGCTGAAACAATCTTTCTTCTTCTTGCACATCATCATCATCATCATCATGCGCACCTCCAGGTACAGTGTAGTCCAACATCTGCACATAGCCAAAAACCACAAGAAGAAGAAGAAAGATTGTTTCAGCATCATGTGTTGCAAAGTTTGCCAAAGATTGCAAAACAAAAAAAAGAAAGGATTCCACGAGCATCTCTCTCATGAAGCTTTTGCTTCCGTCATAGCTCCTCTTTCTAAGCTTTGGTTATGCATTCCTTCTTCTTGTGATGGATCTCATGCCAAGCGACAGAAGGAAGAAGAAGAAAGAAATGTATGTTTGTATGTGTGGCTCGCCTCTTCAACCCAGGATCGCGACTCAGGCGTGTACTGAAACAGATCGGAATCGCTGAGAAGCTCCTTCTTCAGCTGTTGATAGACCTCCAGGAACTGCGCCTTGCGTCTTCCTCCTCCTGCTGCTGCACCACCACCGGCATTGTTGTTGTTGTTGTTGTTTCCTTCTCCTCCTCCCTTTCTTCCATTCATGAAAGAGGCAGCAGCAGCCAACTCTCCGCCCCCTTCTCCTCCTTCGACCGTAGCTGCTGCACCAGTCGCCATTGCTCTGCCCACGCGCTCTTCGATAGTGCAACAGAAAGAAAGAAAGAAACAATAACACTTCTCTCTTTCCTTCCTCGCAACAACAACAACGACAAAACCTTATAAAACAAAGAGACAAAGAAGGACTAAGCAAGTTTCTCTCCTGCAGGTAAGTTGTACTCTTCGGATTCTACGCAGAGGGCTCCACAACATCTGCAGACAAAAAACACAAAGCACAATAAACGGAAACCGTCTTCTTCTTCTTCTTCTTCTTCTTGATCTTTTTGTTCTGTCGTCTTCCTCTTCTCTCCTCCACTCACTTCTCCTCTTCTTCTGTCAAGATTTTTGTCATGGCCATAACGTGTACGGACCACGATCGCTTCTTACCTATATAGCTAGCTTCCAGCCGGAAGTATATTCTCTCTGCAGGACTGTCGCTTGTGCCAGCTGTGTTCTGCAGAGAGACATCCAGAGAGAGAGAGAAAACTCTTGTTGAGGCCTCAGGAATGTGAGACTGGAATGGAGCAAAGCATACAGAGAGTGGCAACACAGAAGATTGGCAATTTCTCAAAAGCAACCGACCACCACCGAGATTCAATCTATGAGGATGCACTCTGAAGGAATATGGAAGCTTTTTGTTTATCAGGTAAGTTGTGTTATGTGCACTAGTTTGATCCCTGTGCCTAATGCACAGGTGTGTGTGTATTTATGGTACATATTACAAAATTACAATTAGAAATTACATTTCCAAAACCTCTTTATATACGACATTCCACATGTATCCATCGGGACCCTGGCCGCTGAAAATCTTGATGTTTGCACTGCTTGTGACCTGTGAGATAGCAACATACAGCTGACCATAGGAATAGACGAGAGACGACAAATAGCAACATACAGCTGACCATAGGAATAGACAGGAGACGACAAATATACCCCAACGTTGTTCAACTTGTAAGTAAGTAGTAAGTTACTTATTTAGTAGGTATCAATCTGTTGAAAATTATTTCTTTGTTTTTGTATGTTGATAAGTTCTAGTATCCAGACCCCCTCCCTATTCATAATGGTTAATGTTTCTGGTGCAGCCAATTTTCACATGCATCATAATAATACCTTTGGCATCCAACATATTATTATTATTGGCAAAATTGTTTTTCTGGGCAATCTGATCATTGCTATTACCAATATATCTATTAAGTTTGTGTGCTAAAATGGCAACTGACATCCATTGCCAATATCTAATAAAAGTGTGCTTAACGGCTGCTCGTTTTGGCATCCATTGAACTATAATAAAAAATTATGGCAATGTAAAAAGCATTGAACCATATCCACCACCACCACATAGAAGAGCAGAAGGAATAGAGAAACTTTTCCACAACACTGTGAAGGTATCGCAACAATAATTGCAGTAATACTGTCACAAGTTACGCTCACAACAGCGTGGCAGAACATCACCTTCATCATAAATAGCAGTGTAAAAAACCTCTGGAAAGCTACAAAAGCTGAAAAATCATTTTCAGGAAAGCAAAAACTGACTCATCTTCCTCCTCCATTAGTACTGTGCATCTGGGGGAACACAGAACTGTGACATCACTGAATGCCTTCCAAAGAAACAGAGATCCAAAAGCCCCACTGCCAAGTCCACAGTCTTCACTGTACTCGAAAACTGACCTTCAAAAGTAAGCTAAGCATTCCAAGGACCCCTTTTTTGTGGGCCACTGCATCTGCACCAACTCTCCCACCCCTTGTCTCTGAGAATCATGCAAATGAAAAGAAGAGGAAGAAGAAGAAATGATGTAAGTAGCAGAAGACGAGAAAGTTGAGCTTGTTGGACATGATGGTTGTGATGGGTGCTGCTCAATTTGATTCCTTGTGGGTGCATGCCAAGCTGTTGCAGTCAAGAATGGAGAAAGGGAGAAATGGGTGAAGAGAAACATTTACCAAAAGTGAAGAAGCCAGGAAGAAGAAGAAGAAGAAGAGGAGGTTAATGGAATCTGCATCAACAATCCTACACCACATTCTCTTGCAACTCACCCCACTTTTTCTCATTACTCTCCTCAATCAAACAGAAACAAAATTTCATGACAAGGAACCATTGCCACTGAAGTATGATTACCCCAGTCATCATGATCTGTATCTGCAGTATCCAAGACCAGATATGTTAAAACACAATTTTCAGGAAGGAAGTTGTATACCCAGGATGATGTTTGAGTGTAGACAAGTATATGATAATGCACCCAAGCTTCAGGCAAACTGTCATACAAATTATCTGCATCTTTTACTGTACTTGTATCATCTATCATACTCTCACCATCTGGTTGTCCACTTTAGAAGATGTGACACATTTCCATCACCATAGCCACAATGTCCATATTTCCTTTGGGGATCTAGGTGCAGGTTGGGTTTGCCAATATTCCACAGAATGCTATGTTGAAAGTTATTACATGACTCGCATGAGGAAAAAAATTCCACACAAAAACTTGCGAGAGAAATCTCTCTCAATGAGCTGTGAAAATAGGAACTGCATCCTTCTCTGCCACAAAAAGGGAGTGAGGAGAAGCAAGAGTTGCTGTGCCAATTTCCAACAAAAAACAAAACAAGAAGTTTTCCTGCTCCTCAGAGTCTTCATCATCATGATCATCTCCCTGTCAAAACTGTTGAGAGTAAAGGACTGAAAATCAAATCTGTATGGTGAACTACTTTACTTCTATCCAGGAAGGTCTGTGTATGTGTACACGATCATCATCCAACCCAGGTCTTAGGGTTTAGGTTCTCCACTCTCTCCTACGACAAAGAAGTGTCATTTTCCCACCTTCCTCATGGAGCATTCACTTTCATACACACACACAGATACTGGGAAGAAAAAGAGGCAATGAGATCCTCACTCACGACATTGCTGCTGAATACAGTGCCACCACCATTGCCACCTGCTGGAGGATCTGGAGCACTACCCATTGCGATCCATTTCCTTCAATTTTGCCTCTACAGTTCGAGGACTGTCCTTGGACTTTGCCTTCTTGTCTGCTGAAGCCATTAAGACCGCTGCAAATCACCCACCCAATATTGCAATTACAAATGAATGTGCAATCTGTGTTGGTGCTGCTGCATGAGGAGTGCATATGTACTCTCATATGGTTAGACTACTGCATCATACTTGTAGCAAGCAGGGAAAAGGAGACACTCAAAGCGTCTAGGGTTTTCGGAATTTCTCAGAGATTTCCCTTGTCTCTGGAGAACAATCCGACAAGAGTTTAGTTTCTGTGCTTTTGCTTCTTCAATTGTAGACCTACAACTGAAGCACAGAAAATATAATCAAAATCACACAATGAAGGGGATTGATTTTCTCTGTGTGCTCACATTGAATGCTCCTCCTCCAGATACTCTTAAAACCATGCAGAGCCATGATGTGGTTGGGACTGTGAGGACCATACCAGCAAGGGTTCCAATGGCACATGCCATCAGCAAGCGCATTGTTCTCTTTTCTGACATGTGTGTGGGCGTGTATGTGAGAGATTTGTGTCCAGTGCGGCAGATGTGTACACTGAAACCCTTCCACTCTTCACCTTCAGCTGCAAAAACAAACTGGCAACCCATCTGTGTCTGAGACTTGTAACTCGCGCAATACAATGTGGTTCTAGCAAGAGACAGTGACAGAGACAGTGACACAGAAGAGAGAGTACCTGGTTGTTGCGATTTTCGTTAGAGAAAGAAAGAAAGAATTACAGGTCGCGTCTTCTTCAACCTTGCAAAGAAGAAGAATTAGGGTTTGAGGCTCATGGAAAGAGAAGACTCCCTTCCATCTGCATTTTTTTTTAGTGGGTTTTGTGACTTGGCTCTCTACTTGAATCCTTCTTCACATTAGAAGAACAAAACAGTTTCTTCTTCATCTGGTATCATCTGCTCGTCTTCTATGCCATCACAAAAATGCTTCTTCCCTCCAAAGCAGAATTAGGGTTCGAAGCTCATGGAGCGAATAGATTCCCTTCCATCTCCATTCTTTTTGGGGGGGTGGGTTTTGTGCCTTGGCTCTCTCTTGAATCGAGCTTCACTTTTGAAGAAGAAAAGAGTTGAGTTTCTTCATCCTGATATCATCTGCTGCTCCTCCATGCCATCACAAAAATCCACTACTTTCTGCGGCAGCTAAGAAGATATCTCCAGCAAGCAATTCAATTATAGAAGAGATGGAGATGGCTCTTCTACAGTTTCCATTACATCATACTTTGAAACTTGCTCTTGCAGCTTTTGAATACCTACACAATCCTGCAGAATTGGTATTTCTTTCTGTTGTCAACTGGGGATTCTTCCATCTCAACTATGCAAAAGTATGAGGGTTTTGTTTCTGAGATGGCCAACATCCTCATTTCATCAGAAATTCTGGAAGCAAAATGTAATTCGTCAAATCCTCGACTAATCTTTACCAGGTTTTGTTGCATGCACATTTCTTTCTCTTACAGGTTTCACAGGTTTCTTCTCAGCACAAACAGCAATTATCATCAAATGGTGAACAATGCTCAATGATCATTCTCTGATATAAGACAATTATGATGAATCCACACTCTTATACCGAGGTTTGATTCAGGTTTTTCCTCAGTAGAACAACCACCTGACATTCATCAAATGGGTGAACCATGTTCAAAGATCATTCTCCAAGACTTGCACTCACAGGTATGTATATTTATGGCACCTGACACACATTCTCTTTACTCCCACTCAAAATCCTTGGTTGCAATACTGTCTACTACTATTGTGACCTAACAAATCATCCCCTGAGGTTTCAGCCTTGAAGTTGCTGCTTCTCAGAATTGAGAAGACTCTTCAATGTTTTACTTAAAGTGTATCTATGACACAAATTTTCAGCTGAATAATTTTGCAGCCTACTACAAAGAGGGAGTGCACAAGAACAAAGCTGCAACAGTTGCTCCCTTGTTGCTGCTCCAGTGACATAATTATAACAACTGCTTGAATTTCAGCTGTTTTAAAATTGTCATAATTTCAATACAGAAAGACTGACTAATCTTCTTCTTCTTCTTGCTGGGTTGATTTTGCTGTTAGTGGGGGGTAACTCCTTGTAGTTCATTTGCACAAATCCAGTAACACCCTCCTGGCTTCAATCCAAAAAACATGATGAGGGTTTCTTCATTTTGATTCATCCCTTTCCAGAGAAGCAATTGTTTCATCTATTCTCTCCATGTCATCACCTTCAAGTTTGTATTTGTATCTTTCATCATCATCTGTTAATGCACACAATGTCACTCCCCTCTCATCTTCACCATCTTGGGCAGCAAGCCGCTCTCCTTTTCTTCTCCGCCACTTCAACTTTGAGAGTGCCAAACTTGCTGGTTGACCCTGCAGCCACAAAACCATCAATAGTATCAAACCAGGAGCTCCATTTCCTCTTAATGGTATCGAGGATAGTATTGATACTACAATACTTACTTCACAAAGAATGGGTCATTATTCAAACCATCTGTGATGTAAAAGATCACCTTCACACTGTCAATTCTCCCCGAAGAAATGCTGCCTTCAGGAGCTGTGTCTGAAGGGGTGCAAATGGTGACAGTGAGGGCTTCAGACTGCAGCTCAGAGGAGCTCTGGTCCATCTGTCCTCCCTGTTGTGGGTCTTGCTCCATGATTGTCCCTGTTGGACCTGCAATAGCGACTGTAGTGGAAGATGATAACATCACATCATCTTGAGCAACCCCACTGGCTCCATTCATTGCTCCCGAATTGCCAGATATATCAACCTCCTGTCCTGGAAACTTGCTACGAGAAAATAGAAGAGGTAGCTCCCTGTCCATCACCTCTCTGTCCTGCAATCACAGCATGTACAGAATTCTAGGGGTTTAGGGTCTTAGAGAAAAGAAAGTTTTTGTATTATATGGACTTTGAAATCTATGAGTTTTACAGTCATAGGTGCTGAGGCATTCAGTGTGAAGAAGTTGCCATCACAAAGATCTACAATTCCAAATGCACCAATGTCTTCTAGAGAAGTGAAATATGAGATTCATGGCTGCACCCTGTTTTCTGAAGAGGAAGACTCTCCATTGGACAATGTTGTATTTCCAGCCCAGAGGGGTTGCTCGCTCAGACGGGCATCTTTACTGGCAGTCAAATCATCCTTCAAACTTCTAGGCTTCCAAGTTCGCCTCACCTTGGCCTGAATTGACTCAGCAGAGGGAAAAGCTTTCAGTCCAAGAGCTCAACACTTAGCACCCTTTTAGAACTACTTCTCACATCGATCAGTCAAAGGAACACAAAGGAAGTGGAGAAGATGAAAAGGCAAGACTGCAGATGAACTGGAAAGCAGCAGTGGAGGATAAGCGCCTCTTGATTGACCTGGAAAGCAACAAGCCAATCGCTGTCTTTCCCTACTTTCTTATCTAAAGTCTCCTGAGCACGAAGCTCCATTGATTCACGCATCATCTGGCGCAAAAATGAAACATCATTTGACATCACCCCAAGACCTCGCAGCAGCACTGATCCAAGTTGAAGACTCGTCTGCACAGCAATTATCCAGTACAGGTACATGAATCTCAAAACCCAGAACTAACTCACCCATTTGCTAAAGGTGGTGTTGGCTATGTTAGCTTAGAATTGTAAGATTGCAATTGTGAGGGCAATCTTCCACTCATGTATCTTTCCAGGTAATTATTAGCTTAAACCTTAAACCCTTCAAAACAACTGGGGATTGTCTTTCAAGCTACTTGAGGTGCAGACTGTTGTACTGGCATCAGGATCATATCCAAATTTCTTCTACACCCATTTACTCTGTGGCAATCATACCTCAGCATTTTCCAGAAGAGAATCAGTGGTTCCTGCTTGCTTCAATTCCAACAAATGGTCTAAGTCTTGTGCTCTTGCGTAAATGGGCACCTGCATATCCTCAACATTACATAGAATTATGCATAGTCCAACAGACAGAGAGGCAGTATATGAATGTTTTGCTTTATACAAAAAGGCTCTACACACTGGAGAGTCTCCTGAAGAAATCAAACTCCAATCTCAATGACCGTTCCAGGAATAGCAGTTTTTCTGAATGCTCATCATGTACCTCTCTCTACTTCAACAGTCTGGAGCAAGAACTAGGCTCCTAGCAGTGTCAACAGTTGTTGAAAGCAATTACAACTGTTCAGATGATAAGAGACCAAAACAAAAAGAGACAGGATAAAAAGGATGGAGTTTTTTTACATGGGGGAATGCAAGGCGGATTCTCTCAACTGCCTGCACTGACTTCTGCCTGCCTGTATACATCACCATCACTGCCTTGGGCATTGAAATGCCTGCAGTGGCCAACACTTCTGGTCGTGATCCATCCCCATACAGAACTGGAAATCCTAGTTTACGTGCTGCCTGCGATCAACAAAAGATTCTGCTTTCAGATGACAGCAACACAACACAAGAAAGCAGAAACCGAACTGGAGGCAGTTGGGGGGGGGGGAGAGGGCCTATAATGTCTTTGTTTCTTCTCTGTTGTAGTTTCTATATACAAGACACCAAGTGATAAAGCACCCTTTTTGTTACCTTCACTCGCCCTGGATCAAGATCAAATGCAACATAAGGCCAGCCAGCTGAATCACCACCAAGACCTGCTGCTAATGGAGTGGATAGAAAATTCGCAAGAACCTTCCCACACCAAAATGCAAAAATCCTCTGATTCATCAGTCATTGACAAAGATTGCAACAGAGTCACACCAGTCAACTTTGTGGCAAAACTAAAACTTGCAAAGCAAGATTCCAAGGTAAAGAAAGTACATATTACCTGACCCATTGATCCAAACCCAATGATAACAACAGGGGCATTTGCTTCATAGTTTTTCAGGTCCTGCAGTTCCTGCAATAATTCACACAAATGGGTCCTCAACTTAATGAGAAGTCCAGATCTTTGAGGATTCCAAGTTGAACTTTCCATGGCTTGAAGTGTACAAAATGGGCACTGAGGGCTTAGGGTTTCACTAATAAGGGTGAGATAATTATATTTGTGGACATCATCTCCTTGTCCTTTCTATAAACTATTCATATATTTATCTCCCTGTTGTTTCCCTAGAGCCTTTAAGAAATGCAGGAGAAGAAGAGATGGGGCTCAAATCCTTGAGCAAAGGCAGAAGAAGCATACGTCTTTTGATGAAGCATCTTCAAAATGAACCTCAATGTATTCTGCAGCATTTCGACCCAATTCATTGAGAAAGGGTGTCAATGCCATTGACAAAACCACCACAATAATCAACAGCCGATTCAACTCTAGTGGGAGAACACCAAGTCTGCCAGACAACAATGAATCATGAAATTTCCAAATTAGCTAACTGAATGGTCAATCAAACCATTTCACCTTCACGCAGATTCAGTGAGTGGGAAAAATGCAAGGCACCAAAATTTGGTTTCCATTTCTATTGCATGCTTGCATAAGATTTTTGAACTACAAAAATGTTTCTGGATTTTCAGATTGTGGGGTCTGAAGTGAAAAGGAGTTGTATATTATATACCGGTTAGCAAGAGAGAAGACAACGAATGCAAACTCGCCACCTTGTGAGAGAAGCAAGCCTGTGCGAACACTCTCAGAGAGTGACAGCCCTACTCGAGGGCCAATGGCTGTTATTATTGCAGTTTTGATTGCTATGAGACCCGCAAGCAGCGCGATCACATTAGGCCACTCACGCAGCAATAACTGCACCATTTCACCATGCACACCTCTTTTTTATGAGTAACACCAACAGCTCTCACTATAGTTCTGAATCAACTGTGAAAACCAGACAGATCCAAAAGAAGCTCACAAGAGAGAATTGCTGTTCTAGAACTAGCAAGCAATACCCAGCTTCCATCTTCAAAAGTTTACAAGGAGCAAGTAGAGACTATTTTAACAACAATGTAAAGGTATAGCAAAAGCGAAAAATTCCTAGTTAAATCCCATGAACCTTGCACCAACACAATAACTCCAATGCAAGGATGGAAAATGACATGCTGGTGTGGACCAGTGTTGTCTGGTTCCAGTTTTTGGCTGGTTCTGGTTCTCAAGCTGGTTCTTGGTTACCCAGACAGCAGGTTTTGAATTGTGAAAAAGGATTCCAGAACCAGAACCAACCTCAGAACCAAAACCAGAACCAGAACAGGCCCCCAGCTAGAACCCAGTTTATATCATGTGGATGTGATGACAAAGTCTATTCATCTGCCAATGGCTGCTATCCATCTTGGGTGTTTGAGAGCCACATATTGGAATTGCAAACAAAAGGGATGCGAAGTGCTGCTTTGCCACTGTATGCACAGAGCTAGAAAGTATAGCCTGACCTGAAGGTCAATGGAGGTTCCAGTGGTGACAAAAAACAGACCCAGCAAAAGGCCTCGAAATGGGCGAATGTCAGATTCCACCTGTGTCCGATAGTTGGTTTCTGCCAATAGGGCGCCAGCAAGAAAGGCTCCAAGCTACAACCCACAAGTCAGAAATATTCTCAATGGTGTGTCAAAAATCTTTTGATTCTGGCCTTCATATGCAGATGCACACAGTTGCTTCTCACAACCAAGTGTGACTTTTTGTTTAAGACCCTCTCTTGCCCTAAGTCTGCATAGAAATACCCATAAGATTCAATCATGAAAAGACAACCAGCTTTGAAACTTGCAAACTTGACATTTCTTTCAGCACTGAAAGAATGTCCTACTGCAATCAAATCAATTTGAGGTCTGTGCATGAAGGGCAAAAGCAGCAACATACTGTGTCACTGAAGCCCAATTTTTGAGTGAGGAAGGAAGTCCCTGTAACTGTCAGAAGACACAGTGCAACAAATGCCTCTGAGCTCCTGGAGTTTGCAACTATCTGTGACCACAAAACAAACCCAAGAAAATATTAGCAACTTGGAAGCTATGGTATCAGAAACCATGAATTTTGACATTTCTCGACAATATTGTAGGGCAGAAATCTGAGCATGAACCTCAAAAATTCGACGTAGAAGAAGACGACCCCCAAGTGAGATGGCACCGAGACCAGCAAGGGCCTTCAAACTCTCTGCTGCTAGTATAGGCCACAGATTTTTCTCTGCCAAATTCTGCGAATACCGATTCAATACTCTTCATGTCAGCAAGCAACATCGTAGAAGCTAATGCAGATCCCACACTGGATTTGCATGTTATTGAAGTAGGCATGGGTGGGTGGTTCACAAAGAAAGGGGATATGGGTCCCAATTGAAAAGAAGGATATTCTCAAAGAAAAGTTACCCCTGACTCCAGAATGGGAAGGATGACCAACAGTGGCACAACTGCAATATCCTGCCCCCGATCACAGTGTTAGATGAGCAACAATGCTCCTTAGCAATGATCCCACATACTGACAGTAGGGGTAGAAAGCCTTACACAGCACAGAAAATATGACAAATGAAGAAAGAAAAAAAAATCAACTTCCCCTTCCATCACAAACAAACTTTTTTATTTTCTCACCTAGAAATTGATAAAAAAAAAACTCTGATACTGGCCTTAGTTTTCTCATTTCCCCTTCTGTTTACTTTATACCACTGAAAAATTGAACAAAAATAACAGCACTACTAGCCTTATTTTTCTAACCCCTAAACCCTTATTTTTCTGCTCTCCCCTTCCATTTTAAGGACTTTTACCTGGAGAAGAAGAATTCCAAGAGTTGCAGAACCAAAACGGGTGGGTAGCTCCCCCTTCTCCGCAAGCAGCTGGTATCAATCCCCACAGCCCAACCCCCCCTCTCTCACTTTTGACCTAAGAGCTCAAAATAGATAATGTTCATTGCAATTCAGTGGACTCTTTTTAAGTGTGTTTTTGCAGGCAAACTACAAAAAAATTCTGTTTCAGTGACAAACCTGTAGCACGAAAGCTGATGAAGACAATGATAGTGCAGCTCCAATGACCACTGCTTCATCCACTGTCCTGATATTCACCTGTGCTCACACCGCCGCCCTCACCCTTTATCACATGTACAGCTCATCATTCGAGCACAGTCCAGCTTCCTTCACATTTTCCTACAGGAGATGGGAACCTGGCCAGACCAAGAAAAGGGAACCCTGGTTGAAATATGGAGACGAGCTTGAACATCTTTGGAGGGACAGTTTAAGAGTATAGATGTTTTGATTATGGAGTACTCACCAGATCAGGCCGGGCATGGAAGAGCCACTCCAAAATACGTGTACCCACTGCACCATTTGGTGGCAGCTCGAATGCCGTAAATGCCAATGTTGAAAGAAACACCTACATATGTTGAAAACAAAACACACAAACCATTGCCAGCAATACAACGTGATTTTTGTTAATTTTTCTTCAACAAATAATGAACCATGGACTGTCAACTTTCCCAAACAAAACTACTCAATTTGATTCATGCACACCATAATTATGAGGGATGGATGTACCTGAGCAAGACCCATGCCAAATGCAAATTTTGCCAGTGCTTTCAATCGTGCTAATGAAAGCTCCAATCCCATCTCAAAAAGCTGCAATCACAAACCCAAAATCCTTAGTCAAAAATTCTATGAACTCAATCTAGGTCAATGTGTGCCCTCTTGCAGGTGGCAGAACGAGAAGGACTAGGTTATTAGCAAGAGGATGCCAGCTACCACATGTAGTCGAGGTGTGGAAGCATCAAGACTATATCCAGTAGATGGTGGCCTCAACTTGGTGATGGGACATAATCAACAGGAAAGGCAAATCAAGCTGACAGCCATTTCTAATTACTAGCCCTTCAGAGACAGAAAGGGCTCTTCAAGGATGAAAAGTAGATTACTGCATCTAAGTTCAAGAAAAAGGTAGGTTATCAGTAAATAGCATTCGTCTCCGGGACGAATCAGAATGCAACACATCAGCTAGATCTACCTTCCCATTGATTATGGGAATATTAAAACAGAGCATTGAATTGGTCCTGGACATAAATAAATACTAGCAAGAACAGAAGGGGCTACTTACAAGGAAGAGAATTCCAAGCTCGGATAAAGCTTTTATATCAGTCACACTGTGAATTAAGCCCAGCTGGTTGAGCACAACTCCTGACAGAAGAAACCCTAAAATCTGATACAGAACATCACTTGAGTCAGTCAATGGTAATACTATCATTCAGGAATCATTTGCAGTTCTGTTTTCTAAAGCTCATGAAATGGGGATGGGTGTCCAGAAAGTGTGAGAATAGTGTTACCGGGCTCGCTTTCATGGCCTTGAAAGTGGGGATGACAAATACAGTGGCTGCAAGAAATGTTAGGGTATCGAGCCCCAGGTTATTAATAACATCCATGCCGCTAGCTAGCTCCACTTGGGAATGAGTAACCACCCATCTCCGTCTTTGGTATCTGTAGTACTTCTGAAGCAGCAGCATCTCATTTGCAAAACTGTGGGAAAATGAGTGTTTAGTACTGCTACATAATAGAGGCGAGCTGCTCAATATCCTTTGTGATGGTAGGGATTGAATCGGGGATAATAAACAGGGACACAGGGAGACCACCCTTCTGGCATATTGTCTTGGAGATGCTGTTAAAGATTGACAGGAGCAGATGCAGGCAAAATGCAAAGAGCCCATCTGCTGGTGTTTCAGCCAATTTCGATGAGTCTGGGTGGTGCGAGGGATGAAAAAATTATTCTTGTTTGAATTGTTTGCATGAAAGTAACTGTATCGTGCATCCAGCACCTGTTGCAATGCACATTCGTTTCAATTATAAAACAAGTCAGAGATGATACAACAGTCTTCCAGAATGCATTGCAAGCATCAGCTAGGGTTAACACAACTAATTATAAACTGGCTGTCTGTTGTTTTTCTCTCTTCTAGATGTGTTGCCAAAGAGGTCTGGTGCAGACTGCTATGAGAAGCCAAAACTGGAGGCTTACTTACCCATGAGGAAGAGGGAAAATGGCGAGACAGAATGTGAGAGGAACACCCTGCCATCGCTCCAAAAGAGAATATACAAGACTGTAGATTTGCAGCGGCACTTGTTCAGGTTCCTTTGCCGAAAATTGAAATGGCTGCTTAATTGCCAGGCTCTCTCTCCTAGAGGTTCTGCCCACTGGAAGAACCTCCTTATTGAGTACAGCAGCACCAACCTACTAACAAATCTTCTTCCCACTGCAGAATCACCAGAGTACTACAAACACTCATGTCGTCTTTTCCCTTCTCAAAACAGAATCCTCACCTTTCTGAGATCCCTTTCAGCTTGGGTATAATACCCAAATCATTCACACAACAACTAATCATTTCCCTTTGTGGAGATCCTTCATTCCGCCAAGAGCTACCCAAAAAAAATCTCATCATCTATCTAGTCTTGAATCCTTTTCAATTCATAAAATGGGGACGGGAAATTTTTCACACTTTGCAACAGCAGCATTACACTCTCCACAAATCAGCCCTGCATTTGATTGCACACCCAAAACCCCAATAAAAAATGCCAGATTAGGTTTTATGGTCTACCATATGCATATCCATATCCTCTGACCCAAATCCACCTTTTCACACAAGAATCAAGCAATCAATTCATAACTCCCCTTTTGAATTTGTGTTTTGCAAACTGCTCTCTGTTTGCACAACAACAAACCCATCTTTTTCCCCCATTAAACCCATCAACTCATATGTTTTCCTCAACATGTTGAGAATCATAAAACCCTCTTCTTCTTTTGCATCCCGTTTTTGGGAATCAGGAGATTGCTTGAGAAAAAAAGCCGGTTGCAAACTTCCCATCACACAGGTACTCTTCTCATTCTACAGCTTGTTGATAAATTCAGCTCCAATGAACTGAGGTGAGAAAAGGGAGAGAGAGAGAGAGAACTGGCCTTGGGTTGCTTGAGAATCGGATATTCCTGAAGAATCGGAAGTCATCCTTGGAGCGCAAAACTCTTGGGCGAATCGCTCGGTCCTCCACCCCAAGTTTGGAACTGCGGCGCTCAGGCGAAGATTCACCAAGCAAAAGAGAAAAACGAAAACAATGGATAAGAAGACAAATGCGCATCAAAAAGCTCACGTGCGAAAAAAACTCGCTTGGAGAGATGGATGATATAGATGAATGCGCCAGCCTAATTGGAATCCCTGTTACAAGGAGAGAGAGTTTAGTGATGAGTACGAACGAACGAAGGAACGACCGAACGACATCAGGCGGGCGAAGGAGCAGCAGCATGAAAACCAACCAATTTGTGATTAAACACGAGGCCAGCAAACAACGGGTTTTGGATAAGATTGTGATATGGCACAAGATTGTCCAACAACGCTGCACGTATCACATCCTCTCTCTCTCTCCCTCTCTCTTTTGTTTTGGGTCAATTTTGTGTTGTAGCCAAAGTGGCAATGATCCACTAGAAGTTTTAGCAAATTTTGGCTACAAGCTAAATATGAAAGTAGAATTTTTAAATAACCTTTTTTTTTTTTGGCTACCAACTTGAAACCATGCATATAAATGTCACGATTTTTCTTAAATTTTAGTCGAATTCTGCTTGTTAAAACCCTCAAAAAGCACATGATTTTAACACTTTTGATTTTTACTATAGCTAAAAATGTACAAGTGTTTGATACTCACACCATGTGTAGTTGGGTGGCCCTCAGCCCTAACTCCCAACCCTTATCTGGATAGTGCCGGGTAGGGCAGCAGCAAAAGTTATGCCTTGTAAAAGAGGGGTTCTTGGGCCCATTTGGCCCTGACCCGAGGTGGGGGGGAGGGCGGATGTGTGGGGGAGAGGAAGGGTTTAGAGTTAAACCTTTAGGAAGGGTTTAGGGTTTTGCCTTTGAACCACCAATGAACCCCCATTCAATCCCCTATGAAACTTTCATGAAGCCCTCTAAACCTTTGAACCACCCATGAACAAGCATGGTTTTTTCTGCTGCCTTCCCCATGTTATCCCAAAAAGGAGTTGAGAGTTAGGCTGGGCTGAGCCCCTTTACACTATGGTGAGGACCATGACCATGGAAATGTGGAGAGCTCTCAAAACACATCCAAAGGTTGTTCTATGAAAATTCAAAAATCATTTATGTGCGGGCTTGTATCATTGAGTGAAATGTAAAATGAAAATAAATGTTATTGAGGTTACAACATGTCATAATGGAGCCAAAAAAGTTAACTAATTAGTTTATGTAATTTTTAAATTTTTAACTTGATATTTGATGTAACTTACTTACTTTTGGTTTAGGGTTTGTGCTTCTTTTATTTCATCACTCTCCTTTCATTTTCCCTATCTTCATTTTTTTCCCATTTTAGCTAATAAGATCACCATGGATCATAGAAGAGAAAAAAATATGTTAAAAAAATCCAACCAAACATAAACTTTTTTAGCCCATGGGCTAAAAAACTTTATGAACACATTCAATTTTTAAATTTTTTTTAAAATGAGGATAAATTGATCAACCACAACTTTTTTGGACCACGGGTTAAAAAATATTGTGCTTACCTTCAAAAAAATTATTAAATTTTTTGAGAAAAATCATGACAAAAAATTGGTAGACTTATCATGGTTTTTTGGTCTCATGGTTTAACAAATGTCCAACCCACCTCTCTATATATATAAGTTTGGACCATCAAATTTTGACCAATCATGGTTTTACAAACTTGTGACCAAGTCCACCTATTTCCATCTCAAATAGGTGGGCTTAATTGCAAATCAAAATAAGTGAGCTTGACAACAATTTTGTTAAACCATGCAACATTATCAACTAGAAAAGAAGGTTATCCTAAGTTACATGAAAGCAAGACTAAAGAAGGTATGGGCTCCTTTCAACTTGAGAAACATACTCCTTTAAAACGGGTCTATTGAAGATACAAAACTTTGAGCATAAATACAAAGCCACCAAAACCCAACTTCTTAAGAAAATAATTGGGACATAATCCTCCATATAAATAAAGCTTATACACCAAAGGAGATTGGTAATTAGGCCTAACACTTTGCCAAGGGGCCTTGAATAAATTCTCATGACCCTGGACCCATAATGTCCCAACATACCTACATAATTTTTTTGTCAAAAGTCGCCAAAAAAGATAGGAAGGAAAAAGGAGGAGATATTGTGATGCACCCCCAGGCTCCTTGATGGATTCAAATATGAGTCCAAACTAAAAACAATCGAAGAGTAAAGAATTAGGGTACGCTCTCTGGCTCGTAGCACTTGAGGGGGTAGAAGGGTGTGCTTGAGCTCCTGGATGGGACTAGGAAGAATGACAAGCATCAACTACTCACACAGACCTGCACAAAACCAACACAAGGTGGTTAGTGCATAGTTAGAACACCTTTGGTGTTAGGACGAACCACGGCAAACTCAAACTCACAAAACTCACCATAGCCCGGACTTGGGGGAAGTCACCACCTTCCCCCTTATAGTATACTTTGTGCCTCTCCGCAAGGCCCACATCCAAATGGCATGTTGTCCCGGGATTCCCAAATGGGAGTCCCAAAATTGCCAAAGTTGGGACTCCCGCAAATTTGGGGCCCCATAACTTTGTATGCAAACCTCGGATTGAAATGAGGTCTAGAGCAAAGTTGTATCCCTCATCGAGAGCTTTCCAACGATATGTGGCATGCTACCTGCACGCAAGGAAATCAAGTCGATTCCCGATTTTTAGTGGTCGAGAATCAAATTGGCAATTTGACTCCCAGCCTTTCTTTTGGCCATAACTTATGTTTCAGATGTCCAAATGGGTGATGTGAAACCATTTTAGACATCTATGTTTCAATAGCTTTTCAATAATATAAAGAACTTTTCAATCTAATGGGTTTTGACTCCTGCAATTGCTCCCTAAAGATTTGGGAGTCCACTAGGACTCAAATTCCCCAAGTGGGAGTTGCCTTGGGAGTGTGAGGGTTCATTCTCTCACACTCTCCTGCACTCTCGAGAGCATGAGGGGTGACCCCTGACTTCCTTCTTGGCTCGCAACCTTGCAAGCCCTTACTTTGGTCGCAAGCCCAAGGCTAAGGTTGCGACATATTGTTTGAATGAAATAAAAATATTGATGAATAACACATGAAAACAAAATGCCCAAATCAACCTATGCGTATCCTAACAGAAGAAAATCATCGATATGCACCACGTCCTAATATAGAACCTCTTTCAAAAAATGCATCACAAAGTCTTAAAAACCCATTTACACACCCAAAATGCATAAGCCATCTATGACCAAAGTGCAACCTTGAAAAATCTTTATGCTTAAAAATATCCCTAAAGGATTCCAAAGCTTACACTTTAACACCTTGACCTTATACCCAATTCGAATTAACTAGGTCAAAAGGTGGTAAAAAACATGGATAATTTTACTCATAACATTATTACAATTCATGGTTTTTTTTACTAGGTTTTTTTAATAAAAAAATACCCAAAAATGATAGGTGTAAAAAAGACCACCATGTCAATGTAGACAAATCATTTTGTACATGTCTAATGCAACCGGGTCGTCAAATTAGACCTTGTCATTTTGACTAATGGAATGATTAACAAAATGATTAACTATTTGATTGGTGGATAGTGGACCATTTGATTAGATCAAATTTATACTTAAATTAAAATAATTTTTTGGATTATTATTTTTAATTTTAATAGGTAGGTAAGTAAGTAGGTAGGTAAAAATAGGTTTAGGTAGGTCAAAAAAAGGCACTTAAATAGGTAAGTGTTAACCTAGCCTACCTAACCTACCTTAACTACCTTAATATAACCTACCTACTTTAACCTTCTCAACATGCACATAGGTTGTAAGTATAAAGAATTGAACCCCAAACCTTCCCAATGATAAATCAAATCCTTACCAATGGACTACACCATCAAAAGTATTCAACTTATATTAAAAAAATTTATTTCTAATATTCATTTCACATCATTAAACATAATGGTTAGACCTAGGTGACAATTAATGACTAAACTTAATGCTTTAAAATAATGGTTACGCTTAATGGTTAAACTCAATAACTTAAAACAATAGCTAAACTTAATGGCTAAACTCAAGGACTTAACATAATGGCTAAACCTAATGGTTAAACCCAATGACTTAAAATAATGGTTAAACCTAGTGACTAAACTCAATGATTTGAATTATTAATTATACATTGTGATTAAACTCAATGACTTAAATATTGGCTAAACCTAATAGTTAAACTCAATGGCTTAAATTATTAACTAAACCTAATGACTAAATTTAATGATTTATATTATTAGCTAAACCTAATGGATAAAGTAAGTGATTTACATTATTAGTTAAACAAAATGGTTAAACTTAATGACTTAAACTATTGGCTAAACCTAGTGGTTAAATTCAATGATTTAAATTATTAATTAAACTTAGTGATTTAAATTATTGGCTAAACCTAATGGCTAAATTCAATGATTCAAATTAATGGTTAAACTCAATGATTAAACTCGGTGACTTAAAATAATGACTAAACCCAATGGCTAAATTTAATAGCTTATAATAATGGTTAAACCTAGTGGTTAAATTTAGTGATTTAAAGCAATGATTAAACCTGATGGCTAAAATTAATGATTTAAAGTAATGGTTAAAGTTAATGACTTAAAATAATGGTTAAACTTAATTAGTTAAAATAATGGTTAAACATAGTGGTTAAATTTAATAATTTAAAATAATGGTTAAATATAATGGTTAAACTTAATGAACTAAAATAATGGTTAAATCTAATGGATAAAGTTAGTAACTTAAAATAATGACGAAATAATGGTTAAACTTAATGATTTAAAAAAATGGCTAAACATAACGGTTAATCTAGTGGCTAAATTTAATGACTTAAAATAATGGTTAAACTTAGTGGCTAAACTTAATGGTCAAACTTAGTGACTTAAAATAATAGCTAAACTTAGTAGTTAAACTTCGTGATTTAAAATAATGATTAAACATAATGGTTAAACATTGATTAAACCCAATGATTAAATCTAATGGTTAAATATAGTTGATAAACTTAATGGTTAAATTTTATGGGTAAACATAATGGCTAAACCTAAATCAAATGTAATGGGTAACTCTAATAGTTAAACATGATGGTTATACTTAATGGCTATACCTAGTGGCTAAACTTAGGCTATACCCATTGGTCAAACTTAATGGTTTAATTTAAGTTAAACCTAATGTTAAAATCTCATGGGTAAACATAATGGTTCAACTTAAGCTAAACCTAGTGCTAAAATCTATTGGTTAAACATAATGGTTAAATTTTAATTGAAACTAATGGTTAAACTTAATGGTTAAATATAATGCCTAAATATAATGTTGAAACTTCATGGTTACACCTAATGGTTAAAAATAAATAAATAAATGGATAAGTAAGTAGATAATATGTAGGTAGGTGGGTAAGTAAGTAGGTGGGTAAATAGGTAGGTTGTACGAAAGTGAAAAACATAAGTAGGTATGTAAGTAGGTAGGTGAGAAAGTATAGACAAAAAGGTCGATAGGTAAATAATAGATAGGTGGGTGGGTAATAGGTAGGTAAGTAGTTAATTAAATAAATAGGTGGATGAATAGATAGGAAGTAGATACATAGGGTAATAGACCATGTTATATTTTATTAAGGATCATTGACCATTTTGACTAAATGTTCAACTTGATTAAAGACCGTTAACCATTTTGACTAATGTTGTACAACTTGATTATGTGTATTTAGTAAAATAAACCATTATAATCAAATTGATTAGTTAACACATACATGTGTCATTCAAACCCTTAGCCTTTAGTCAAAATGTACATGTCCATTAGTCAAAATGACAAGTTAATCAATTTGAACTTCTCAAAAAACCATGATATTATAATAATGTAGGGCCCACAATGTGAATATCATTTACTAAGGATGGAAATACACAATTGGGGGCCCATGCAATGGTCTCTAAGAATGTTCGATAATGGGCTAAGGCAAATAAAATACCTCTTAAAAGGTCACCCTGCCTTGTGCTTGAAGATGAGTCAATAATGGTGACCCCCTCCTCATGTTGCCCTGGTTGGTAATAAAGAAAAGAATGAACACCATAAAACAACATGGTAAAAAAAATTATGTTCGACAAAAGACCCCTAACATCTAGCAACTCCTTAAAAATAACTGCTTGAAAAACGTTATTAAAAACATTTTCAACGTCAATTTGCATCATGACCTAATCAGGGTGTAGGTTTAAGAGGGTTCTTATGCTAAAAGGGATGGTCTCACAGCCTCCATGGATCAATACTCTAAATTGATGGGGGGATAGGTGTTTTTAAAGCAACCCCCAAAGATGAAAGACAATGGAATGACTAATAAGTCAAAAAAACACCTCACCTATGGTAATAGGACGAAAACCTTTAAAGTCCTTTGCCATGCTTAATAATTTGGTAGTTCCCAACATTAGGGTCACCGACCTAAGGATATCACCATGGGTAACAATAGCAACAACCTAAAATAATTCTAAAAACCTTAAAGATGGGTCTTTTAGTATGAAACATCTTGAGAAATGTCCATAAACCATCCTAAATAACCCACTTGAAAACTAGTGGGGAACAGTGGTTAAAGCATGTGCAAACAAAGTCTTATCCAAGACAAAGGTGTGTTCAAGTTAATAATTAAAAATAAGTGGAAGGATAGGGTTAAAAAAAACAGGGTGCAATTGACTCAAAGTTACAACAATGTTTTCCAAGGGAAAAGCTGCCATCATGGGTTAAAAAGTTATAACAGCATAACTATACTTTCTAGCCCTACGCAAAATCGAACATTGGCAAAGACAAACGGTCAAATAATTGTCCAAAAAGCAGTGGGAATGGGGAGCACGTGAAGCATGAGAGGACTTCTCCTAAAGAGAATACTAGTCGCCCACCATAAACTTCCAATGACGAGAATAAACCTCTTTTTGACCTTAACGACCTCTTCAAGTATAGTGTAAATAATAACATGGCAAGAGGAAGAGAAGGAACCATGTTAATTCGTCCATTAAATATCGGGCAATTTAGTAAAAAATAAGCAAAAAACCTACGCGACTTCATCCTGAATGGTTCAAAGGATCTTATAAAACAAATGAAGGCATGCAAAATGAACTTTAAACAAACCCAAAATGAAGTTAGACTAAGCCCAAAGTCAACCTCAAGAAACAAAAGGGATTAAACTAGGGTGTATCATAGGAGGGGAAGACACCTGCAAAAACAAAGCAACCTAGTTAGCCTAGGAGACAAGGTTAGCATGAGGGTGAACACTTTTAACATGGCTCGTAAGGCCCCTTGAAATGTAAAGGCTAAAACAATGAGAATAAAAGGCATCTTGAACTGATAAAGGACGCACAGAGGCAACCATACAAAAAAGGCAACTCCCAAAACTCTAAGATGCAAAGGCCCAAGTAAACTTTTATTTTAAAAAAAAAAAAAAAAAATCATATTGATGGTAGGCCCAAAATTCTAAGATGCAAAAGCCCAAATGAACTTTTTAAAAATTAATATTAAAATTCTTATCATTGCAAACTTAACCATTGTAAAAACACATACAGAATACAAAAATAATTGTACTAATTTTAACCCTACGATTAGGCCAAAGTGGCCAAGCTAAAGCCAAGATGCTAAAATGAATGCCAACCTTAAACCAAGATGCCCAAAAAGATGCCAACCCTAAGCCAAAATGTTCAACAATTTTCTAACCCTAAATAAAAAATCTCAAGAATATTCTAATTGACGCACCCCAAGCTCCTTGATGGACTGAGCTGCGAGTCCAAAAAAGAAGATAACAAAAGGAGACGGAGTTAGGGCGACTCCTTGGCTTGCAACACTTCGAGGGTAGAGGGGCGTGCTGGAGCTCTGGGATGGGACTAAGAAAATTGACAAGCAAGTCACTTACTCACACAGACCTACACAAACCAAACAACATGTTAGTTAACGTAGAGCTGAAACACCTTTGGTGCACAGACGAGCCACGAGCAACCATGAATTCACAAAATTCACCACGGCTCAAAATTGGGGGAAACCACCACCTTCCCCCCTTATAGTATACTTTGTGCCTAGCCACGGGGCTAGCACCCAAATGGCATTTTGTCCCGGGATTCCCAAATGGGAGTCCTGAAATTCCCAAAGTTGGGACTTTTACGATTTTGGGGGCCCATAACTTTGTGTGTAGACCTCCGATTGAAATGAGGTCTAAAGCAAAGTTTTAGCCCTCGTCGAGAGCTTTTCAATGGTATGTGGCACACCACCTGCACACAAGGAAATTGGGGTGATTCGTGACTTTTAGTGGTTAGGAGTCAAATTGTCAATTTGACTCCCGGCCCTTCTTTTGGCCATAACTTGTGTTTTTAATATTCAAATGAGTCATGCAAGCCCATTTTAGACATTTAAATTCCAAAATCTTTTCAATGATATAAGGATTATTTCAATCCAATGAGTTTTGACCTTTACAATTAGTTTTTAAAGATTCAGGAGTCCATTGGGACTCCAACTCCCAAAGTGGGAGTTCAATTGGGAGTGTGAGGGTTCATTCCCTCCCACTTTCTTGCACTCCCGAAAGCATGAAATGTGACTCTCGGGCTCACTCTTGGCCCGCACCTTTGTAAGCCCTTGCCTTGGTCACGAACCTAAGGCTAGGGTTGCGACATTAACATTAGGCCAAAATGCCCAAGCCAAAACATGATTTGGCTTATGTTCAAACTTTGTGGCTTAGGGTCTAACACTAGGCTAAAACTCATTTATTTTGTACCCATGTTTTTGGGTTTATGGTTTAGTGTAATTTCATATTAGGCCTAAAGACATTTGGCTTTGTGTTTTTATAAAACATTTGGCTTAGGGTGTTCATGGGATCCAGATTGTGAATAATTTTATAGATGTTAGAGCATTTAGTAGAAGAGTCGAAATTGTGAAAAGCTTTGTGAAAAACCTCTAGTATTAGCTAGCGGACTTCACGGTGGTTGTGGTTGGTGGTGGTAGAAAAGGCATTGTCGGTTGCTCGAAAAATTGGAAATAATGGGTAGCTATAAATTCCCTACAACCATTGTTGTTGTTTTTTCACTAGTCATCATTTTCTATTACACCATCACTTTCCTTCTCCTAGTAGTAAAAGCTAGAACAGTTCATCAAGCACCACAACATTGTTTCTTGTAATAGCCATACATGATCGCCGTCACATGTGATGCAACATTGTACCTAAAAGCTTGCAACAACGCTTTGTATTCTGACTCACGTACCTTAGGGTGCAACGACACAAGAGCCAATGGTGATTCTCACAAGTTTTGCACTAGAAAAAGGTTTCGAAGCAATGGCAAATGCAAAGATGTTAACATCTCAAGTCCTACATGGAGTTACATGGAATGCAAGCTTGATCTCCATCTCACACAATGTTTCCAAGGTCTTGAATCTCATGGTTTTCCATCTCTAGAACGCAAAAGAAACCTACACTATTGTACAACATACACTTCAATTTCCGAACATTCAAACATGGTTTAATGCAATTCTAAGATACTACATAAATTGCTACTCACCACTATTTTTTTCATATCCTAGGCCTTACTATTTTAGAATTAGAAAAACATCAAGGCCTAAACCTTGAATTCATTTATCTTAAGCCCTCAAACCTTATGGTCCTAGGTTCTTAAAAACATTTTGTCCTAGGACACCAAATCCTAAGGTGTGGAAGCCAGTGTCCCAAGGAATAGGTCCTAGCCTTTTGACAAGACAAAATAATTTATTTGTCTTGGGGTTTAACTCTAGGACACATGAATTACTCTAAAACAAATAAGACCAGTATGGCCTTTTTCGTATTCTATAAATGCAATAGCGATGGTGGGCTAACGCACCACCTATCGCACCATAGTTGTTCAAACCATTCTTTCCATGTTACTCTCCTCTTCCTCTTCTTTTCTTCTTCTTCTTTTTTTTCTATTCTTCTTTTGCTTGTTGACCACCACAGGATGCCAGCAAAGGCAGTTGCTGTATCACAAGTCTTTGAACTTCACCACATCCTTGCTGCACTCGATCTTCACATACCGCACATTCTTCTGCTATGTCATCAGCAAAATGTCCTTGATCTCATTAATCTGCTTCGCCATGATCTACTTCGCCATGGTAGCTTATGGCCCACACCATTGTGCAAATGTTGAACATCCAAGGTATTCATCAAACAATTGCTAAAGAATACTTAGGAATCACATATGTCAATTGGAATATCAATCCCAAACACCTCGCATGCAAAACTTAAATGTCTTTTGTCACAACCAACTTTGGTCAAGGATTAGGGTTTCTAGTTCTCTTTGAATACAATTAGCATTTCCGATTTCTTTATACATTTGCAACCTTGTAACCTACTCACACTAAAAGACATGGTTCTAGAACATTGCTTGTGTTGTTTTTTGTTTTATTTTATTTTATTTTGTGTCACAAAAGAACAAAATGTCTTCCTATGGGTGGTGCAAAATCTTTGGCTTCTTCTTTCTCTTTTTCTAAAAGGAAAAAAATCAAATCTCTTTGGGACACATCAATTTTGGGTATGGATGATGAAGCTTTTGATGGGACCTTTTGAGGTGTACGACTTTAAGCATCAAAGGATTTTTTTTTCCCCCTTTTGAGACACACACAAAAGAGCCAAGGATTTGAATACCACCAATACATGTTTTTTTTCCCACAAAGAGAAGAAAATGGGGTGCAAAGTCTTGGTGTTCTTCTTTCCCTTTAAAATTTTAAAAATAAAGTAAAATATTGGGAGTTTTTTTTTTTTTTTAATGAAATTTCAATTGAGTGTTACATGGTACAAGGGGATTTATTTTTTGAAAAAATGCTCCAAAGTCACCACTTTTTGACGGCAAAAAAGGTCTTGAATCCTCATTTTTTAGACAATAGGGTTCATGGAGGTCGCCAAAACATAGCAGGATTCCAGGAAATTTTTAGTTTCCCCTCTGACCTATAGCCAAATTTGGCTCATTCCACTTGTGGATGATTGCCACTGTGGCTACTACATCACAAAATTGGATAAATATTTATTAAATTAAAGATTTTAAATTTTTATTTTAAAATTATAAATAAATAAATAAATAAATAAACAAAGCCCTCTGAAGTTGGGACACAGGAATTTGGGTGTTGAGAGAGGTTTGATCGAATTAGGGTTTCAGATTTAGGGTTTGTGCTCTGGTTGTTCAATACTGCTCTTGTTGCCATCGCTGAAATTTGCAAGTGTTGTGTAGTGGTCGAGGTGCTCTTGTTGATCGATTTGCAAATGAAGAAGAAGAGATGTTCTGGATAGCTTGAAATATTGTCTGTCTGTTCGTCTGTGTTCAAGCAGCGGTGTTGTGGGTGATTTTTAAGGGAGTTGATTTTGTTTTCTGAGTAGCGGAATGGGAAAGAATGGTGGCGATTGTGGTGGTGGTGGTAGTAGTGGAGAAATGGGAGTAGACGAGATGGAATTAGGGGATGAGGTGATTACAGAGTATGAGAAGGAGCGACTTCGAACCATAGAGCATAATAAGGCCGTGTTTGCTGCATTAGGACTCTCTGAATTAGCATCTTCAGTAGCAGATTTGGTGAAAGACGGCAAGCAGGTGAAGCGGAGGCAAAAGCAAGTAGCGGAAGCAGGAGGAGAACCTAAGAGACGGTCTCAACGACTCAAAGAGAAAATTCCAACAAGGCACAATTCAATTCGCCCTCACTTTTTTTTTCTTTTCTTTTCCTTGATTTGGATGTCGAACATTGCTGAAAGATTTTTTTTTGTGTTTCCGGAAAAAAGATTGCAAAAACTGAATTGGGTTCTTATTACAATTGAGTTTTCCCAATGCTTTTCCAAGTTTTCCCAATCCTTTTTCAAAATCCTCAACCCTAAATTGAATTGTGTTCTTGTATCCTTACATCATCTTGTGTTCTTGTACTTTTACAGCAATGCTGCGATGGATAGTAGCAGCACAGAGCAATCTGAGTCTGATTTTAGTAGTGGTTCACCTCGAAGACTCAAAGGGAAACAGAAGGACAAAGAGTATGAGCCTACTGATGATGATGAGACTGAATCAGATTCTGATGAGAGTCTTCATAACTCTGACAGCAAGGTCAGACATTTTTAGGTCACCCTAGATTCTCTTTGTAGTCAGAATTTTTTTGGGCAATTCCCTTTGTTTGCCAGGATTGGGTGGCTTTGGAGCACTGTAAAGATGAACTGCCAGAGAGTTCAAATGCAGATGAGCAACTCAGAGTTTGTGCAGAATTAGATAGTTAAGTGATTCGCAATGAAACTTTGTGCATCGCAATTTGCTATCCATCTAACTGTTGCTTGGAGGATGATTGTTTTATGTCTGAATCTCTGGTTCTTTTCTGATTTCTATAGGAGGACTCGCTTCATTCTGCACCTGTGCTTCCAAGTAACATTGATCTTGATGATGAAGAGCTTGCTCTTCAGCAGGTATGCCTATGTCAAGTTGATACTTTTCTGTTTAGAGGCTGTATATTTAGGATATTCAGTGATTGTGTAGCGTAGTTTTTTCTCCTCTTGACTTTTGGAAATCTGTATCACTTTTGCGTTGCTGAACCTCTGAGTAGAGACAAGGACAAATACTATCCTGAGACTCTATTTTTCTATCTTGTGTCATCATTAGTCTTGGTACATAAGTTCTTTGCACCTAGTATTTTCTTCTCTTGCTTCATAATAAAGGTGAGTGTTTTTTGTTTCCAGGCTCTGGCTCTTTCAATGGGAACTCCTTTGGAATTTGCAGGTACTGGAGAAATCCAAAATCAGTCTGATTGGACTCGCAACAAAAAGATTAAGGTGTCTAAAAACATAGGTGTAGCTGAAAGGGGTAAAGATCTACATTCCGCATTGCCTCCAGATGTATCTGGTCACAGACAGAGACGGAGAAAACAGAAGGTAAGGAAGCTCTTACAACACAGGAAGATGGTTTCTTTTCAACTCTACAGGAGCTGTGAGAAATAGGTCCTTGATAAAATTGTGTCATTTTCTTGCATGTGTGTGGTATCGAATTTCAAAGCTGGAGTTGAATGGAATGCAGATTTAATTCCTCACCAGTGTTGACTCCACAAGTGTCTTGAAAGAGCGAGTAATCAAGTTTATTGGTAAGGAACCTGATGTAAAGAGAGTATGCCGAAGGTATCACTGGCAGAATCCTAATCAAAACTAATGAAAATCTGCCAATAATGCTGTTTGCAGAATCAAGGAGGAAGATCACAGTTTACAGAGGGCGAACTAGATGCACTCTTTGCCCTCTTTGATGGTGAATATCAGTTTGTATCCCTTTCCATGCACCTTTGGCATGTTTTAGGATTGGTATGTTGGGATTTTCATGCCTCAATAGGGGAAGCTAAATAGAAGATTTGAGATGTGTGTTGCATGTCAATAATTGATATTGCAGATAAGGGAAGGGGGCGGCTTTCTGTAGCAGACATTGCATATGTAGCAACTGCACATGACTTTGCATGGAGCAAGGACGAGTTGTCTGACATGGTTGAATTTTTTGATAGCAATCAAGATGGCATGGTGAGTAAATCTGTCATCTGTAACAGTCCTGACCAGCAGTTCCCATCTCTTCAATGTTGTGTTCCAATCTGTTTTTGTTTCTAATTAGCATGAATATGTGCACCCCTTGGGCATTAATATACCTTATTTCTACTTGTGAACACAACAGCTAAACAGCTGCACAGATAGGACACAGAGCTTAGAGTCTTAGTCCTATGCTTAGTGTTGTCTTCAAATGGGGACCAGATTCCGCTTCTTCTGGTTGAGTTCCCTGTAGAATTTTCTTGCTACCAGTTATCCTAATATCTATAGAGTGTCAACAGCAGGACCATCTGGTCATGTACTAACAGAGGATGGATCTTTGCAGCTTGATGTTGCAGAGTTTCGGAGCCTGGCAGCTCGTTGTAACTTGATCCTATCCTGAATGGAGTGTGCATTTGAAGGCATACAAACAACTCCACAATGGGTCTGCAAAATTGTTAGTTTTTACACCTTCAGCCTCATATGACCATGTGTTGGAGAGCCGGCACGATTGTTTGGCATACCCAAGTCCATAGATAGATTACCCGCTCATGTACCTGGATGTAATCTTAGCAATTGGTTGAAGATAAATGGTCTTTCCTTTTTGTGCTTTAACTGTCATCGATAGTAGACAGTTTCACATGTCTTTGATCATTAGAAGGAATTGGAAAAACCCACTTTGAACATTGTAAGTAATGAAAATTTATCAAAATCTAATCCTGACATCATATCCTTAAGGGTTATTAATTTTTTTGTAAGATCTGAAGATCTAGCTCCTAAGGATGAATGAACCAAGTTAAAACAAAATAATTGTCTTGTTTCATGTGAGATTATGTCATTGAGGTAAAGCTTTACCTAAAGATATAGGAGTTTGATCATAAGAATTAGGAGATTATACAAATGATTTGCATGGTGTTATGTTGATTTACGATCAACCTAGGTCAACATAGGGTCAATTTAGAGTACAATCAACATAGGGTTAACTTAGCTCAACATAGGATCAACCTAGGTTATAAATAAATAAATAAATAAAATTATGCCATAGAAGTTTTTGTTCTTTTAGGAGTTAAATTAGTTAACCCATTGACAACCAAAGTTTGGTCATCGTAGAAGTTCATTTCTTTTTTAAGGGTAAAATAAGTTACCCCGATGGGAACCAAAGTTTAGTCATCATAGAATTTTGTTGTTTTATTTAAGGGGTAAAACTAGTTTCCCCAATGGTGACCAAAGTTTAGGTTGCGATAGAATTCCATTCTTTTTTAGGGGTAAAACTAGTACGCTAATGGTGAACAAAGTTTAGTCGCCATAGAATTTTGTTCTTTTTCTTCGGAGTAAAACTAGTTGCCCCAATGGTGACCAAAGTTTAGTTGCCATAGAATTTTGTTCTTTTCTTAGGGGTAAAACTAGTTACCCCAATGGTGATCAAAGCTTTGTCATTGTAGAAATTTAATGACTAGGTAGACTTGGAATTTTAATTTTTGAAAAAAAAACATTTTTGGACATAGTGGATTAGGGTGGACCTAGGTCTCAATCCCTATGGTGACAAGAGTTCAATCCCAATCACAAAAAGAAAGAAAAACAAATTTATAAAGAAACTAATACTATCTAAATGTGGCAAATGAATTCCAACCACTATCTCAATAGTTTGGATTTTTATTTTTCTTTCTTTCTTTTTGGGTTTGTACTTTGGTCATTGATACTTGTTAACAATTGATGATCAAGAAGATTGGGACCACAACCCACCTTGATCCCAATTCCTATGGTGACCAAAATTCAATCCTAAGGAAAACAAAAAACAAAAAACCCTAATAAAACAATTCAAATTCTCCAAATACGATGATTGAGTCTTGATTGTCATCTTGACAAACTTGATTTTTTTTAAAGAAATTCCCAAGGATGGAACTTCAAAGTAAGTCTAATTCCCACCGGGAATGGGGTGGACCTAGATCCTAATCCTAGTGATGACCAAAGTTCCATCTTAGAAAAAGGGAAAGAAAATTCCAAAAAGTTTTTAAGAAAATCCAAATCATTGATATGGTGACTGAAATTTAATCACTTCATCTAAATAAGTAATCTTTCTATAAGTTTTTTTTTAGCAAGATCAAACTTTAGTTACCATAGGCACCAAAACACACACCAAGTCCACCCTAGTTCCCATCCTTGTAACAACATAATTCCATCCCAAAAATGTTGAAAATCAAAATAATTAAAGATAAACAATAACAACAAGGGAAAAAAAAATTAAAAAATAATAAAAATTTCAAGATGGTAATCAAAAAATTAATTGTCACATTTAGTCAATATGGAACTTTTTATAAGTTTTTCTTTGGGGGGGGAGGGGGACTCCAATCACCATAGGGACCACAATATTGGGGTAAACATAGGTCCCAACCCATGTGGAAAATGATATTAACTCAAGAAAGCCCCCCAAAAAAAGAAATATGTAGATTTTAATAACCATCTTGACTCATAAATTAAAGCATTATACCGTAACAATTAAGAATGGCAAGGTTTTACAATTTGATATGAAAGTGATAACCAAAGGGGAAAAAAAATGTTGTGAAAAAATGTCAAGTTGAAAAGTTTTAAGTTTTAACATGGGTAAATATCTTTATGAGGTTCTTGCATCACCACCTTGAATCATGATTTATCTCTATTGTTGAATGTTAAAAGGCAATATAAAGCAACCAATCAAAATTTAAAGGAAAGAAAGGAATGGAAAGAGATTCAATGAAGATGTTAAAGGAGATAGTCAGTAAAAAGATGTGGAACAAGAAAAAGGGGGAAATGTACTAGATCAAGGATGTTATCACTATCAACAATTATATGAGTACTAATCACAAATTTAACATCTCACAACTTCATAATGGAAATCGTGAAAATTGTGTTCATTCATTATTCATACATTTTACACATTGACATCATGCGTTGACAAAATGTTTGAAATACAAATTTATAGGAAGATGTGAAATTTGTGTGACATTTGTTCATTCATAGGTTCATACTTCATCTATCGTCACATTTATCCATGTGTCGAACATGTTTTCAACACATGATATTCATATGTAAAATGTATGAACTTATGAATGAACGAACTTTGCAAAATTTTCATTATTAATTTGCCGTATGCTAAATTTGTGATTAATAATATCATTTTCCATAAGATAACCTTGCTTTCTTTGCATACTTTCAACAAATAAAACAAAATATTAAACATCCAACTAGCCCTCTTACATTCAAGAAATCCAAAGCATTCACAAGAACCCTTAATTTCTATAAGACATGACACAACACATAATCTAAATAATAATAAATAGATAAGATCCTTGACTTATCTTAGAACACTTGATTTACAAGCCTACATGTTTCACAAAAATTTGTATATTCCACACACTTTCAAAGATGTTTGGAATTGGGTTTAAGTTTATTTAGACAAATCCATCACTCATCATTCAAATAGAGTGCAAATGGAACTTTGAACCTTACCCTAATATACATTGTCCAATTGAAAAGAATGTGTGAATAATCCCACATTATCTTTACTATGCATTTTATCATTGTCTAAAGGATTGGGGAAGCATTCATTTGAGATCTTCAAAATGGTTAATGATAATATATTGGTATGCATGAGACAATCAAAGCTTTAGAAAAATCTTGATGGTATTTTTGTAAATGGTCATCATTTCTTTGAGCAACTTCAAGTTAATATAATCTAGAATAACATTTTTCATATTGATGCATTTTCTTGTGGAGGTTTTAATAATTCTCTACATGCATGTTTATTGCCTTCAAACTAATATGCCATGCCACTTCCACAACTAAATACCTTAGCCAAAAAAAAAAAAACAACAAATAACACAAAATATTCAAAAAGTAATCAAACATTCACCACCACAAAGATCGAAATCATTGGATAGAAAAAAAATGTCTTGCATCCCCATCTTGTGATGACATTGCCTAGTCACACATGGCAATTCCATGTCATTTGACATGTGGTTGTCTTATACTTAATTTATTATACTTTTAGATGGGAAAATAAGGTGCACAACAACCATTGTTTGATGAAAGTAAAGTGCATGCACCCAAGTTCTAAAGCTACACACCCCGAATAAGTGGATTGGTTCACATTCCATTTACGGACCATTGTAACACAAACAACCAAATCCCTTTTGTTCCATCTTCATGAAAAGCCTTTGGAGACCTTTGCTTTTGATATGAAGACTTTCGTTGTAAGCTTTTAATCATAACAACAAAATCATAAATATTAAGCAAATGTAATATTATAATTGGAAATTGGAGTGCATGAGGGAGTATGTACTATAATATGGGGAGTAATTATGGGTGAAAAATTGAAAGGATCATGAAGGTTTGAAAACAAAATTCTAATCAATAAATACACCAAAAACAAAATCACAAAATAAAGTTAATGGAAATGTGAACATGCAAAAGCACAAGATATGACGGTGAAAGGCATACCCAATCAACAATATTTTTTTTTTTCATTTGCAAACGTCATCAAACACTTTTTTAATACATGTATTACACAAAAGAAAAAATTAAATTCTTGCTAGAAAAACAACATCATCATATGTAAGCCCTCTAGCCTATGTTGGTTTCATTTTGACAAACATTTATTTATGTCCTACACAAGGGATTCATCACAAATTAACATGTAATGAATTAATAATGAAAATCATGCAAAGTTTATTCATTCATATATTCGTACATTTTACACATGAATATCATGCGTTGAAAACATGTTTAACACACAAATAAATGTGATTACAAATGACATATGAACCTATGAATGAATGAATGTCACACAAATTTTGCATCTTCCTACAAATATGTGTGTCAAATGCGTTTGAAATGCACCATATTAGTGCATGAAACACATATACAATTTATGAATGGACGAATTTTACACAATTTCCATTATTAAATCGTGATATGCTAAGTTTGTGATGTTATGTGTACCATAAGAAAAATGAAATTTTATTATTACCAAATAAAACTATTTTCCAAACACTACACACCATACATGCCACCCATAATGCCTTATTAAAAACACCTCACAAAAGTTTACATCAACAAGATATGTTTTTTGTTTCCTAATTGCATGATTTTTTTTCTCACTATAAAATATCTCCAAAAAAAGGGCTAGAAAACAAGCCTCACGAGACCATCTTGGTAGTATTCTAAAATTTTCCATGAAGTGAACACAATGAATTAAACCAACAATATGATCAACAACTAACAATAATATTTAACCTAATAGTGATTGTTCAAGGACATGAAAACATATGTGAAGCCACCAAATTCCTTCAAATTGCAAGTCATGGTTGATCAAACAAACATGATGTGGCAATTTTGCATTTGCCTTCATGTTGGCATTGTGTTAGATGAATCTTTATATCAAATCAAAGATGCAACTAATTTTGACTATAATAAAAAAAAAGTTATGTTATTTTATTATTTTCTTCCACTTGAATATAATACAAGGTAATCCATAATAATTATAAGGAAATATATAAAAGACAATGAAAATAACATGAAACTAAAAAAGTACAATCATTTACTATAGATTTTTTAATCATCACGTGTGAAAATATTTTTGTTGCATGTAAGGGAAAAATATAAAAATTTAATTTATTGTCATGTTTAAACATCTTATGGTCAAATGTAAAAATAATAATTATAATTCATTTTTTACAATTGCATATAAAATTATTTTTTATTCATTTTATTTATAGTCACATGTAAAAAGGTTATAATCATGTGCTAAAAATAAGGTTTTTGAATCATTTTATATTTGTGATTGCAAGTTGAGAATAATTCAAATAATTTTTCATTGCATGTTTTGTAAAATATTTCAATCTTTACAATCACATGTAAAAATTAAATTTATTGATTCATTTTTTAATTGTTGTAGATTAGTTTATTTCATTTATAGTCAAGTCATGTTGGAAATAATATTTTTAATTCATTTTATTTACAATCATATGTTGAGAATAAGTATTTTATTAAAAATTCCATTACCGTCAAATGTAAAAACCATACAATTGTATGATTTTAGAATTTTATTAATTCATTTTGTATGGTCCCATGTAAAAAAATATTAATTCAATATTATAGTCACCTATAAAAAAATTATGCTTGCATGTTGAATTTCAATATGTTAATTCATTATTTATAATGGCATGTATGTAAGTTTGTTTTAATTTAATGTTTATGGTTGCATGTAGAAATTGAGTTTATTAATTCATTTTATCTATGGTCACATGTAAAAAAAAATCATTACATGTATTGTGGTCATCACTTGTGTGTGTGTGTGTGTGTGTGTAATCTTTTTTTTCCCTCACTTTTGGTCATGCGGTGTGAGTAATGGTTACATGTTGAGTTATTTTTTCCTTTTATCTTCTTTGGAGGATTTGAAGAGTCATTTAACTATTAAGTACATTTCATAAATTTTTCAAATGCCCTTTCCAAATCTCCACCTCCTTTACCATTATCTTTGTAACTATTTTTCACACTTTCTCAGATACCCTTTGAAATCTTTCCTTTCAAAATGAAGCTTAAAATTAAAAATTTAAGATATATTTAACTATTATAGTACATTCCATTTTTTAAATGATCATAAATTTTATATTTGTAAAAGGTATTATTAAATTTATTATAAACCTCCCCTTTCTATACCATTTTTATTTTTTTCTCATACAAATGAAATTAAATGAGTATAATATTCTAATTCAAAGATTAACCTAATGATTATAATACATTCAATAGAATTATTTTTTAATTCATATTTACAAAAAATATTAAATTGATACCCTCCATCTCATTTATCTTTATTCTAAAATATACATGACTTTTTTAATTGACATTATATAACTTTAGATTAATCCAAAGTTTTTCTACTTAAATGTTAGGGTTTTATCTTATGTTTCATTCTTTTGTCACATATTGCATGTTTTTGTCCCATGTTTTAGTGGGTTCAATTCGGATTTGGTGGATGGCATGTACATGGGAAGATGCGAACATGTGGATGCATAATGGGTGTGGCAAGCAAACATGCTAGGGGTTTTGAAACATGAAATTGAAACAACATAAGTAGGTGCACATGTTTTGAGTAGGTAGAACAACTTGCTAATTAACATCTTGGAACATCCATTAGGTACCTCAAAACTTTCCTAAGTTTATAAGATTTTTTGCTCTAATATTGTTGAGATGGGAGGCTTGCATTAAGTTGTGTAAATTTATTTTATGATATTTTTAGTGTAATTGGAAGGTACGTTCCTCACCACAATTTTCCATTTGCAAAAGGCAAGAATTTCTAAAACATAATGCATGCTTTTAATGTCCGTAGAAAGAGTGGGCATTATGTTTTTTAAACACGTGCTTTCTATTTTTTGCCATTTGATATATGTTTAGTATCTCAAGAAACATTTTTAAAATAAAAATCATACATGTATTTACACATGGTCAATTGCAAGCTTTATCAAAATCATGCCCAAGCTTGGCTCTACCTTGTACATGCCCTCATTCTAGTAAAACTCATAACCACAAGCCCTACAAATACCATTTCTTTTTAATATGCAATTAAACCCAAAAACAAAGTTAAAAAGTGAAAATAATAAATAAAACTAACCAATTGTGATTTAGATACGGGACAAAAGTTGAATGGAAAAATGTTTTCTATCCATTAATCATCCATCCTTCATGGCATTTTGATGGGTAATTGGTTCACAATGGTCTTTTTGTGGCAATGGTGATTGTGTTTTCTTCTTTGTCCTCTTGCAAGTCTTCATCATTTGTTTCTTCAAGATTTCAAGGTTTTGAAACAAAAGATATTGTTGTTTGTTGTTCATAGTAATTTAAGATCTTGATGTCAAACATCCACCTAAATCATTGGTTGTGTAAGTTAGATAAAGATTTCCAAACAATTTTGAACCAAAGAAAGCAATTAGGATTTGCATTTTCTTCAACACAACTTGGGACAAAAAGAAAACAACGATGAACAAATGATGTTTGGAATTTATCTGTTTTTTTATGTGTTCTTTTGTAACATATTGCAATTGGAAAAGGACATGTAACACTTTAACACAATGTCATCCAAGAAGGAACTTGAGGAGGTAAACTGATCTATTCACAATATATATTTTTCTCCCATATTTTTTTGATAAAATACATGAAGAAACACAACCCAATTAATTAACCTTAAGGGAAAAAGTGATATTTAATCTATGTTATGCTCATGGTTAGACCATTTTTATTTTATTTTATTTGGTTAATTGAAAACCTCCATTGGTTCCCTTTCTTTTGAAGTGTAAGTTACATGTTTAGAGTGGGAAAGGGTTAGATGGTTATTAGGCTACTGATGTAAGTAACAAAAAGGGTGGAGTTCATGTAGGGAATGTTTGTGCCTGATGAAATCAATGCCATCATCAAGGATTCAATAGATGAAACCATCATGAGCACACAATTCCATCATGATAAGGTATATCACTAAACACATACAATTATAGATACAAACTTCAATTTAAAAAACCAAACTCCAATTTAGATTGCCCATTGCAAGCTAAATTTCTTGTTGTAGCATTAATGTAGGTTACCAAATGGACTAATGGTGTCTCAGAGGTTTGCATGCGACGCCTAGCTAATCTTGGAAAACCTTTCAAATACATTGGTATCCACTTGAAATGGAACATTTTTTATTTTCATCTTCATAGCCTTCATGGCTTCCATGTCTTAAAATTTACCATGCATTGTTTATCATCAATGCCAAACTACATATCTTCAAGCATTTGTAACAAAGTTCTTTAAGTTTTATTAATATACGAACAAACCTTGTCTACATCTTCCCTTGAATGTTTTAGTAAATTAATATGAAATAGATCATCTTTAATGAAGGATGGTTGCAGTGACATGTGTAATCATGCAAAAAAATGGAGCAGGCATGATAACAGCTACATCATGTTATTGGGATAAAAGCACTGATGGTAAAATATTATGATCTCATAACCTAAACATATATAAATTTGTGTCCTTTGGAGCCTTGAACGATTTGGTAGTTATAATAGGCCCTTTGATAATCAATAATCAAATGTGGACTTGGGACAGGTAGTCGAACAATTCGATGGGAGAACAAATCAATGTATATTATAGTGACAATTTTTGGTGTTTCAATGTAGGGACAAAATATATATGATTTTCAAAAATGACATCAACTATGATGTCATTTTTTCATAAACACATTCTTTAGACAAGTAAATGATATTTTGCAAGTAGAAGGCAGAAATGATTAGTTATCATGTCCATTTACATGTTAGTTTAATGTTGATTTTTTTGTGAAGAACCTAAATTGATTGTCCAATCAAACTTTTGAAATTAATGCATGTGCAATCCTTGATTATGTTCATAATCTTGTCCCTTCCACTCCCACCCATGAAACCATGTTAGAAAACACATTGTACAAATGTTCATATTATAATATTATGTGAAGTCCTTTCATATAGTTGAATTGTGGTTATTAAATTTTTTTTCCATTAATGAAGTTTGACCCTCACATGTCAATAGTATTTCCAACCATTGCAATTATCTTTAGACCTCATACCAAAAGATTGTGTACCAAAACATTCATCTCCAATGACAATGCAAGATTTGGACATCTTCATTTACATTGAATCATTCAATACAACAACTTATGGGTATTATGTGATTTATTTTTTAGACAAATTTGTTGGCACTTAGAAGAATCCTCACCACATGAAGATAAATAGCCAACATCTATAGAATATACAAGATATTAAAATGCATGTTTAGTTTGTGCCACCATATAGTTAGTTGAACTATATACTTATACAAAAGTTGCATTTTATCATATAAATAATGACAAATTAGACACCACTTCTCTACACATGTTAATTATGTTTAGTTCACATGGCAAGTGTTATTTCCTTCCCACATAAAAAGCGCCCACTTCTAGTGTCAAGGTTTTTGAAGAAACATGGGCAAACCTTATATAACAAATGATAGTTGCTAAATATGCGTTAGATATTCATGTTGTCCCAAGCAATGTGATTTATAATTTGTCCAAAAATGTACTTGTAAGAATATAGTAAGGTCTAAAAAGTAAAATCACTATGTAGACCAACATTATTAACCATCTAACTAGAGGAAGTACATCCTTTATAATAGTGAAATATGCATGCATAACTCAATATAATGGAAAATTATAGGATAGTAGGGTGCAAACTTTTTTGTTATAATGTGATTACAAATTCAAGGTACCTCATCCCCTTAATTTTCAAATTTTATGACTTTGCCTTGGGGTTCAACAATATTGAAGCTTTATTGTGAATGCATATTGCAAACAACAAATAGCTAAAAGCTTGTTATGAAACATTTTGTTATCCAAACATAACTGAAGAAAAAGTTTAAATGTGATACCAACCTTTGACCAATGTGAGTATGTGCTAGAAAAATATTGTTTGATTCAACATTGAGGTCACCCAAATAATTTTTAACCTTTTTCTTCAATTCTGTTTTTCAAGAAATGCTTCCACTTTTTTCTTTTTTGGTTGACTTAAGTAATAGATTCACATATTGTAGTTCACAAATTCATATCATGTTGTAAAGAATTAAACTTGAAGCCACACATGGAAAAAACTTATTAAGTTTTTTAATTTGGCTTTTGCAAAGTAATGATGACATAAATACTTCAACTATGACATGGACCTAGATTAAAGATTTCCATGAATAGGTGTGACAAATTGTCACCAAATGTTTTATATATTTTAACAAACTACCGTGCAATTACAAGTGTTTTGTTTTTCAATATCATCTTCACTTTTATTTGCAATTGCATTTCCTCCATTAAACTCCAACCTTTAGGTCAATGTTTAATCAAATGCCACCCCAAAATGCATTCAAGGTGTTCCATATTTTAATGTCATTGATATCTGATGAGGCACCAAAAAATGTAATCATTAGTTGCAATTGTTGAATAAATATTGATAGGGGCAATGCCATGTTCAACATTAGATTTTTGGACAAAAACACAAATTTTTTTGAAATATATTAATGCAATTAGTTATTCTTCTCTCTTGCAAATCTCTCATGGACTAATCATATGAAAATTATTTCATTGTCCCATCAAAACAAACAATTTTTACAAATGATTAAATGCCACTATGCAAAAACAAGTAATTTAAATTATTCCATGTAAATATTAAAGGCTAGAGTTGTGTTGTGCATGTCCATGATGTATAAATATTCAAAAACAGCCCATCCATGGGGGTTTCACACCTACTTCATTGCAAAATGCATGCCCTAACTTCATGTTTACAAATGAAAAATTTCTCAAAAGCTCTACATAAATAAAGCCATCTCTAAATGAAATTAAAAAAAACTCATTACAACCATTTGATACAAATGTGTAAATAACAATTGCACTTTGATTTGAGTTCTAAACACCATCACTACTTTCCTTTTACATTAAAGGGTTTGTGAGCTTCCTTACCATCCCCCTTTCCATTATAGGTTTTCGTCCATCACATCAAACAAATGAAAACATAAAATACACAATTGGAAGCTTAAGTCTTCTTATTATGGCACAAAAATTGGGAACAAAATTGGGAACCCTCTAATTTAAGGTTAGTTTGATTAACCATTTCCTTATGTGTAGGGTAAGGATGAAATACTCATGTTGGGCAACTATTTCCTTTCATGAATAACTTTTCATTTCAATTCCGAAAAATAAATTGGAATTATCAAGGTTACAATTCCACACATAAATAGAATTGAGAATTTTGTTCCACGTTTAGTTCTTCAAAACATTTAATTCCAATTACAATTTTGAAAAAAATCCTAGTTTAAATCCAATTTTCACTAATTGGGACTAGAGCTAACTATTAATTGTCAATTGACGTTTAGTTTTAGAATTGTTTTTATTGTTTCAAAAAAAGGTATTGTCGTACAATGCTGGTAAGAATAAAAAATGATTTTTTTGTGAAAATGAAGCACCTATGTGAGGCATTTTGGTTCTCAATGAATAAGTTGGTGCATGTGAAGTAAGAACCAAAGATGATACTTGAATTCCCAAAACAACCTTATTCAAGTTCCTTAACTAAAGATTTGAGTTTCAATTTGAACTTTAGAGATCTTCAGTGTGTTTCATTTATGTCTTCCTCATATATATTCTCACATGCATGTTGTTTTATAATGTGAAGTAAAATAAAACATTTGGTTCTTGGTGAATAATTTGATACATGGCCTTCAAATGTGGTAACACAACATTTATTTATTTATTTATTGGTGGTGTTACATGTTCATTCCTTTCGATAGGGGGATGGGTAACAAGGAATAGGTAAACTTGAAGTTAACCTAAGTGGTTTTTGGCACTAGATTAAAAAAAATTTGAATGAAACACATTTTTTACAAGCTTAAGCTAAATGGCAACAAGTTCATTATTTCAACATTTTTATTTATATGACCCTTTAATTGTTCATAAATGCCTTCATCAAAGTCTCATTCTTCAATTTGTAAACATACATTTATTTACCTATTGCACATGTTCATATATTTTTTTAACCCCAACCTTTTCTTCTTTTGACACCATTTGTGATCCTTACAAACAAGTTCATTTATTTATTTTGTGAAATTGACAATTTGGCAAGATTTTCCAATATGATATCAAAAATAATCAAATTTACACTTTAAAAACATATTTCTTTGAATTTTTTTCAATGATTTTGTCAAACTAAAATTCCCCAAAAAATTATTGATTACAACCTATTTCAATTCACACGGTTTATTCATCTCTTTAAAAAAGATTTTGAATGAAACAAAAAATTGGAACTTTCTTCATGTGATCCTTTCATGACCAATTGGTCAACGATGGATCCTTTATGTGGGTGTGCATGAAGACTAAATAGGTACAACAATACGTAATTAGAATAGATTGGTTTATAAGGGATTTTTCTTGGGCTACAACCATATATATATCAATGTGGTTTTATTATCCCATTGAATCATGGAACCAATATGGTATGAGTATTACATGTGTGATCTTAGCCTACTTTTTGCACCTTGTTGAACTATTTGTTATAAATAATGTTAGGTGATAAAAACATCTTCGCTAGTGCTCCACACAATATTTATTGGATGAATACTAGTTAGTAGGAGATGTGGCGTAATACATTAGGAAATTCACTAACATTAATTGAATGAAATGGGGAAAAATTCACTACACTAGACAATAAATTCAATATGCCCTTTAATGAAGGGCATGATAGGTTGGAACTTGGTGCAAACAAATTAATTCAACATATGGTCATACTATTTGTATGTAAGCAACATACATATATGGTCTATTATATAATCCATGTTATCAAGGTATATATGAATTGTAGTTTTCAAGTAGACAACTCAATGTTTTTGCCAACCATCTACCACATTTAATAGTGGCAAGTTGTGTCAAAGATTGGATAACATGTTTACAATAAATTGTCTTACAAATCCAAATTTTTATATGTATTTCTTTCTCATACCTTTTTCAAACGAAAGAAATGGAAATTCATCCATGAAGTTTTTTAAAGGTCCACACATGTATGATAAATAAACATAGAAAATTTAAAGTAATTTGAAAGAAAAAAAAAACATTTTAATTTGTTGTTTACTAATAACAGAAAACATGTTTTCATGACATGATTTTTAAACATGTCTTTTGAGAATAAACATTGACAAGTTTTACTTTGTTTATGCAAAATAATTTATGATCAACATAACATTTTAACCACTTATTTTAATCACAAGTTATTTTTATTTTATAAATATTACATTATATTATATTATATTATATTTTACCAATTTTTTATATTATGGTTGATTATCTTAATTTGGATATATTAGTTATTACATCTTAATTGTTAAATTTATGTTAATATATAATTTTAAAAAATTTCAATGTTGTGTAATGTATTTAAAATATTTAATATACACATAATATACATAATATGTAGATAATATATTAATTTTTTCCTATATTTATCCAAAATATAAGGTTTCAAGTCATTCATCACAAAGTCACATAATTCTTGCCATCATGTATGTAAATATGTTTATGCCTTTTATTAAAATAACTACCTCTTCTAAACCTACCTACCTCATTCCTTTCCCCTAGCCACTTACATGAAAAAACAGGACATTTACAACTTTTTTTCACATTAAGTCAAAACATGACTTTCATGATTATAACATTTGATAACTATGTCCTAAATCTAGTCATGTGATCATGTGAACCAAAATATCCTACTTGGTTACTCATGATTATGATTATATAATAAGATGAATTACTTTAAATCATACATGCACTAATACAAAAGTGGGGTGTAGTTCATTGACATAAATCACTATGGGACTTTAAAAGTGAAATAAGTTATTACACCTTGATGATTTCACTATAGGGTCATTATGTAAACATCATGTTTCATTACTCATTGACATATTCATTATTATAGTTTATAATGATAAATAGGTTTATTTTGATGTTATTGTTTTAAATACCTAGTGTTGTTTTAAGTTATACTCTTATGTTATTTTAGGTTACCTTAATTATTTTAAGTTATTATACCCTTGGTTATACCATATAATTTATTATAAGTTGTTATACCTTAAAATATCATAACTTATTATAAGTTTTTTTTTATTATAAGTTATTTATCCTAAGGTATAATAACTTAAAATAATTTAAAATAATAATATCATATCATAAAAGGTAAAACAACATATACAAAATTGCATATAATAATTAGAAGTGCAATAACTTAAAGTAAAATAATATAAAATAATCAATGATAATTTCAATGAAATAGCCTAAAATATTCCAAAGTGGCCTATGATAAAGTAACCAGTAACAACTTATGTTAAATAACTTAAAATAACCAAAAATAACCAATAAAAATTTGCGATGGCCTACAAAAGAATAGTCAACAATAATCTACAATAGAATAACCAACAATAGCCAATAATAGTTTATGATATAATTGTCAATAATAACATATAATATAATAACCAAAAATCTAATGGTAAATATTTTTAAGTAGTTAAAAATAGCTTACAATAAAATTGCCAAAAATAAGCAATGGTAAAATAATTTAAAATAGCCAACAATAACCAATGGTAAAATAATATAGAATAACCAACAATAGCCTATGATAAAATAGTTTAGATTAGCCCAATGATAAAATATTTTATAATAACCAACAATATCCTATGGTAAAATAATTTAAAATATCCAATAATAATTTATGATGGAATAACAAAAAATAACTTATGTTAATATAACTTTAAATAGTCAACAATAGTTTACAATAAAATAACCATTAGTAGTTTATAATAGCCAACAATAGCCTATGGTAAAATAATGTGGAATATCCAATAATGGTCTACACTATAATAACTTATGGTAGAATAACCAAAAATTACCTATGGTGAAATAGCGTAGAATAGCCAACAATGACCTACATTAGAATAACTTAGAATAGCCTATGGTAGAATTGTTAAGAATTGCGTAGGATATAAAAAATATGCATAATAATATGTGATGAAAAAAAACATATCATTCATTTAAATAATGATTCAATGGTTAAAGATTTGTTTCTTAAACATTGAAGTGAAAGAAGGTGAAGGGTTCAAACCTTCACATTTACACCCTAGGTTGGTGGGCTAGGTTATGAGTTTAAAATAGGTATCCTAGTGAAGGTTTTAAGGTGCTTAACTTAGGTTTGTAATTGATTATTTGTGAATTTATTATGGATGATCTAATTATTAGCAAATTTGATTAACTATTAGTGAATTCACCTATTTGTAACAACTTGTCATTATTTATTAATAGGTCACCCACTTTCACCATGTCCAATTTCATTCAAAATTTAATGATACACAAAGTGAACTTGAACATATATTAGTGCAATGATGTTATTACATGGGTAAAGTTGCATTTGATTAAAGGTATAACGTGACTACAAAATATTAAATCCCCTTCCTTCCCCAGTAAATTTGACCAATTTCAAAATTTTCCATTTACATTAACTATATAAAAAGTTAAGTAATTAAGTTAGGTAAATTAGGCTAGGCTAAACTAGGTGGGTAGGTAGTTAAATTAGTCATATTGGTTAGTTGATTATATTAAGCTATGTAGCTAACCACGAAGGTGGGTTAGGCTTTGCATTGGTCAACATAGGTATCTACTTAGCTTAACATACCTACCTAGCTTAACATATCTACTTAACCTAATGTAAGAAAATGTGAAATAAACACATGTTCATAACAAGAGGTTGAATTTTTTAAAACATTTTATGAATGTGCAGTGCTTTAATAAAGACTCGGTTTCTCATTGTGAAGGTGTAGGGTTCAAGTCCTTATACATGCAACTTATACCTAGCCTAACATATCTACTTAACCTAATGTAAGAAAATGTGAAATAAACACATGTTCATAACAAGAGGTTGAATTTTTAAAAACATTTTATGAATGTGCAGTGCTTTAATAACGACTTGGTTTCTCATTGTGAAGGTGTAGGGTTCAAGTCCTTATACATGCAACTTATTTACATGCCTAAGGGGGTTAGTTTGGATTAAGGCTAGCCTAGACTAAGGGGCTCATTGAAGTAGGGTATGGTAGGGTGGGTCGGTCAATGGGTAATAGCTCAATAAGGTGGGTAAATTGGTTTTTTTTTTTTTTTTTGGTTTAAAACCACTAGGTAAGTAAATTGGTGCATGGGTATGTAGGTAGGTTGGCACTAGGTGGTCTAGGCTAAGCTATATAACTAAGCTACGGGGTTAAACTAAACTAGGTTATGTAGAGGTCACATATTATTTTATAACTTTGTATGTCCATCTTGTGTAGTCATATATATGTATACTCGTTTGTTTAATCATATATAGTCATGTGTTTGATATGACCATAGTAATAAAAAACATGGAATGACATTTACAACTATGACCACGTCTACAATTAGATGGTAAACCAAACTTGTTTCATTTGATTACATAGTCACATGTAATCACTAATGGCACATATTACTACAAACATAATCATATATGTAATCATAAGACCATGGTTTTGGCACAATGTTAAATGCCTTTTCAAAATCTTCATCTCACTTACCATTATCTTTACTTTTTTTCACATACTCTTAAAATTTTCCTTTTCAATGTTAGGCTTTAAATCAAAATTTTAAGATTTATTTAACTATTGGAATATCGGAATATATACCTTTTCAAAATCTCCACCTCCTTGACCATTATCTTTACCTTTTATCACATACCTTGACTTCAAAAATTTATAAATATTTAACTTTAAAAATATATTCCACGAGTTTTTACATTCTATCGTAAAACTTATGTTTTTAAATGATTATTGAATTGATTATGAACCTATGCTTTCTTTACCATATTGTTACCTCTTTCTCATACAAATGAAGTTAAATGATATTAATTTTTTTTGTTTTAATTATTAACTTAATTATGAATATAATTGGTATAATTTATAAATTTATTATTTGATTCATAAACCTCCATCTCCTTTACCATTGTTTAAAAGTAAACATGGTTTTAATTTATTTAAATTGACTCTATATAACTTTGGATGGATCTGGAGTTCTTTTCCTTGGCCATTTGGTTCTATCCTTTCAAAATATTTGTGTTGAATATTAAAATCTTGCAACATGAAATTTCAATCAAAAGAATTGTTTTGTTGATGAATGGAATTTTTATTTGGATTTCATTTCAATAATATGATTTAAATAGTGGATTATATTTCTGGAGGTGGGGTTCAAATGCACTTTTGGGTCAAAACACACTATTAAGAGCTAATGGGATTGGTTTATAAAATGATTGTGGGTCTTTTTATATTTTTATAGAAAGGAACTTTTAGTTAATGTTTTTGCAACTTGTCATTAAAAATACTTATAGTTGCCCCAATGTATGATTTTTTTTGATCAAATTGTTTTAATAAATATGAATTTTAAAAAAGTGTGTGGATTTTTCCAACATTTTTCTTGAAAAATGATCATAATTTCAAATCATTTCAATATATGCAAACTATTTTAAGCTTTAGTTTTGAAAATCATAATCTACAACTTTTTATTATATGTCATGTACATTACACCACATTTACATGTGGTAAAGGACTCTTGGAAATTTGAAATTTAAAAAATACTTTGAAGTTTTGAAATTTTGAAATTATTTTACTTTTAAATTGCGAGTGCTTTTGGATACCAAGTAGTAGGTACTATCATATTAATCTCTTTTATCATTTAAATTTTTTTATTAGGAGAATCCTTTGCAAAATTAATTACTTATGATGCAATTATTGTTCAAGTTCAAAAGTCCTCTGCTAAAACCAAATCCCAAAATAAAATAAAATAAAAATTTAATTTGAATTCCCCAACACTCATATTAGTCATTTAACACAACTTATAATAATTACCATAACTTCAAAATCTTTATTAAAATACACATTTACAACAATTTACAATATTCAATGGCTTTTGACACCCTTTTAGGCTCCTATTAATATGTTTTGACATTTTTGATTGTGATGAATGCCATGATAAGTGAAATTTAGATGCGACATTCTTAGATCATTTTAAATATGTGCATCATGATTATTATCATTCATTTTGGATGCATTGTCAAAAAATTCATTTGTCAAAATTTTCTACACATATTATGTGTACATTTCACATTTTCATAATGTTTGAATAATGTTTTAACAAAATATTAATGAATCCAAATACCTTGCCCACTTTCCATAGCCCTACACATAAACTAGAAACACAATTTGTGAAAGTCATAAAGTAAACCATAAATCAAATTCTTGAACATTCCATGAAAGGAGAACAAACAAAGAGGAAATGGAATATATGGATTTGCAAAGGTTATTGTGGTATTATGGTAATTCTTCCATTATACATATATAAGAGTATTGCACTTCCATTTGTCTTTGGAAATTATGTCTCATAAGAAAATGAAGGTATTGCACCTCTTACTTGTCATTGACAAAATTGTGGTTTTCTAACAAGGCAAAACCATAATGAAAACACGTGCAAGATGGAAAAAAGTGGAGCTCATATGTTCAACATGTCATTAATGAAACGTGGAGTAATGTTAAGCAGTTGCAAGATGACCATAATGACACCACCAATGCTTACAAAAAGATTCAAGGAAAAGGATCAACATGGGGGAGCTCACCCCTAAACCTTGTTATGCAATATCACAATGAAGGGAGTTGCAAGACAACCATAAAAAGAAAAAGCACAAAAGAACAAATTGGGTAAGGAATAAGGGGGCAAAAGCTCACTTGAAACAAGTAATTTTGGAGGTTGGAAAAACACAAAGAGTTGCCAGATGAAAACAATGACACCATCTTGTCCTACAAACAACCTAAACAAAGGGGAGCAAGTTGGGGGAGCTTTCAAGACCATAATGAAAAATATTGCAAGATATAATTCCTCCATACCTAACCTCTTTTTTCTCCTAACTACATCCCGGGCTTCTTTCTTTCACAATTACCATTTGTCCCTTTTTTTTTTCTTTCATTTTTTCTTTGCTGAACTATTTATTTTATAACCATCATCTTGAATCCTCAATGGAAAGAAGAAAATGAGGAAACGTAATATGCATACATATAGTGTATTATGTTTTGTGTTCATCATTCATTCATGATTCATTCTTTCACAATAAATTAAGAATTGTATTGCACCATTTATTTACACTTGCACATGGTGAAAAAAATACATGACATCATGGAAGTGTATTTCAAGAGTACATCCACACACATCATGCAAGTGTAAATGTATATATCAAAATATGGGCCATGGAAAGCTTAAGTGTGAATGTAAAATGTTGGGCATGTAAGTGTAATTCATTTACACTTACATGGTTTTACACGATGTGTAAAATGGCCATTTATGCTTATGTGCACATCATTGGTTCACATCAACCCAAATTATCCTTAAGTCTATCTTTGTCATATTCTACAAATTTTTTGAAGGGAACAAATGAAAATCATTGCAAAGAAAAAATATTTAGACACACAATAGGGGGAGCCAAGTTCACTACAATTACACAACCTAAGTCACAAATTTTGTAATGTGGTGGCCCCATGGGGGCTCTAATATCACCAAAAAAATCTTCCTATTATCCCAACAACATATAACACCTAGCTCCCCACAAGTTTTGCATTATTTTATCAACTAAATACACAAGGAAAAGAATAATTTATTGTTCATTTCATAATTAATATCCCCATGAGTTAACCAATATCCATCTAAGCATTTCAATATTACATGGCAATTTCGCAATATGTGAAGAATTTTTTTCGAGTTGGGGTATTATTTTGGGGGCCAAAAGTTTTAAAATTTGTGATCAAAAAATTTACAAAAAATAACTTAAATTTTTTATTGTAATTTTAAAAGCACTACTAGTCATTATACAAACCGCATGTCACTTTGCCAATCTTAATATAACTCCAAACATGCATTAATTCAAGTGAAATGTGTTTATAGCTGCATAGATTTGCAACTATTTAAAAACATATAGTCCTAGATGGGCAATAATATTATTACAGTACAACTAAGCTACTCAATGTTGGGAGCCCACAAGTGAATTATTTTTGTGCCCCATGTGAACTTGTCATGTTTTAAGGACTTGAGAAGATCAAGGATGATCCCACTTCCCCAAAGTATTCAAACCTATGGTGAATTCTGCCTTGTAGATGTTGATGGAAATATAAAATATTATGTTGGTTTCAAAAACATGTTGAATGGAATTGAGTTAATTTTCATTGCCATCCAAATTAACCACAATCCAAAACATTTTTGAAATATTTACAAATTTAAACACATCATGAACAATGGTTTCAATAGTAGGCGAATGAATATGAAAAATAAAAAAACTACCATTTATTCCCTAAGACCAAATGGCTTTTTGGTAAGGGGCTTGAATAGCTACAATTATAGAGCAAATGAGGTTTTGAGGAAAATGAAATAATACATTGAATCCATTACACAATATACTCAAATATTATCATCATGTTTAACCACTTGAAAGTGAATAAGGCATCATAAACACATAGGCCCTACCCATATGTTATATCAATGCTCATGCATTTAAGGTTTAAAAGAAATTATATGAAGGAAAATCATCATGGGTTGATTTATTAAAATTAGGTATTCTTGCCACACATTGTTTTAAACTTGTTCATGTGCAAAGAGATATTTTATAGCACATGGACTGTTTTTGGGATAAATAAAAATGTACAAGAATGATGAATGTAGATTTCATGATGTCACAAATTTGATATGTTGTATATTTAACTTTTTTGAAATATTTGTGTTGTAGGATTGAAAAGGGGACAAGTTGTAAATATATAAGTTGTTAACATATAGTGTACATGTCATAGATTTTTTGGGAATATCATACATGCAATTCATGTTTGGCATATCTTGCCAATATAATATTTTTTTGGAAATAAAGGATCTAGAATCCCCAATCAAAATATTCTAAAATTTCAACAATAGTTTCCAAGTATGTTCAATTCAGTAATATGTTTCAAGTTTCTATTGTGTTTTGAACTAGCTTCAATTTTCTATAATTTTGACAAATTACAATTAGTTTTTGATTTATCAATAAAAAATAATTAATGTTGAACATGAGTCATAGGTATAATATTTATCTTTTAAAGTTTGTCATTATTTATATTTAACTTGATAATGGTTTGTAGGGAACATGAAAATGAACTTGAAACTACCAAATTGGAACTTGAATTTAACAAACTAAAAGTCCAACATTTTTTTTTTCAAAATGTTTTATCCTTTCCATTTATTAAATATGTGTGTAGGATTTATTTAATAAATGGAAGGGACAAAAGTTCATCACAATCATCATCCAAACAAACAACCATATTCCTTGATATGAACAAAATTCACAAAATGGGGTAGGGAAGAAAGAAAGGAGAAATTTACCAAAGTCATTGAATCAAAAGGTTGTAATTAGATTATGGGTATTGCACACAAAGATGTCAATCCATCTAGGTTTCTTGCACAATCCTGATCTCACACAAAATAATAAAAATGAAAAATATTGTTTGTAATAGGATGGAAATATATGGTCCTTGATTGCATTTTCCCTCATTAAGTTACAAAGGTGATGGTGTTAGGGCCAAAATGATGCAAGAAAACCCCTTTCTTTCCAAAAAAAACCTTCTTCTTGAAAACAAACTTGCCACAAAAAAACAAACATGAACATTAAAAATGAATAGCCAAACAAAAATGGGGTTGATTTGTAAAACAATTTCATGAGCATTTGTGTGGTAGTGCTAGGTTAGGTACTTGAAAATGTTTACAAATTATGGTTAATCTCTATTAGGTATAATTAAATGAAACAAATGCAACACACCCCTAGGTTTGCCGAGTGGTACTTGACGTAAAGAACTTGTTAATTCTTGGATTTGCAATGGAATGCAAACCCAAGGTATGTTCTTTAATTCCCACAAAGAAAAAAGTTATTGCGATTCCAAAATGGGACTAAGACGATCTCACAAAGTTCAACTCAAAGTGAAATGAAATTTATGCCAAAAAAAGGCAATTAGTGTAAATTAAAACCAAAATGGTGCATAGGAAAAATCATGAGATATGCATGCACCTCACATGACTCACATGCCCCAAACTTGAAATGAATCACAATGTTATTTTCTTTATAATATACTAGTGGTAACCCGTGCCTGCAAGGCACAGACGGTTTTCAAGTGTGGCACATTTCAAGTGGTCGTAAGGTTACTTCAAACTTGGAACACCCACTAAGTCGGAGCTAAAATAAAAGCCCGGCTAAAATATGGAGGAAG
>Ga0116227_10001553_pt1 | contig 51544 bp, 37 predicted proteins | sample S1TSphgellanicum_FD_89693 | JGI IMG/M metagenome (GOLD analysis project Ga0116227, IMG submission 89693) | Host-associated microbial communities from peat moss isolated from Minnesota, USA - S1T2_Fb - Sphagnum magellanicum MG | ecosystem: Host-associated > Plants > Peat moss > Unclassified...
AACCTCGTAACCGGGTGTGGTATGGATAGTTGCTACGGGTTGCAAATTAAGCTCTTTTTGCATGCCCAGCGTTTTTAGTTCTTGCTGGCCGTATTTGTTTAAAAAGGCTGGTAGTTTCTTTTGAAGCACGGCTGCACTGGCACCGGGGCGTAGTTCGATATAGGTGTGTACAAAGTTATTGCCGGTCCAGTCTGTGTTTTTAATTACGTAATCGCCTATACCGCCGCTATTCATGGCTATAAACATGTTGGCGTGGAGGTGCGATTTGCCAAGGCTTTCGTCAACAACGCCTGTTACCTTAAAATCGTGCTTACCGAAGGCATTATCAATCGAAATCATTTTGCCAATCGGTGCTTCGCCGCCAAACAGTTTTTCGGCCACGGGTTTAAGCAATACAATGCTGTATGGATCTTTTAAAACATCGGTATTGGTGCCATTTATAAAATGGTAGTTAAAAATGTTGAAAAAGTCGGGATCAACAAATACAGCTTCTTTTTCATAAAACGATTTCTCTTTGTAGCGGAGTAAATGCTGCTTATATCCTATCATACCCATGCTAACAAAACGGGCAGAACGAATTACTTCGCCAAAATCATTTTTAAGAGCGGGGCCAACAGGGGGCGAAGTTGCTGCACCCATATGTTTAACCCCGGTTAGTTTAACAGTTGAGGTAACCCGGTAAATATTTTGTACATTTTTATGATGCTTATCGTAACTGTATTGATATTGCACGTACAACAAGATATACAAGCAACATAAGGTACCCGTTGCCAAGCCAATGATATTAATAAAGCTGAAAGTTTTGTTCTTTAACAAAAAGCGCAGCGCTGTTTTAATATAATTTCTAATCATAACTCGTTATTCTTTTATATGATCATTTAGAATAGGCATCAACAAATTACTTCATCAACAAATTACTCTGATCTTAAACTCTTAACCGGGTTAATCAACGCTGCTTTAACCGCTTGGAAGCTGACTGTAACCAAAGTGATCATTAACGCAATTACTGCTGCCATTACAAACATCCACCATTGGATAGGTGCGTGGTAGGCATAGTTTTCCAGCCATTTATCCATTGCATACCAAGCCAGGGGCGAAGCAATGATTAATGAGATAAATACCAGTACCAAAAACTCGCTTGATAGTAAAGTGAACAAAGAGGCCACACTTGCGCCCAATACCTTGCGAATACCAATTTCTTTAAAACGTTGCTCGACAGTAAACATGGCCAGGCCTAACAAGCCAAGGCATGAGATGAAGATCGCCAGAAACGCAAATGCGCTGGATAGCTTACCTACGATCTGCTCATTCTTATATAATTTATTGTACTCATCATCTGCGAAATTATAGTTGAACGGGAAGTTGGGGTTTAGTTCCTTACATAGGCCTTCTAAGCTGGCTAGCGCTTGCTTGGTTTTGCCGGCTTGGGTGCGAATTAATATATTACCGTAAATATTTTTTTCATCTAGGCGGATAACCAGTGGTTTTATTTGCTCATGTAATGAGGTGAAGTGGAAATCTTTTACAATACCAATGATGGTGCCCTTTTTACCCCAGAAAGTAAGTGGCTGCCCGATAGGATTTTTATAGCCGACTCTTTTTAGCGCAGTCTCATTAAGTATATAGCCAACAGAATCTGTTGCAAAATCTTTAGAGTAATCGCGGCCCTGTGCCATTTTTAATTTCATGGTGCGCATAAAATCATAGCTGACAGCCGCCTGGGTAAATTCAATATTAACGTTAGGGTCTTTGCCGGTCCAGTTTACCCCACCTGTACCATTTCCCATGTCGGTTGGGTCGTCGCTTATACGGCTTACATCCTGTATCCCAGGCATTTTTAGTGCTTCTGTTTTAAATAAATTGTACTTGGTTTTTAAATCACCACTTAATGGAATATAAACCAGGTTATCACGATCAAAACCCAGATTTTTAGATTGGATATAATTGATTTGCCTTGATATAACAATGGTGCCCAGTATTAAAACAATAGACAATACAAACTGAAATACAACCAGCCCTTTACGGAACATTACTGCTCCCCACTGTAGTTTAAGTGTTCCTTTTAAAACTTTAATAGGATTAAACGATGATAAAAATAAAGCCGGATAACTACCCGCAATAAAACCTGTAATGAAAGTTATGGCAACCAGGTTTAACCAAAATAAAGGCTGACCAAAAGGCAGTTCAATTTGTTTAAGGGTGATGTTGTTAAACAGTGGTAGCAACAGTACTACTAACAATAGTGCAATAATTACAGCTATAGAAGTAAGCAGCAGAGATTCGCCGATAAACTGTTTGATCAACGAGCCCCGCAATGCACCTACAACTTTACGCACGCCAATTTCGCGCGCACGTTTTACGGAGCGGGCTGTGGTTAAGTTCATAAAGTTAATGCAGGCTATCAATAGTATAAAAATGGCTACTATGCTAAACAACCTCACATACTCAATCCGGCCGCCATCAATCTTGCCATCGGTAAAGTGGCCATGCAGGTAAACACTGCTATATTTTAGCATGCCCATTTCTACAGTAAATGTGCCTTTCTTTTGCTCTTTGTTCAGGTTATCTAAAAAGTGGGTTAGCTTACGCTCAACCAAAGCAGGGTTGGCATCAGCCCTTAGCATAATATAGCAGCTAGGTCCGTTATTGCCCCACTCTTTTGCCCAGCTATTCTCTTCTAAAAAGGTGTACCAGTTAATAAAATATTCTGCTTTCTCGGTTGATGTGTTAGGTGGGTTTTCGTACACGCCCGTAACCGTAAAGTTTTTTTTATTCTCGTATCTGATGGTTTTGCCAATGGCTTGCTGCGGACTACCAAAAAAAGCGTTAGCCATTTTGCGCGAAATGGCAATGCCCGATGGTGTACTTAGTGCCGTTTTTGCATCGCCCTGCAAAAAGGCATAGCTAAACATTTTAAAGAAATCGGCACCGGCGAAATTGCCCTGAAACTTGATGATTTTATCACCTAGTTGGAAAGTGTTCCAACTAGGCCAGGCATTATGCGTAGCATATTGTATCTCTGGTATCTGCTTTTTTAACTCTTCTGCAAGAACGCCAGGCGTATTGTATTGGCCTACTATTTTGTGATCATAATATTGGCGTTCAAAAACGGTATACAGCCTGTTACCATTTTTATGAAAATCGTTCATACTGAGCTCATTTTGCACCCAAAGCAAAATGAGCAGGCTGCAAGCCAGGCCAACAGACAGCCCCAGGATATTAATAAACGAGTGCGACTTATTTTTAATTAAGTTGCGCCAGGCGATTTTGAAGTAATTTCTAATCATAACAGGTTTTATGGAATGCGTTAAATGCCAATAGGTCAATACATCAATGGCCGATATAATATAATAAACGTGCCATTTGTGTAAGATGTTGAATGTCTGTGTTTTATGCTGGTTTGAAAATATCAACCGTTCGATTACGGACGGTGCAACGTTCGGTTTTAATCGATCTCTAGATATAAGATGTGTTTTATAAACCTTCGTTGCAAAAACTTAAACACTTGCTAAACTTTTAAGTAAGTATTGAGTTAAACACTTAGCCAATTTGATATATAAGTGGTTATGGGCTTTTAAAACCATTTTTTTATAGCATTTTTGCACCCTGAATTTTACAATGACGCTTTCTAAAAAACTGATCAAATTTATTTATTGTGTAGCAGGGGTTCTGCTTATTTGCTCCCTTTGCAGTTTTACCTCTCAGGCGGATACTACAGGCGGTCCGTTTAGGTTTCACACCATTATTATTGATGCCGGGCACGGCGGTAAAGATCCCGGTGCACATGGTGCTTATTCATTAGAGAAAAATGTTGCGCTGGCTATTGCCCTTAAACTGCAAAAAGCCATTCAAGAGCAAATGCCGGAGGTTAATGCCATACTTACCCGCAACTCAGACAGGTTTGTAGAATTGAAAGAGCGGGCACATATCGCCAATTCGAGCAAGGCTAACCTGTTTATATCTATTCACTGTAACTCTTCACCTGTTTTAAAGGGTAGTAAAGAAAAAGGCGTATTGCTGTTGGTTTATGGTTTCCATCGAAGCGAAGAGCAGCGCGAGGCCTTGCGAGAAAATGCATCTATCTACATAGAAAAAAACTACAAAGAGAATTACGGCGACTATGATCCCAATTCGCCTGCCGCTGCTATTATCCTAAATAACTACATGCTTAAATACCGTAAGCAAAGCATCTTGTTTGGTAGTTTAGTTAATGACGAGTTTAAAAATACCGATAATCGCCATAGTTTAGGTGTTAAGGAGCAGGGGGTACTGGTGCTTGCACAAAGCGCTATGCCTGCTGTATTAGTAGAGACTGGTTTTATCAATAATGCCGAAGAAGAAGACTATCTCAATTCTGATGATGGCCAAAACCAAATCGTTAGATCTATCGTGAGGGCTGTTAAGGCCTATAAAGCGAAAATTAGCTCACATTAATGGTGCTCAAAATGAGTGATTTAATTCATATGCTGAAAAATATCTACTAAAATTATAGACTTTATATTTTTTCTCTATATTTGTCTCAGTTTAACGTTCTTTTTTATACTTATCCAGAAAGACTGAGGGAAAGGCCCGATGAAGTCTTAGCAACCTATATTGTTTTAAAAGGCAATAAAAGGTGCTAACTCCTGCTCCTGTATTAATTACCGGGGGAAGATAAGCAGCACAAGTACATTACTTGTTAAACATGAGTTTTACTCATTAGTCTGTCTGGATTTAAGTTGAAAAAGTTGACACTTAATTTGAAAGACATACTATGAGAGTTTATCTGGACAACGCAGCTACCACGCCCTTAGACAAAGAAGTTTTTACCGCCATGACGCCCTACCTGCTGGATCATTTTGGCAACCCATCATCACTTCATGAGCATGGGCGACAGGTAAAAAATGCTATAGAAACAGCAAGAGCAACCATTGCCGGTTTACTCAATGCCCATCCCGAAGAAATTATTTTTACATCAGGCGGTACCGAAGCCGATAACACAGCAATTTTAACTGCGGTAAAAGGTGAGGGGATAACCCACATTATTACCACCCGGTTTGAGCATCATGCGGTATTACATACACTGGATGCTTTACAGCAAAAAGATGATATCAAGGTAAGTTTTATTGATGCTGATCAATACGGTAACCTTAATCTTAATCACCTCGAAATTCTGCTGGCTACAAATCCGCGGAGTTTGGTATCGGTAATGCATGCCAATAATGAGGTTGGTAATTTAAGCGATATCGAGGCCATCGGTGATCTATGCGAAAAATACAATGCCCTGTTTCATACGGATACGGTGCAAACCATCGGGCATTATCGCCACGACCTTAAAAAACTGAAAGTACATTTCCTGGCTGCATCGGCACATAAATTTCACGGGCCAAAAGGCGTAGGATTTATCTATTGCCGTAAAGGGATTAAATTGGTACAACTTATCCACGGCGGTGGGCAGGAAGCCAGGTTGCGTGCAGGTACAGAAAACATTCACGGTATTATTGGTTTGGCTAAAGCCTTAGAAATTGCTTATCAACATATTGACGAGCACCAGCAATATATACAGGGTTTAAAAAGTTATATGATCAATCAATTGGTTGATTTAATCCCTTGCATAACATTTAACGGTAACTCGGTATCTGCTAACAAAAGCCTTTATACCGTGTTAAGTGTTAGCTTACCATCTCCGGTATTTGCGCGCAGTTTGTTGGAGTGTTTGGACGGGGAGGGAATATCGGTATCTGGTGGCAGCGCGTGTTCAGCCGGTGGGGAATCGCATGTGTTAAAGGCTTTGCGTGTTGATCCATCAAAAGATACCATTAGGTTCTCATTTAGCAAGTTGAATACTTTACAGGAGATTGACTACGTGATCGAAAAATTAGCTAATATTTACACACTCGAAGCAGCATAATAATTTATAAATTCAAACATAAAAATTAACAATAATATGAGTTTAAGACTAGGCGATAAAGCGCCAAATTTCAAAGCCCAAACCTCTGAAGGGGATATAGATTTCTACGAATTTTTAGGTGATAGCTGGGGCGTGCTATTTTCGCACCCGGCCGACTATACGCCGGTTTGCACCACCGAACTTGGCCGTACCGCTTCATTGAAACAAGAGTTTGACAAGCGTAACGTAAAAGTGGTTGCCCTAAGTGTTGACTCGGTGGAATCGCACAAAGAGTGGATTAAGGATATCAACGAAACCCAAAACGTAGAAGTTAACTTCCCGATCATTGCCGATGAGAACCGCGAAATTGCTGAATCTTACGACATGATTCATCCTAACGCGTCGCTTACCGCTACAGTGCGGTCGTTATTCATCATCGCGCCCGACAAAACCATTAAGCTGATTATTACTTACCCTGCATCTACCGGCAGAAACTTTCAGGAAATTTTACGCGTGATTGATTCACTACAATTAACTGCTAACTACAGCGTAGCTACCCCAGCCGATTGGAAAGACGGCGAAGAAGTAGTGGTAATTCCGGCTATTAAAACAGAAGATATCCCTGCGAAATTTCCTAAAGGGCACGTTGTGGTTAAACCTTATCTGCGTTTAACCCCTCAGCCTAACAAATAATTTTAATTAATACCTATGCCGGGCAATGAGCCGGGCGTACGTACTTAATACATTCATCACATGAAAAATCTGAGCATTGCATTATTGCTGGTACTATTTGCATTTACTGCCAAAAGCCAATCGGCAGACGACCGTGGTTACATTGTAAAAGTAGGCGATCAAGCACCCGACAATTTCGAACTGGTATTAGCCAACGGACAAAAAACTTCACTCAAACAACTGCGTGGTAAAGTAGTAATATTACAATTTACGGCCAGCTGGTGTTCTGTTTGCCGTACCGAGATGCCACATTTAGAAAGTGATGTATGGAAAGCCTATCAAAACAAAAACGTGGTTCTGATAGGAGTAGACCGCGATGAACCACTTGCCAAAGTCCAAAAGTTTCATGAAGAGATGAAGATCACCTACCCGCTGGCACTTGACCCGGGGGCGGATATCTTCGGTCGCTTCGCTGATAAAAAGAGTGGTGTAACCCGTAATGTAGTCATCGATCAAAACGGAAAGATCGCTTACCTTACCCGCTTATACGATACCAACGAGTTTAGCAACATGCTTAAAGCTATTGATGGCTTGGTGAAGAACCCAGTTGCAGCTACGGAATAGTAACCACATTTATTAATATTTTGAAAAGCCCTGTTAAGGGCTTTTCTTGTTTCTAGTAATTTGAGGTTGAGCGCATTTGGTTAATTTTTAACAAACCTTTGTGTAATTTTAACACGAATAGCATATTTTTTAATATACTTGAACAATTATTGCTGCCCGATGCTATTTCGGCAGGGTTAGCGAAAACCGATATAAACCGAAACGTTCGATCGTATCTATTAAAATTATATGAAAAAAAGCAACATTTTTCTTTACGCCACCATGTGTGGGCTCTTTACTATGCAATCAGGTTTTAGCCAAACTAAACCTGCGCAAAAGTATACCGCAGCCAATAAAGCTGTAAAGGTTTACACCACGGCAAAAAACACCGATCTGAAAATCAGCCCGACTGAAAGCTTAAGCTTTACAGATAAACCGCAACCTGTAGAAACGGAAGTTTCAGTTTTTGTTGATCCTGACAAAAAATTCCAGACATTGGTTGGTATTGGTGGTGCCTTAACTGATGCATCGGCAGAGACTTTTTACAAACTGCCTAAAGACAAGCAAAAAGAGCTAATGACAGCTTATTTTGATAAAACAAAGGGAATAGGCTACACCATGGGACGTACCCACATTCAAAGCAGTGATTTCTCGAGCGAATCATATAGCTATATTAAAGAAGGTGATACAGAGCTGAAAACGTTTAATGTTGATCACGATAAAAAATACCGTATCCCTTTTATTAAAGAGGCTATGAAGGCAGCTGGCGGTAAGCTCGATATTTTTGTAACACCATGGAGCCCGCCCGCATTTATGAAAACTAATAATGACGTATTACACGGCGGTAAACTGAAAAATCAATACGCACAGAGCTGGGCAAACTTCTACGTGAAGTTTATCAATACGTACGAGAAAGAAGGTATCCCTGTTTGGGGGTTATCGGTACAAAACGAACCAATGGCTACCCAAACCTGGGAGTCATGCTTGTACACTGCTGATGACGAGCGTGTATTTATTAAAAAATATTTAGGCCCAACTTTGGCTAAAGCTGGTTTAGGCAGCAAAAAACTAATGGCGTGGGATCACAACCGCGATTTAATGTATCAACAAGCTTCGACCATTTTAGAAGATCCTGAAGCGGCTAAATACGTTTGGGGTATCGCTTTCCACTGGTACGAAACCTGGACTGGTGCCGGTATGAACTTCGAAAACGAGCGTCGTGTACACGAGGCATTTCCTGATAAAAACCTGATGTTTACCGAAGGTTGTTTAGAGAAATTTGATTTCGATAAAATTCACGATTGGGCTTTGGGCGAAAAATACGGTAACTCAATGATCAACGATTTTAATGCTGGTACTGCAGGTTGGACAGACTGGAATATCTTACTAGATGAAAAAGGCGGACCAAACCACGTAGGTAACTACTGCTTTGCCCCTGTACACGCAGATACCCGTACAGGTGAGCTGATATATACCAACGCATTCTATTACATTGGACAGATCTCTAAGTTTGTTAAACCGGGTGCAAAACGCATCACCAGTTCTGCAAGCCGCGACAAACTTCTAACTACTGCATTCCAAAATCCAGATGGCAAAGTTGTTGTAGTTGTGATGAACCAAAGCGACGATAAAGTCCCTTACTTTTTATGGATAAAAGGCAAAGCTGCTAAAACAGAAGCATTGCCACATTCTATGTCTACCCTGGTAGTTGAGTAATCTTTAAATAATAATATTGAAGCCCGCTGGTATACACCAGCGGGCTTTTTTTATAACCTTTTTTAGTTCTCTCTTACGGCACTACCATTTTACTCACAAGTTTTTGGGCTATCAAAATTCTTATTTCGACGATAGGAGATGTCTTCTGCATTATGCTTAGCCATTGAATAGTTTATTCAATAATTACAAATAGCATAAGATTTCTCAGTCCTACCTCCTTCGAAATGACATTTTACGTTGGAGAAAAAAATGAGTAGGTATTGGCCCCTACGAGGTGTTGTGGCTAAGAATTGTAATAGAAATGGTTTCTGATATTCGGATTTCGGCATAGAAAACTTAAAAAAGCCGAGTCGCAAGTTAGGTCACTAAACTTGCGATAGTATCCCTCAAAAGACAAAGCCCCGTTAAAATTAACGAGGCTCATCTTTCTTATATTTATTAGGGGTATTATGCTAACTGTGTTGCTGATTGCCGGGGCGTTCAAACTTTTGGAAAGGCATTTTAAGGATATTGCCAAATTTCGAATTCATGTCTTTATCCATGTGGGTATCAATACCAAAGTGGGTATGTTCTCTATCCAGATTTGCAAAGGTACCGAACAGCCTATCCCAGATGCTTAATACATCGCCATAGTTACGATCTGTGTAAGGCAACTGGTAATGGTGGTGTACATGGTGCAGGTTGGGTGTAATAAAAAGCATACTCGCATATTTGTTTACACGTTCTGGCAATCTAAACTCGGTATGCCCCATAATATTGGCGAATGTTTGAAACGTTTGGCGTAAAACCAAAACGCTTAACAATGGGCCGCATATAAATACCCATAGCATTAAAAAGCAGGTACGTACAGCAGTTTCGCAAGGATGCTCGCGCACGGTGGTTGATACATCAACATGCAGATCACTGTGGTGTACCAAATGAAATTTCCAGAGAAACTCTGTTTTGTGCATTACTACGTGGTATGTATACTCGCACAAGTCGAGCATTAAAAACAGGCTGATATAATATACCCAAGGGTTATCATGGTGCGGAACAAGGTTAATCAAACCAAAATGATGGCGATTATCCCAAGCAGATATTAGGATTACAAAACCAGTAAAAAACAACTGGATAGGTAAACCCGTAAAAATGAAAAACACATTGCTGCGCAAATGCTTCAATTTGCTCTTAGCAGTATTCTTCGACAGAAAAATTTCGGCAAACCACAGCGATATAATTAAAACGCCATAAAGTAAAACCTGTACCTCATCTTCGTGATGAGCAATAAATGCACGAATATCGTTCATACTTAATTAGGGGATTGAAGTATGGTTCAAAATTAATAGATGTTTAAAATCTTGAAGCTTATTTTTTTAAGGCTTCATAGAAAGTTCATAAAAGTGTAACTTTTTGGCTACTGTATCTTATAAACCAGTACTGTAAATGTACCCGGAACCACTTTACGTGTACCCGGTTCTAATTGCGCTACGCTTAGATAGATCTTATGTGTTTTGGTATCCAGGGCCAACGTTTTAGCACGCACTTGTGTTGGTAAAGTTTGTATAGCACTATATTGATCAGCGTTTTGTTGTTTAATAATCGTGGTAGTAGCGTCGCCATTTGATACAAAGATCAGCTTAGTCTCCGGGTCGTAAGCAACAGCATCAACGCCTGCGCCAATAGCTACCGTGGTTATTACTTTGCCGGTTGTGATATCAACTACACTCATCCCTTTATTTTCGCGGCAAACGGTGAATGCACGGTTGTTTTTTAAGTCTAAAGCCAAACCTGTTGGGCCACCGCAAGGTGATAGGTTAAAGTTTTTGATCACTTTTAAGGTTTTGGAGTCAATCACATTCATGCTGTTCTTATCCTCCAGATTGTTGTAAATTTTACCTTTTCCATCGGCAATAGCAAACTCCGGACCGCCGCCCAAGGCAACTGTACCAACTTGTTTTAAAGTAACCGGATCAACTACCGATGAGTTGTTGCTTTCGCCATTGAATGAGAAAACTTTCTCGGCATAGGTATCATACATAATAGCATCCGGGCCTTTTGCATCAACTGGGATGGTAGCGAGTTTCTTTAGTGTTTTCAGATCGAAAGCAACTACTGCGTTAGCTTTGCCATCGCTGATAAAGCCCTTATTGTGCTTATTATCAATGGCAATGCCATGTACACCTTTCATATCGTCAATTACACCTACAGGTTGGTCTGTAGCCAAATCAATCACGTTAACCATGGTACCGTGTGAAACAAATAAACGGTTGTTTACATGGTCTATCGAAAGGTAATCGTAACCGCCATCGCCGGGGAGGGCAATTTTTTTGTCGAGCACATAAGTTTGTGCATGCAGCGCAACGGGTAATAAAACAGTAGCCAAAGCAATGGCAATACCGCCAGAAATTCTTTTCATGGAGTTTTTTATTTAAAAATGAGGAATGATTCTGTATAAAAACTGTACTATTTAACTATGGGCTTCTCAAACTGATGATTCTTATAAAATAGCCTGATCATACTAGGCAACACAATTAATAGGAGCGGCAGTGCAGCCAAAAATCCGCCGATTACTGCTATTGCCAGCGGCTGGTGCAATTGCGCGCCGGCCCCGATACCCAAAGCCAAAGGCATTAGAGCAATAATAGCACCCAAAGCGGTCATTAGTTTAGGGCGAAGCCGGGTTGATATCGAGTAGATAATAGCCTCATCAATACTGGTTTCCATAGCGCTTTGCTTAAACTGCCAGAAGGTGAAAATCGCGTTTTCGCCAATAATACCTACAATCATGATCAGCCCTGTATAGCTACCCACGTTTAGCGGAGTACCTGTTAAATATAAGGCTAAAAAGCTGCCCGCAATACCCAGTACCGAAGTAACCAAAATAATTAAGGCAATGCGGAATTGTTTAAACAAGAATAGGATAACACAAAATACCAGCAAACTTGACGTAACCAGAATGATCAGCAACTCTTTAAACGATTGCTGTTGCTCGGCATAAGCCCCGCCATAACTGATGTGGTAACCTGGTGGCAGACTAACTTTCTGCGCGATGTTTTTTTGAATAGCCGGGATTACCGTACCCAAATCGCTATTCTCTAAACGTGCGCTGATTACTCCCATGGACTGCAGATTTTCGCGGTTTACCTCAGCGTCACCAGTGCGCAACTCAATATTGGCCAAACTGGTTATCGGGATCAATTTGCCGCTTGGTAAAAATACATTCAAAGATTTGATGCCATCTACATTAAGCGTGCGGTTATTTGGATACACAATGCGTATAGGCGAAAGCTGTTCTTTCTCAAACAAATTACCAACAACGTTCCCCTCTAAGGCCGATTGAACCTGATACTGCAGGTTGGTTGGGTTTAAATTATATTGCGCCAGCATACTGTAATGCGGCTCAATGCTTACTGAAGGGCCGGCAATTACAATACCATCAAAAACATCGGCAGTGCCTTTTACGTTGGTTACAATGCCCGCAATTTGTTTGGATAACGCTTGCAGCTTGGTTTGGTTATCGCCAAAAACTTTAATTTCGATGGGTTGGGTGGATGTCATTAGATCGCCCAGCATATCGCCAATTACCTGTCCAAAATCAACACGAAGTGCGGGTTGCGAAGCCTCGATCTTTCCGCGCAGATCGCTGATCACTTCTTCGGTAGTTTTCTCGTGCGATTTCTTGAGCTGGATCAGATAGTCACCAGTATTTGGTTCGGTAATAAAGAAACCCATCTGTGTGCCTGTACGGCGCGAATAAGCAGATACATCCGGTTCCTTAATAATGATCTTTTCTATCTCGCGCAACATTCGGTCGGTTTCTTCTAGTGAAGTGCCGGGAGGAGAGGTGTAATCTAGTACGATACTGCCTTCGTCCATATCAGGTAAGAAACCGGTAGCCAGGTTAGATGGGATCAGCACAATAATGGCGATCAGCCCGACTATAATGATAATACTAATGACCGGTTTCAGGATAAAAAACTCTACCCATTTTTGCCTTTTTACCAGGTGTACTTCTTCCTTCTTTGTATTTGTGGTACCCAGCTTATCTCGACTGAGTAATAGGTAAATAACCGGTAAACCAATCCATGTTACAAAGAAAGAGCAAATTAAAGTAATGATCATCGTATTGGTCATCACATTAAAGTAGGCACCGGCTACACCGGTCATCAGCATAAAAGGAATAAAAATAACAATAGTACTGATAGACGAACCCACCATGGCCGGGAAAAGATAGTCGACCGCTTTTTTTAGTAAATGCCTTGTTAGCTCACCCGGATGCTCTTCGTGAGTTCGGTGTATTTGCTCTACTACCACAATTGCATCGTCAATAATTAACCCTATGGCTGCGGCAATGGCACCTAGCGTCATGATGTTAAAGGTGTAACCTATGGCATACAATATGAGCAGGGTTAGGCATAGCGTAATTGGGATGGTTATTAAAATAGTTGCACTTGCCTTAACCGAGCGCAGAAAAATAATTGCCACAACGATAGCCAGCGCCAGCCCGATCCATAAACTATCGGTTACACTTTTAATAGATTCATTTACAAAATCGGCCTGTACATAATAGGGTTTAAGCGTTACCCCTTTGGGTAGAATTTTTTGCAATTCGGCCACTTTTTTGTCCATGTCTGATGATAGCGATACCAGGTTGGCATTGGGTTGTTTAATTACAGCTACCAATACACCCTCGTGCCCGTTGGCGTTGATTTTGGTGTACTCGATACCCGGATTAATCTGCACATCTGCAATGTCTTTTAATCGGGTTACCCGCTTTTTATTGCTGATTACCATATTACCCAACTGCTCGGCTGTAGATACGGTTGCATCGGTAACGGTTAGGTATAGCATTTTATAATCGGCCAGGTAGCCCTCAGATTTTATAAAGTTGGTTTGGCCCAGCGTGGCGGTAATAATATCGGGTGTTAAACCCAGAGCGCTCATTTTTTGCTGATTAAGCACCAGCCAGTATTCTTTTACCTTTCCGCCAATAACCCTGATCTCTGATACCCCATCAACCTGCGACAAAAATGGCTTAATGGTATAAGTTGCCAGTTGGCGCAATTCAATAGGCGACAGGTTATGGCTCTCTAATGTATATCCGCTAACCGGGAGAATAGATGGGTTCATCTTCTCTACCGTTACGTTAACATCGGCCGGCATATCATTCTTGATCTGGTTAATGGCAGATTCGATGCGTTGCTGACTCAGGTCGATATCTGCATCCCAGTTCATAAAGGCCGAAATTTCGCAACTACCACGGCTGGTAGTACTGCGTACATATTGCAGATCGGGCACTTGCTTAATGGCATTCTCTAGCGGTTTGGTAACCGTAACCATCATTTTATTTACCGGCTGCAAGCCTTCATCAGCAATGATCTTAATTTTGGGGAAAGTAATTTCGGGAAAAAGCGAGGTTTGCAGTTTAGAATAAGAGAACAAACCACCCATTATAATAATGGCCAGTATTAAGCTGATTGGCTTTTTATGCGAAATAAAAAAATTGTTAAACAAGCTCATGGTTTTACAATTTTAACTTTAGCGGTATCAGCAAGGCCATAATTACCGGTTACCACAATTTTATCTTTAGGCTGAAACTTTGGCGAAAGGATCTCGACTCTATCCGTCGTTTCAATGCCTTTAGTAATGGGTACTTTTACGGCCGTAGTGTCGTTAATCAACCGCATCACCCAAAACTCTGTCTGGGTTTCGTTGGCCAAAACTGCCGATTTTGGTAAGGATACCGTGCTGCTTTTCTCTGCCTTAATTAAACGTGCCCGGGCAATCAAATTTTCTGGAATGGGATGGCTGTTGTTCACCTTAAGCACAATGTTTTGCGTTTGCGATGCCGTATCAACAGCTGGCATTAACGAGCTAACTTGACCATTGAGTTTTTCGCCACCCGGCAGGGTTAATTGCAGCGATTTGTTATTGGCAAGCGTACCGCGCAACTCATAAGGCAATTGCAGCAGAAATACGAAACTCGATCCTTCATTAATGATGGCCAGTTGCTCACCATCCTGCACATAATCGCCGCTTTGGTGGCTTAGTTGAGTAATATATCCGCTTGCCGAAGCCTTAATTTTGTTAATGCCCGAAAATTTAAACGTGGTATCTAAAATGCTGATGCGGTTACCAATGCTTTGCGCTTCTTTAGTTTTAAGTACAAATAATAACTGCCCTTTATTTACATACTGGCCGGGCTGCACATTGCTTTGCTCTATATAACCGTTGATATTAGCCTTTACATAATTTTTTTGCAAATAGGTCGATGTCGCATTAACATCGATATAATTAACCAATGAGGTATCGCCAATAGTGGTAACCGTAACCGGTGTTTGTGATTTTACAGCCGCATCATCATCGGCCGCATTATCCGGTTTGCCTTTACAGGCCAGCATACAAACCGACACACAGATGGCCAGTGATGTTTTTATTAATAAGGTATGAGTGGTAAGTTTCATGCTATCGGTTATAGTAATTAAACTGATTGATCAATTGAAGTCGGCTGATGGTTGTTTGGGTAAACAGGTTTTTCACGGCCAGGTAGTTATTAATGGCGATAATGAGGTCTGATATTTTGAGATCTCCGGTACGCATCAGCTCGGTATCAACCTTAATCAGGCTTTCGGTATATCGCATCTGGTCTTTAATTTGCACAATCAGCTTTTCGTTCTCAACAATCTGCTGGCTGTATTGGTCTATTTGTTGATGGTATTGGTTATAAAAAAAGGCCTTGTAGTTTAAGCGCGTCTCTTCTTGCAGGCTCAACTTTTTATAGAGCAGTTTACGCACGCCGCCATCGTAAATTGGCACTATCAAACTAAAACCTGCGCTGGTACCAAAGTTTTTGTAAGCCTGATTGGTAAGGTCTGAATTATAGCCACCATCGGCAAAAATATTAAGCTTAGGGCGATAGCTATAGTCAACCAATTTGCGGCTATTGTTTAAGCGCAGGCTATCTAACTTATACTGTTTAAAAAATACGCTTGTGCTTACTTCTGGCAATATCGCTTTGGTGATGCCCGGCTCGGCCAATTCTGCAAAAGTGGTATCGCGTATGCCTGATAAGTAGTTGAGTAGGGCGAAATCATTTTTATATTGCAGCCTGCTTTGCGCCAGTTGTAATTGCTGTTGCTGCAGGGTAACCAAAAAGGTAAGGTAATCGCTTTGGCGGTATACGTTTGACCGGGTTAGTTTTTTCAGCAGATCTTCTTCTTTGCTCAATAGTTCTACAACCTCTTTGTTAAACTTGTATTGCTGTAAATCGCCATAGGCAGTGATGTATTGCGCTATGATATTTCTTTTTAAATCCTGCTCGCCAAGGTGCCTGATATTGCCCAGCGAATCGCGCGATAATTGCAGGGCGTAATATTGCGATTTTAGATAGCCATTACCAACAAATGTTTTGTTGGCGCTGATTAATGCATCTACACTTTGCCCGTTAGTAATTGCTGTGGCATAACCATACCCTCTAATAACCGGTGCATATAAGCCGCCGCCATTGCCGTTAACCTGGGGTTTAAGCCCGGATTTTATTTTCAGGCTGTCTAATTGTGATGACAGGATCTGGTTATTAATATCTTTAATTAAAGGGCTGTTGGTGAGGCTCTGATTTACATAATAGTCGAGCGAAAGGCTTTGGGCTGATAACGAAGTATGTAGCAGCAAACAGAGGATAAAACTTACAATATATTTCATTTAACTATTAGTAACATAGCAAAGTAAGTACGCAAATTTGGATTTATTTTGGAATCTTTCTACAAGATACGTTTCAAACTCAATCTTTAAAAGAGATGGTCATAATATGGTAAGGATCATTGTAGGTATAGCTTAAATCGAGGCCATAATTTTCGCAGATCTGTTTAGAGATGGTAAGCCCCAAGCCAGTACCTTCTGAGTGAGAAGATTTATTAAAACGTTTAAAAATATCGTCGCCATTTAATGCCGGATTTTTGCCCGTATTTTTAATTACCAGTTGATGTCGGTTCAACACAATATCAATAAAACCATGCTCCTGGTTATGCCTGATGGCGTTACTTAGCAGGTTGTTTAGTAAAACTTCTAATAATGATTTACTGATACGAATAAGTTTGTCTGCCAGATGAACAGATACCGTTATATTTTTATCAGTATAAATTTCACTAAACTGTGCCAGCGTGGTTTCAATAACTTCTTTAACATTAGCCAGCTGATCATCATTGATTAGGTTGTTCTCAATTTTTACCAGCAATAACATGGATCGGTTAAGGCGGGTTAGGCGAGATACAGATTCATAAAGATCGCCCAACAGTTTACTTTGAGGCTCGCTAAACTCATCAGTTTGTAACAGGGTATCCAATTTTGAATTGATGACGGCGATAGGGGTAAGCAATTCGTGCGAGGCATTTTCGGTAAACGCTTTTAGATCCTGGTAGTCATTTTTAGCTTTGGATGACATGGCGGCAATGGTACTGTTCAATTCATTAAACTCATCGGTATTGGATGATACCGAAGTAATGCCTTTTTTATCGGTGATGCTGAACGTGCGCAAGTTGGCCAGGATCACATAAAAAGGTTTCCACAGCCGGTTAATAGTTAGCCGGTTAATGATGAATAGGCTAACCACCAATAGTAATATTACCGCAATGGTGATCGAGAATATAATGCGGATAAGGTATTCGGTTTCGACCTTCGATTCAACTATCAAAATTTGGTAATTGATGTTATTTGCCCTTACCGAGCTAATCAACCCCCGGCCAGATTCGGCTTCTTTTTCTTCCTGATTGATAAAAGTGGTGTCGATAAACCTTCGATAAACCGAGTCGATAGTTTTGGAGAAAGTAATTTGCTGATCGTCTGATTTGTAAACCTCGGGCAGGTTATGGTTGAGGCGAACATGTTCAAATATTTCGTTCTCTTCTACAACCAAATCTTTATCAACCTGGTTAGTTAAAATAATACTTACAGCCTGGTAATAAATAATGCCGGTAAAAAGCATTACAACCACAGTGGTAATGAGGTTAATGCGGTTGTATTTGGTAAGCAGCCTCATTATTTAGTCAGAGAATTTGTAGCCCATGCCATAAGCGGCATGAATGTAATCATTGCTACCAGCTTCAACCAGTTTTTTGCGCAGGTTTTTAATGTGCGAGTAAATGAAGTCGAAGTTATCGGCCATGTCAAACTCATCCCCCCATAAATGTTCGGCAATGGCGTTTTTAGATACCACTTTGCCTTTGTTGGCAATAAAGTAAAGTAACAGGGCAAACTCTTTACGGGTTAGTTTAACAGCGGTTTTACCAACATTTACACCCTTGGCTTGCAAGTCGATCTCAATCTCATTAAAGGTCATGAGGTTATTGCCGTTGTATGATTTACGTCGGATGATAGCCATTACCCTGGCGCGTAACTCTGAAAGATGGAAGGGCTTAACCAAATAATCATCGGCACCCAGGTCTAGGCCTTCGAGGCGATCATCCAGCGAGTTTTTGGCGGATATTATCAAAATGCCATCGCTATGATGGTTAGCCTTGAGGTTTTTTAAGATGCTGATACCATTACCGCCAGGCAGGTTAATATCAAGCAGTATACAATCATAACGGTACATATTTACCTTGCTCATAGCCGATTCGTAGTCGGCAGCGGTTTCGCAAATATTACCAGCTTCGGTAAAATATTCCTGCATGCTTTCGCGCAGGCCTTGTTCGTCTTCTACAATCAGTAACTTCAAACTACAAATACTAAATTAATCTAAAATTAGAGATTAATATTGTAGAAATTCTGTGTGAACTATAATGATTACTGCGCTGGTATAATGGCGGCATCGTGTTTAATTATTAACTCAATAATCCAAAAACTAAAATGTGGTGGATATACGCACTCTTATCGGCTTTATTTGCAGCCTTAACAGCCATATTTGCCAAGGTAGGCATTAAAGGTGTTGATACCAATGTGGCCACTGCCATACGCACGGTTATTATCTTAATTGTAGCTTGGGGCATTGTTTTATTTAAAGGGAGCCAGGGCCATATTAGTACGTTAACCCGCAATAACTGGATCTTTATTGTACTATCTGGCTTAGCAACAGGCTTATCCTGGATCTTTTATTTTAAAGCGCTGCAACTGGGCGAAGTATCGCAGGTGGCACCTGTTGATAAACTGAGCGTGGCATTGGCTATAGTTTTATCCATCGTATTTTTAGGTGAGCCACTGACCTGGAAAAACGCGGTAGGCGCATTATTGATCATCAGTGGCACACTGGTACTGATTTTCTAAGCCTAATAAAGCCACATAGCCTGTTAAAGGCTCATGGCAAATTGTAAGCCGAATGCGCCGTCTTGGTATGATGGTAGCAGTATTTTTGATTTAGATTGCTTGTTCTTCCTTAATTCAACAGGGATATCCTTGTTTTTCTCTTTTTCTTTATCTGGCTTGGTAAAGGCGTTTCTGATGTATGGGTATAGCAAGTAAGCGCCCTTGGTAGATAAAATACCAAAACCGGCACCGGCTATAACATCACTAAACCAGTGATCCTGGTGGTAAATACGGAAAATACCTGTGGTAGTGGCAAATGCGTAACCAACAATACCATAAATTACAGACTTACCACTTAACTCCTGCGACATAAATTCGGCACCGTTAAAGGCGTTGGCGGTGTGGCCCGATGGGAATGAATATCTGTCTGAACCATTAGGGCGTAACCGGTGAGTGGCATGTTTTAAAGAAAATGTTGTTAGTTCCAACATCCCCTGCGATAGCAAATAAATAAATGTACGGTCGATAAAAGTGTTTTTACCGTGCACCCCCACCAGATTTACAGCATAAACCAAAACCACGGGCGTATATTGAAAAAAGTTTTCTAAGTGCTTGGCCGGGATAAAATCATTCTTGGCCGATTGATTGTAAATAGAGTGATCGAGCTGCCGCAATGGAGGCGCATAAAACGAAGCGATACCATAACCCACTAACACAGCAGGCGGGATAAGCGCTAAAGTTTTGGTATGCAAATGCCTTACGGTATCCGGCGCGGTGAACAAATCTTTTTTAAGGGTATCACCAACGTTTACCTTTTTTGCGGTATCAATTTTAACTTTCTTAACAGTGTCGGCTGCTTGTTGCGCATTGGCTTTAAAGCTAACCAGGCATAATAGGATATAAATAACTTTCTTCAACGGCTTATAGTAGGTTAAGTAACTGTTAATATTAGGTTAATAACATAAAAACTAATGAAATGGTTGCGATGTGCAATTATATTTTCTTCAAACTAATGTAATTCAGATCATTAGGGGATTTCTGATATGCTTCCAGATTTGAAGTATCTGCTATTTACCAAAACAATCTGTAGAAAAACTGAATTGTAATAAGACCATACTTTAAATCAGGCCTAAATGAGTTTCTTAAAACCGCTCGAAGTCAAAAAAACGTACATCTATTATGCTCAAAAAACATATCAAAGTCAGCTTTTTAATGCAAATGATATTCCTGGTATTTTTAAGCGCATCAGCGCGTGCACAGGATAAAAAACATTTAGCCGTAGGCGATCCGGTTCCGTTGTTTACACTCACAGATCAGGATGGTAAAACCTTTGATATTAAAAACGAGATTGGTAAGCATATCCTCGTTATCTATTTTTACCCTAAAGATGAGAGTATGGTTTGTACCAAAGAAGCCTGCTCTTTCCGCGATAGCTTTAATGATTTTACCAATGCAGGTGCCAAAGTTATCGGCGTTAATTCGGGCACGGTAGCAAGTCATAAAAGCTTTTCAGATCATTATAAATTACCCTTCATCCTGTTAAGTGATCCTGATAATAAGGTGCGCGACAAGTTTAAGATAGGTGGTATGTGGTTTTTTTCGGGCAGGCAAACGTTTGTAATTGGTTTGGATGGTAAGGTGGCTTTTCAATACAGCGCGATGTTAGAAGGCAAGGCACATTCAGATCAAGCCTTGCAGTATATTAAATCTGCCAAAAAATAGCGCAATGATCACATTTTTAAAGGTGCTATTCAGCGCGGTTCTGGTTTGGATGTGTTATACCGTAATATTCACCTGCCTGGCTCACAATTTGTTTAAAGAGTGGAATTACCTGGGTTCGATAGCCTGGATGCGCGCCACATTGTGGGATTTTTACGCCAATGAACTGGTTATCTATGTATGGATCTGCTACAAGGAGAAAAACTGGGCCTTAAAAATATTCTGGTTGATCATGCTATTCTTTCTTGGTAGTATAGGCAGCTGTTTGTTTGTGCTTATTCAATTATGTAGGGTAAAACCGGGTGAGGGATTAAAAGAACTTTTCGCGAAGCAAAATGGATAATATATCTGTGTGGAATCTGGTTATTATATGCCTGATATCTTGCTGTGTTATTATGGCACTGGTTTGGGTATGGGCGCATAAAATTAAGAATGCCGGAGTAGTCGATATCTTTTGGTCATACAATTTCCCAGTAATCGCCATTATTCTTTTAGCATTGGCACCTGGGTTCGGTATCCGTAAAACGATGATCTGCGCTATGGTTATTATTGCCGGGTTGCGGCTTGGTACGCACTTAGCCATCCGCATTGTAAGCCACATTAGAGAGGAGGAGGGCCGTTATCAGCAACTGCGTAAAGAATGGGCTCCCAATGCCGAACGCAGGTTTTTCTTTTTCTTCCAATTTCAGGGGATCTCTAATGTGCTGCTGGCTATTCCTTTTTTTGTGAGTGCGATGAATACCAGTCCTGAGCTATCCATTTTCGAATATATCGGCTTTGTTATCTGGTTTATCAGTGTAACCGGCGAAACCATTGCCGACCGCCAACTGGCAGCCTTTAAAAAAGATAAAACCAACAAGGATAAAGTATGTGATATAGGTTTGTGGCATTACTCGCGCCATCCCAATTACTTTTTCGAGTGGTTGATGTGGGTTGCCTACTTCGTGTTTGCCTTGGGCTCACCTTATGGGTACTTGGCTGTGATTAGTCCGGCTATAATTTTGTATTTGTTGCTGAAGGTTACGGGTATTCCCGCTACCGAAGAGCAGTCGTTACGATCAAAAGGAGAGACCTTTAAACGATACCAAGCTAGTACGAGTGTGTTTGTACCATGGTTTAGGCGTTAGACGTTGGACGTTTTACGTTAGACGTTTTTCTGTCTTACGTCCCGCATCCTACGTCTAACGTAAAAAGTACAAAAAAATCACCTCCCACAATCCGCAGGCTTTCAAAACACGTAAACTGTTTAAACAACTGATTATTCCTAAAACGTATCACGTACAACGTAATACGTACAACGTTAAAATATGTGGTACGACAAACTAGTAGAACAAAATAATATCCCCGATTTTTTGCTGCGCCAGGGAATCCGTAAGCTGTTAAAGCAGCGCCTTGCCGACGAAAATAAAGGTGGCGTTGAAGAACAGCAAGCTCACTTGATGGCATTGATCGCTAAATTAAAAGCATCCCCAATTGCAGTAAATACTGCCGATGCTAATGAGCAGCATTACGAAGTGCCAACCGAATTTTATCAGTACTGCTTGGGCAAAAATCTAAAATATTCTTCTGGTTACTGGAAACCGGGTGTGACGGATATCGATACTTCTGAAACCGATATGCTGGAGCTAAGTTGCCAGCGTGCCGAGTTAGAGAACGGTCTGGATGTATTGGAATTAGGTTGCGGTTGGGGCTCATTGTCGCTTTATATGGCGGCTAAGTATAAGGGTAGTAAGTTTACAGTGGTATCCAATTCGCGTACGCAGAAAATTTATATTGATGAGCAGGCCAAAGCGCGCGGGATTAAAAACCTGACGGTGATTACTGCTGATATCAACGCTTTTACCATCGATGAAAAGTTTGACCGCGTGGTATCTGTGGAGATGTTTGAGCACATGCGCAACTACCAGTTGCTAATGGCCAAAGTGGCTTCGTTTTTAAAGCCCGACGGTAAATTGTGGATCCATATTTTTACCCATAAAGAATATGCTTACCTTTTTGAAGTTATTGATGAAACTGATTGGATGAGCAAATACTTTTTTACAGGTGGCATTATGCCAAGCGACGATCTGATGTCGTATTTTAATGAAGACCTGGTAGTAGAGAAACACTGGCACGTAAACGGCACCCATTATGGCAAAACAGCAGAGGCATGGCTGGCCAACATGGATGCTCATAAAGCACAAATTATGCCTTTATTTGAACAAACATATGGTAAAAACTGCGCCGTAAAGTGGTGGGTATACTGGCGCCTGTTCTACATGGCCTGTGCCGAGCTGTGGAACTTTAACGATGGTAACGAATGGATTGTAAGCCACTACCTTTTCCATAAAACACAAAGATGATCAGGCTTATTATTCTCGTAATTTTATTTTTATTATCACTGCTAACCGTATTTAAGGCACCTGCTTATTATTTATGGCTTATGGCCATTATGATAAGTGAATACCCGTTGATATTTGCAGGTATCGCGTTGCTTCTTACCTCTTGGGGGATCTGGAACATACCTTATCGTCTGGCTGGTAATGTGGTTGGGCTTTTTGCTATTTTGCTTTTCCTGTCGCCGGTTGTTCGAGCCTATTGGATCTCGAAAGATTTAAAGCCGAACATGGTACACGCGCTTAGCGGTATAGATACTGCAAATGTTAGTTACGCTAATCGGCAGCCTTTTACCATGGCTAAGCTGTTTGCATCAACACAGGTTGTGCCATTTAAAACTGTCACTTATGCCAATTATCCTGATACATCGCTGAAACTTGATTTTTATCCATCACGGGTATTGGGTAAGCGGCCTTGTGTTATTGTGGTACACGGCGGTTCATGGAGTAGTGGCGATAGTCAGCAATTACCTGAACTGAATAGCTTTTTGGCGGAGCGCGGTTATCATGTAGCAGCTATCAATTACCGCTTAGCGCCGAAGTATCAAACTCCGGCGCCGGTAGAAGATATCAAAAACTGCCTCAAATATCTACGCGAGCATGCCGATAAATTATACATCGACACTAATAAAATTATTCTGCTAGGCCGATCTGCCGGCGCGCAAATTGCGTTGTTGGCCGCTTATACGCTGCACGATAAAGCCATTATTGGCGTGATTGATTTTTATGGCCCGGCCGATATGGTTTGGGGCTATTCGATACCATCTAATCCACTGATTATGGATTCGCGCAAGGTGATGGCTAATTACATTGGTGGTAAGTATGAGCAAGTGCCCAATAAGTATGAAGCCTGTTCGCCGCTGGAATTTGTGGATAAGCAATCGCCGCCAACGCTTATCATCCATGGCCATAATGATGTGTTGGTAGCTTACGAACATAGCCGCCGGTTAAACGAAAAACTACAGCAAAACGGTATTAAGCATTACTGGCTTAAACTACCCTGGGCTACGCATGGTTTTGATTATAATATTAACGGACCGGGTGGACAGCTATCAACCTACGCAGTAGAAACTTTTTTAAATACCATAACTCAATAATATGCATAAAACTGCTATTATCGGCACCGGCATTGCTGGTATGGGATGCGGACACTTTCTGCAAAATGAAACCGACCTTACCTTTTACGAGCAGAACAATTACATAGGCGGCCACACCAATACCGTAACTGTTGATGAGGACGGTAAACCTGTTTATATTGATACCGGGTTTATGGTGTTCAACTACAAAACCTATCCCAACCTGTGCAAGTTGTTTAAAGAAATTAATGCACCGGTGAAAAAGACGGATATGTCTTTCAGCGTACAGCACGTGCCGAGTGGGTTAGAATATAGTGGCTCAAGTGTGAACCATTTATTCGCGCAGCGGAAAAATATATTCAACCCCAACTACATTAAAATGCTGATGCAAATTGGCAGGTTTAATAAAGAGAGCGTTAAGATTTTGGATGATCCTAAGTATGCCAATTACTCTATCGGCCAATACATCCGCGAGTTTGATTTTGGTGAGGAGATGTTGTGGAAATATTTGGTGCCGATGAGTTCGGCAGTATGGTCTACACCAATGGAGCAAATGCTGGATTTTCCGGCAGTTACTTTGATTCGCTTTTTTCTGAACCATGGTTTTTTAGGCTTGGATACCCAGCATCAATGGTACACGTTGGATAAGGGTAGTCAGGCTTATCGCGAAATATTAATAAAGCCGTTTAAAGATAAGATCCACGTTAACCGAAAAGCCATCAAGGTATCGCATAAAGATGGTAAGGCGGTTGTGCACGCGTCTGACGGTACCGAAGAAGTTTTTGACCGTGTAATCATTGCCGCGCATGGCGATCAGGCTTTGGCTCTGCGAGATGATCCTTCAGCATTAGAGCAGCGCCTGCTTTCTAACTTTAAATATCAATACAACAAAGCCACTCTGCATACCGACGAAAGTATTATGCCCAAAGCCAAACTGGCCTGGGCCAGCTGGAATTATCGCATCCAGGAACAAAGCGGCAAACTGGAACCAAGCACTATTTACTGGATGAATCAGTTGCAGCAGGTATCAGACAAAAAGAATTACTTCGTTTCCATCAACCCGCATGATAACATCGATGAGAAAAAGATTATCAAAGAGATTGATTACGAGCACCCGCTGTTTGATGTGTCGGCCATTAACGCCCAAGCAGAATTGCATAAATTAAACGAAACCGGACCTATATATTACTGCGGAAGTTACTTTAAATACGGTTTCCATGAGGATGCATTTGCCAGTGCCGTGCAGTTGAGTTCGCAATTGCTGGGTAGGCCTGTTTATGACGATAGTATCATCCAGCCTGCGGTTTAATCCGTATGTGAGTTATGGAAAAAAGCGTTATTAATTCGTGCCTTTATAAGGCCAGGGTAATGCACCATCGTTTGGCGCCGAAGCAGCATAGTTTCTACTATGATATCTTTATGTTTTATCTCGATCTGGATGAGATCGATGGTTTGAGCAAGCGTTTGATATGGATGAGCCGTAACCGGTTCAACCTGTTTAATTTTCGGGATAAAGATCACTTACAACTACCCAAAGAAAAGCCTGATACTTCTAAAAGCGTCCGCGAACATATCACTGAATATTTGAAAACCCAGGGCGTAGATATTGGCAAGGGGCGCATTATGATGCTCACCAATTTGTGCACGCTGGGCTACCAATTTAACCCGGTTTCGTTTTATTTCTGTTACGATGAAAACGACGAGCCATTTTGCAGCGTGGTGGAGGTTTGCAATACTTACCTCGAAATTAAACCATACTTTCTGGGTATGGGTACACAGACCGATGACACCTTTCGCCTCAATACTACCAAGTATTTTTACGTGTCGCCGTTTATAGATATGGATACCAATTTCGATTTTAACCTGCAGGTGCCCAGCGAAAAACTAAACATCAGGATCGATGATTTTGACAAGGAAGGCAACCGCTTTTTTATCAGTACACTTCAGGGAAAGCGCGCATCGCTTACCGATGGTAAATTGCTGTATTATTTCTTCAGTTTTCCTTTAATTACACTAAAAGTTATCGGCTTAATACATTGGCAGGCGTTAAAATTATGGTTAAAAAAACTACCTTTTCACGAAAAATCGGCAAATATCCATCTCCAAAAAGGAGTATATAGGCCATATCAGCCTAAATAAGCTAAATCAGCAAAAACTTTAGTACGCTTAAAATGCGTACATACATAAACTGATTACAGCCGATTATTTATAGCTCATGCCTGATACATTAACACTTGTCAAAAAAAATAGCTTCTACCAAAATGTGGTTTTAGAGGTACTTTCTAAAATGACCAAAGGTTACCTTTTTTTAACCCTGCCCGATGGTGAAGGTGTTTCAATAGGTACAGGTGAAGGTAATATCTCGGCCCGTATTTCTATTATCGACGAGGAGTTTTACAAACGCATCATTTTATACGGGGATATTGGTTTTGGTGAGGCCTATGTTGATGGGCTATGGGAAACTGACAACATAACCAATGTAATTAAATGGGTGTTGTTGAATATTGAAAATGCGCCTGGCGTATCGGGCAGTAAATCGCATTCAATTGCCTTAAATCTTTTGAAGTTTTTTAATAAGATATATCATTCAAAACGGGCTAATACGGTAACCGGATCGCGCAAAAATATTTCAGAGCATTATGATCTGAATAACGAATTCTTCGCCAGCTTCTTAGATCCGACCATGACTTATTCTGCGGCCTACTTTTACAAAGAAGAATTGTCGTTAGAAGAGGCGCAATATGCTAAATACGATCGCCTATGCCGCCAACTGCATTTAAAACCTACCGACCATGTGTTAGAGATTGGTAGCGGTTGGGGCGGTAACGCTATTTTTATGGCTAAAAATTATGGCTGCAAAGTAACCTCGCTAACCATCTCAGAAGAACAATTGAAATTGGCCCGCGAGCGCGTAGAAGCAGCCGGGTTGAGTGATAGGGTAGAGATACTGCTGAAAGACTACCGCCAACTGGAAGGCCAATTCGATAAACTGGTCTCGGTAGAAATGCTGGAAGCTGTAGGCCACAAATACCTGGACGAATATTTTAAACGCTGCCACGAAATGTTGAAACCAAACGGCATCTTGGCTATACAAGTAATCACCAGTCCAGATTCGCGGTATGATAGTTTACGTAAAGGGGTGGATTGGATTCAGAAACATATTTTCCCGGGCTCCTTATTGCCATCAGTAGGGGCAATCAACGCTTCTGTAAACCGTACCGGCGATTTAACTATGGTTGACCTCAAAGACCTTGGGTTGGATTATGCCACCACCTTAAAGCTATGGTACAACCAATTTAACGCCAGCCTGCAAAAAGTAAAGCAACTGGGTTTTGATGATCGGTTTATCCGCAAATGGAACTACTACTTATGCTATTGCGAAGCTGCTTTTGCCATGCGGAACATTAACGTAATGCATCTGGTGTATAGCAGGCCTAATAATATCGAGCGCTAATAATCAATTATATCTCTCACGGTAAAAAGAAAGGTGATCAGGTTATCAGATCACTTTTCTTTTTATAATGTGATTTGTTGTGGTATTTCCAAGAGGGGGCTGCTAAGGCTGTAAAGATCGTCTGCAAGGTATGGAGCTGTCAGGCTGAGGCACTCGAAGCCTCAATTATGCAAGTCAGCTAAACAGGGCCGTTCTGTAAGTTGAAGCTTCGAGTGCCTCAGTCTGACAGCGGATAAAGTTGTTAAAAATTTTACCTAATCGTTTCATCTTTAAACTGCATTTTCCAATACCAATGGGCCAGCTTGGCTACCAGTTCGTCTACCTTGATTGGTTTACCTATGTAGTCGTCCATACCTGCTTTTAAACAATCTTCGCGGTCGCCTTGCATGGTGTTGGCCGTAAGCGCCATAATTACCGGCTGCTTATTTAATGTATTTCTTATTACCTGGGTAGCCTCCATGCCATCCATTTCTGGCATCTGCACGTCCATTAATATCATATCGTACTCTTTCATGGTAGCCATTTGAACGGCAATAGCACCGTCATCAGCAACATCAGCTTCGTATCCAAGGCGTTTAAGCACCTGGATCATTACCCGCTGGTTAATCTTGTTATCCTCGGCAATTAATATTTTAAGCGGGTTTTTTCCGGCAAACTCAGGCGAGATCTTTTGCGCACCCGATTCATCTTTCGAAGGCACATCGCTGCTGCCTTTTAACGAGTCTGAGATATGTTTGCTTAAAATATGTTCTTTAACTGGTTTGGTAAGCACAGAGGCAAACAACTCATGGTTACTAATCTGGCTTTGATCGCACACCGAACTCAGGAGCAATACCGGCATTTTTGCATTATGCTTTTTAATTTCCTGTGCGAGGTAGCTGCCGTCAATATCGGGCATATTAAAGTCGGTGATCACCAAATCGAAACTGTACTTCTGGAATAGAGCGAGCGCCTCAACACTGCCGTTGGCAGCAACCGGGATCAGCTTCCACTTTTCCATCTGTTTTGTTAATATGGTAAGGTTAGTTGGGTTATCATCAACTACTAAAACTTTGCTGCCTACAACAGCACTCATATTATATTGTGTGTACGGCGTTAACACCCGTTTACCAATTGTGGTATGGATGGTAAATATAAAGGTAGAGCCTATGTTTGGCTTGCTCTCTACACTCATGCTGCCTTTCATCATCTTAACCAGCTTTTCTGATATTACCAGCCCTAAACCTGTACCGCCATAACGACGGGTGGTTGATGAATCGCCTTGAGAGAATGCTTTAAATAGACGTTGCAATTTTTCTTCGCTAATACCAATCCCGGTATCACGTACCTCAAATTGCAGGGTCATGGAGTTGTCGTGGAAAATACCAACCCGCTTTACGGTTACAAATACTTCGCCTTGCTCTGTAAATTTAAGGGCATTACCTATTAAATTGGTTAATATCTGCTGCAAACGGGTTTTATCGCCTACTATCTGCATAGGTACTTCCTCTTCGATATGGTAACCAACTTCCAATCTTTTTTTACTGGCCGATGTACTGCATATATCCAGCACATCTTCAATACAGCTGCGCAGATCCAGATCAGATACATCCAGCTCCATGCTGCCGGCTTCTATCTTCGAGTAATCTAATATATCATTAATAACAACCAGCAGGTTTTCGCCGCTGGCAGTTATCGTATCTGTATATAATCTCTGTTGTTCGTTCAGTTGTGTATCAGACAATAAGTACGACATACCGATTACGCCATTCATCGGCGTTCTGATCTCGTGGCTCATAGTAGCCAGGAAAGTACTTTTGGCCTGGTTAGCGCGTTCGGCTTCGAGCAGTGCTTTTTCTGTTTGGCGGTGGGCTTTTTCTTCAGCCTCGCGAGCGTTCTCGGCATCAAGTCGGCTTTGTTCGGCAAATAATTTAGATACCATTAGCTCATCGTTGATCTTTTCCAGTTCGAGCATGTAGGCTTTCATGGTGTCTTCGTTGCGTTTCCGCTCTTCGTGTAGTTCAGCTTCTTTTTTAAAACTGCCTATCTTAATAGTTTGCCTTATTTGTATATCGCCATATTTATCCAATTGATACGCCCATAAACCACATACTAGGTAAATAACCAGGGTAAGTGTGAGATGAATAATTAAGGTAACCAGGTCATAATAGGGCAATTGCGAAAAATATATACCCTCTACGCCAATATGCTGCATATAACTAAAGGCAATATGGTGTATAAATACTACAATGAGCATGGGTAGCTGCAACTTCCAGTTTTGATAGGTGATGAGCATTGCACTGCCAATGAATGCAAAAAAGTAGGTTTCGAACATACCGTGCATCTGGTAGATAAAAAGCGCCATAAAAAGCCCGAGCACTGCACTTATTACATATTGATACAGATCTGATTTGGGTAAGGCCAGCTTAACTGAGTAGTAAGTAAGCAATAGTGCCCCGCTCACCGCCAAAGCCACAAACCAGGTATCATAAAATATAGCAAAGAAAAGTGCCGAAACTGTATAGGCTACCAGAAAGTAGTCCATCAGTTTGTCCGATCGTTTGTTTACCTGTTGCTTAAGCTGTTGCTTTTGCAAAAGAAAATCGGGGTCCAGGTTGTTTATCATATTCAAATTAAGAAAATGGGCATTTGTTTACATGCCTCCTCCACCTAGAGGTAACAGATAAACAAGCCTGTGCAGTATCATGATGTATAAATAATGGTATGTTCAGTCAAATTTACATTGAATTGCCATAGTATCAAAAGGTTCACTTAGATATTACAATAATTGTAAAAAAAACTATTTGGTTCGATATTTACATTAGCCGTCACATTATTATCAGTCTGATAAAAAACATCAAAAATATTTTGGGCAAAGTCACTAAGCGGATTGCCAGTGGCTCATTATTGTTATTTTAATAATAATTGGTTTCTTTTATTGCTAATACGACTTAGCTTGCCATATGTTTGTCAATATTGTGCATTTTTACAATTTACTTTGGTAAATATGGAAATAATGCAAATTAAGTATTAACCTGACTGTGGATAATACATTTAATATTATTTTGATAAAAGTATGGGATACTTTATAAAATATTTAAAAAAGTTTCTCAACTTAGTGCTTTATACGTACGAACATGTATTAATTTTACATAAATTTAGCTTAAATTTTAAACAGTGAACGGTATTCATTTGCATAATGATGTTGAATTAACTTCTCTTTTACAGAACGGTAACGAAGAGGCGTTTACTGAAATTTATAACCGTTACTGGGATAAGCTATATTATATAGCCCATAAATTATTAAAGGATACCAACGTTGCCGAAGAAATTGTGCAGGAAGTATTTCTTACCCTTTGGAAAAAGAAAAATACTTTAGTAATCCAATCCTTGCCAAGTTACCTGGCTGCCATGGCCCGTTACAGTGTTTACCATTATTTGGCAAACGAAAAAAAATGCAAAGTAAAAGAGGATAACGTAGCATTACTTAATGTGGCCGCGATATCAGAAATTAATGTAGATCATAAAATACTACTGCAGATTATTACGGAGTTATCAAACAAATTGCCCGAAAAATGCAGGCTGGTGTTTCAATACAACAAACTTCACGATCAATCTCTGGCCGATGTTGCCCAAATGTTAAATATGTCGCAAAAAACTGCCGAAGGCCATTTAACCAAGGCTTTACGAATAATACGCACTAATTTAGGGGCAACAAGCGAATTTTTAACCGTTTTAATCGGTTTCCTTCTCTTTAAACACTAATTCTTTCGAATTTTTATTTGTTTTTTAAGATTGCACTTACTTTCTTGAAATTTTTCGGTGTATTTCGTACACTAGTTAAAAATGATTCAAACTTTTTTAAATAACACCAAGGGTATATGTATAAAATTATACTCTTTAATAGAGTAAATAGGGATAATTAAATTAAATGGGCGTAAACGAGCTTAAGCTTTTAGCAAAAAGGTACCTCAATGGCACAGCATCCGCCGATGAGCAGGAGAGGCTTAACCAGTGGTACGAGGCTATCCATGCCGGGGGTATTGAAGAGATAGATACTGATGGTAATGAAACTGAGGCGCAGGTTAAACAGCGGATATTCGAGAATATCCAAAAAAGGATGCATGCAAATAATACTCCTGAAAAAAAGGTTAGACCAAAGTATAACGTGAAGCAACTGTGGCTACGTGTTGCTTCTGTTGCTGCGGTATTGGCTATTGTATGTTATGTAGCATTGCCACCACTTAGGAGGATGATCAGCGAGCGTGGAAAGCAGGTGGTAAGTGTACCATCAAACAGGGTATTGCATATTACATTGCCGGATAGTTCGAAGGTTTGGCTTAATGCCGGGGCAATATTCAGATACCCTAAAAGCTTTGATGGTAAAACCCGGTTGGTTGAGCTGGTAAAAGGAAGAGCATTTTTTGATATCAAGCATCAAAGTAAGCATCCTTTTATTGTTAAAACTCCAAGTATGAATATTACCGTGCTGGGTACATCTTTCGATGTTAATAGTGATGAAAAATTGTGTACAACCAGCGTAAGCGTAGTTACCGGTAAGGTTGGTATAACCATGGCCGATACTAAGGTTAAAAGGCAGCCAATTATGTTGTTGCCGCAGCAGCAAGCGGTTTTAAGTTATGCAACTAACCAAATAATAACGCAACCGATACATGAAACGGCTATTAACGCCTGGTGCAAAAACAACTTTGTATTTGACCAAGAGAGCCTTGGAAATGTATTTAATGCACTTGAAAAAGAATATAACACTAAAATAACGGTAGAAAATAAGGAACTGCTTAACGAACGTATTTCGATAAAATTAGGCAACCAGCATTTAGATACCATTATGGAGATACTAAGCTTCACTAAACACTTTAAATATCAGATAGCCAATGATAGCACAGTAGTTGTAAAATAACTATTCTTCGCCTTAGCAGCTAAGGGAGAAAAACAAAGCCGGGAACATTGCGAATGCCCCCGGCAATAAGATTAGCCACTGCACATATGCTTGAGACCCATATGCAGCTGGCTTAGGTTAACTATGACATTAAACCCATACAAATATGATAAATTTTTACGGCAAAGTATTGCCCATACTCCGAAAATGCATGCGCATTTCTACAATAATTATCGGCATACAAATCTGTTGTACTTCTTTGCTAATGGCCACAGGCACAAGGGCTCAGGAAGTTAACTTAAACGTAACCAAGGTTAGCGTAAAGCAAGTTTTTAAACGGATAGAACAACAGGCAAAAGTTACCTTTGTTTATGACGAACAAGTGATTAATACCCTACCGGCCTTAACCCTTCACATTAAAAATGAACAACTGCCGGATGTAATAAACCAACTGCAAACCAAAACCCAATTGCAGTTTAAAATGGTAGGCAACTATATAGGCGTGGCACAAAATGATGCTGATATGCCGCAAATAGCCCAAACCCAAACAACAGAAGCCAGCGCTGCCAAAGTTGGCGGTACTGTTAAAGATATTGCCAACCAGCCATTGGTTGGTGTAACCGTTACTATAAAAGGTACACAAAAAGGTGTTACTACAGATGCTAATGGTGGTTTTAGTATAGATGCCAACGTTGGTGATGTGCTTGTTTTCGGTTACATTGGTTATGCTAAAAAAGAAGTTGCGGTAACCGGTGCTGCATTAAATGTAGTACTTGCCGAAGATTCTAAGCAATTAGGCGAAGTTGTGGTAACGGCCTTGGGTATCAAAAAATCAGAGAAATCTGTTACTTACTCAACTCAACAAGTATCTGGTAGCGAACTTACCCGTGTAAAAAGCGATAACTTAATGAACTCACTTAACGGTAAAGTTGCCGGTGTTACTATATCACCAAGTGCATCTGGCGTGGGTGGTTCTGCCAAAGTAATTTTACGCGGTAACAAATCTGCAGCTGGTAACAACCAGCCATTATATGTTATTGATGGTATTCCAATTTCAAACGGATCAAATGCAAACGGCCAGCCAAACAGTACTTACGGTACAAACGTAGGCCAGGGTGGCGGTGCAGCCGGTACCAGCACAAACCAGGATGGTGGCGACGGTATATCGAACCTTAACCCAGAGGATATCGAAAGTATTTCTGTATTAAAAGGCGCTTCGGCAGCTGCGTTATATGGTAGCCAGGCACAAAATGGTGTTATTTTGATTACTACCAAAAAAGGTAAAGCAGGTAAAACTCAGATTAATTTCTCATCTGGATATACAATTAACAAAATTGCTTACAAACCAGAGTTTCAAAATGGCTATGGTCAGTCAGCTCCAGGCGCTACTTACAGCTGGGGAGCCCCAATAAGCGGTGGTGGCCACGATAATCTGTCTGATTTTTATCAAACCGGTAACAACTGGACTAACTCAATCAACCTATCTGGTGGTAACGAGATAGCACAAACTTATTTCTCTTATGCCAATACAGATGCGCGTGGAGTTGAGCCAAATAACAAGTTAACCCGTAACAACTTTAATTTACGCGAAACCGCTAAGTTTTTAAATAACAAATTAACTGTCGACGGAAACGTTAACTACATCGACCAAAAAATCAATAACGCACCTGGTTTAGGTTTATACTTAAACCCGTTAACCGGTTTATACTTATTCCCCCGCGGTCAGGATATCCTTCCGTATAAAAATAACTATTCATTGCCTCCGGTTGCAGGTGGTAACGGTGCGCCAACCCAAAACTGGCCTTTTAACGAAGATGTACAGCAAAATCCTTGGTGGACTATTAATAATGACCCATCAGTTGCTCAACGTAACCGTATCTTAATTAATGGGAGCGTTAAATATGACTTTACAAGCTGGTTAAGCTTACAAGTAAGAGGTAACCTTGATCGTACAACAGACAGATACGAGCAAGATCTTGACGCTGGTACCAACCCGGTTTACTCAAAAGCAAACGGACAGTTTTTACTAAGCAACCAAACTACAGAGCAGAAATACGGCGATGCGTTATTAACCTTTACCGTGCCAATGAAATCCGATTTCAAAATTGATGGCGTATTGGGCGCAAGTATCACAGACGCAATGACAACAGGTAACGTTATCGGCCCTGATGTTACCAACAGCTACAGCGGTACAGGTTTATTGGTACCTAACGTGTTTTTGCCAGAAAACCTTATTACAGCACAAAACGGCCCTCCGGTTACTACTTTGCTTGCAAATCATAACCAAATCCAGTCGTTGTTTGCTAATGCCAACTTCTCTTACAAAAACTGGGCATATTTAACCTTAACAGGTAGAAATGACTGGTCTTCAAACCTGGCATATACGCCTAACGAGTCTTACTTCTACCCATCAGCTGGTTTGTCTTTTATCTTGAACCAAATGTTCAATTTACCTAAGGCTATTACTTATGCTAAGATCAGAGGTACTTATGCACAAGTAGGTAACACAGTACCTCCTTATGTTACCAACCCACTAACTCACTTTAACATTGGTGGTGGTGTAATCTTAAACTCAGTTGCTCCTTTCCCAGAGTTAAAACCAGAAAGAACCAAATCATTTGAGTTGGGTACAGATCTGCGCTTTTTGGATGATAGGTTAAGTGCAAGCTTTACTTACTACAAATCAAACACCATCAACCAGTTTATCAAAGTTATCCCGTCTTACGTAACTACTTATTCTCAGGGTTATGTTAACGCCGGTAATATCGAAAACTCTGGCATTGAGTTTATGTTAGGGTATGATGTAATTAAAAGTAACAGATTAAACTGGAATACATCATTCAATGGTTCAACCTTCCACAACAAAGTGTTAGATGTTGACTCTAAAGATGGTATCAACCAATTCATTTTAACTCCGAACTTAAACAATACTTACGAGTCTGTTTTAGCTAAAGGTGGTTCATTTGGCGATATCTACGGTGTAACCTTACAACGTGACGCACAAGGCCGTGTTTTAATAGGTGCTGATGGCACGCCACAAATCAACAGTAACTTTACCAAAATTGGTAACCCTAACCCTAAATTCCAATTAGGTTGGAGCAACAGTTTCACTTACCAAAAATTCTCTTTCAGCTTCCTGGTTGATGGTAAATTTGGTGGCCAGGTATTATCGTTAACCCAAGCCATGATGGATAAATATGGTGTATCAAAGGTAACAGGCGATGCACGTAATGCAGGTGGTGTATCAGTAAATGGTGTAAACCCTAGTGGCCAGGCGGTTTCAACTGTTGATCCTCAGAAATGGTATAATACAATTGGTGGCCGTGATGGTGTGAGCGGTGAATACGTTTACAGTGCAACCGTGGTTAGATTGCGTGAGGCTGCTTTTGGTTATACATTCCCGATCAAAAACAGTGTATTTAAGAGCCTGAAATTAGCCGTAACCGGTCGTAACCTGATCTATTTCTACAAGAAAGCTCCTTACGATCCTGAGGTTACCATGTCGACAGGAAATGGTCTTTCTGGTGTAGACGTATTTAACCAGCCGGCAACACGCAACTTCGGTCTTAACCTAAATGTTGCGTTATAATTATTCACTCTCAAAATTGAAAGCAATGAAAAAACATTATAAATCAATGGTAGATACCGGCGTTAAATACGGTATTGTAATCCTCCTTGCGTTTGGCATCTTAGGGTTGAACAGTTGTAAAAAGAATTTCGAAAAATACGATACAGATAATACAGGTATAACAAAGTTTGATGTAGGCCTGGTTTACCCAAGTATCCAAACTGCTTTGTTTGGCGAAGAGGGTAACTATCAGCTTGACCAAAACTTAAACGCCGACTGTTATTCAGGTTATATGATGTCGCCCGATCCATTCCGCGGTAACGTTAATAACTTAAACTATAGTTTGGTTGATGGTTGGAATCAGCAAATCTTTATTGATTCATATACTACATCTTTGTTTGATATCAACTCTATCGCAAAGTTGGGTACAAAAGCTTCTGCACCAGATCTTTGGGCCATTGCCTTGATCTTAAAAGTAGAAACTATGCACCGTGTAACTGATAAATACGGACCGATTGCTTACAGCGCAGCTGGTAAAACCTTGATCAATACACCTTACGATGATCAGAAAACTGTTTACAACAGGTTCTTTGCTGAGTTAGATACAGCGTCTGCAAGTCTTAACACCTTTATTAAAGCTAATCCAGGTAAAACTCCGTTTGCAGCTTATGATTTAGTTTATGGTGGCGATTATACCAAATGGTTAAAACTGGCTAACTCATTAAGATTGCGTTTAGCTATGCACATTGTTAAAGTTGATGCAACTACAGCACAAACTCAGGCTGTTAAGGCGCTTGATCCAACTAACGGTGGTGTATTAACTACTAATGCGGATAACGCGAGTATCTCTGGTGGTGGTTATCACAATCCACTTAATGTAATCAGCACTTCATGGACTGATATTTCATTGGGTGCAGCTGCCGAGTCATTCCTGGTAGGCTATAACGATCCACGTTTACCTGCTATGGCTTCACCGGCCACAGATTCACGTTTTGCTGGTGCTTATAAAGGTATCCGTATCGGTTCTGCAGTTACTTCAAAACCTGGATATAGCGGTTACTCTATTTTAAATGTAAATACCGATATCCCAAGTACTAAAACCGGTTTTGGCAATACATCACCGATGTTGTTTATGACAGCGGGCGAAGTATGGTTCTTAAAAGCTGAAGCTGCTTTACGTGGCTGGGCTAATGCAGGTGATGTAGCAACTGACTACAATACCGGTATCCAAACTTCTATGGCACAATGGGGGGTAAACGTTGGTAACTATACAGGCGATGCAACAAGCAAACCAATTGCTTACGTTGATCCATCTAATGCGGCTAACAACTCACCGGCACTTACAACTATTACAGTTGCCTGGGATGCAGGTGCAACTAACGAGCAAAAATTAGAGCGTATCATCACCCAGAAATGGATTGCAATGTTCCCGGAAGGTCAGGAAGCATGGACGGAATATCGCCGTACGGGCTATCCTAAACTGTTCCCTGTTGTAATTAATAACAGTAATGGTACTATCGATACGCAAATCCAGATCCGCAGATTGGCTTACCCTGCTAATGAGTACACCACAAATGGTGCTGAGATTCAAAAAGCAGTACAATTATTAGGTGGGCCAGATAATGGTGGTACCCGCGTATGGTGGGATACCGGCAAAGCTAACTTCTAGTATTAAGATAAACCTATTAATAAAAGGCTCCAACCTTAAATTGCCACATTAATGCACGTTAGTGGGAAATAGTTAATAGATTGTTTAAATTGTTTAGTTAAAGTCCCCGCTTCGGCGGGGATTTTTGTTTATTAGATTTTTGGCAACAAAAAAGAGCATCCTATTGGGATGCTCTTTTAATTATTTATTCATCTATCTTATTAAGATGCCTTAGTTTTTGCTGCTTTTTTCTCAGCTTTTTTTTCTTTCTTTTCAGCTTTCAATGCTTCGTATGATTTTTTCTGAGTAGCGTTTAAAACTGTGCTTAACTTCGCATCAGCTTGTTTGTCAATAGCATCTTTTTGTTGCTTTTCGTCTTTAGCGTTCTTTATTTTGGCTAATTGGGTGTCACGATCAAGCATAATGGCTTTTACCTTAGTGGTTTGATCGGCAGTAAGACTCAGTTTTTTCTTTAGCGTTTCTGTTTGCTTAGCTGCTTTTTGCGCCGGAGTTTTATCGCCTTTGGCATAAGTTAAAGTGCTCAATCCTGTTGCAAGGAATAATATTAGAATCAGTCGTTTCATCTTAATTTGTTTTTTTAATATGAACACAAGCCAGCGCTTAAGGTTTAACCCAAGCACATATTATTATATTTTTTACACGTTGGTTAAACTACTAATCACATTAACTGTCACAAAGTTAATTGCTATCAACCGACTGGCTATGAAAATGAATATCAAATTAATATGGGCTGTATGTTTAGTATTATGCGGCGGACTGCTATTTTCATCATTCTATAAAGACTCAGCTAACAGATATACTTTTAAGTTTCCATACAAGCAGGCTGGTTTAACCGAGCGACAGGCAGCTGCGCATTTATTAAGCAGGTTTACCTATGGAGCTACACCCGGCGAAATTGATGCCATAACCAAGCAAGGTTTAGAAAACTGGTTTCAGCAACAATTGAGTGCAAGCCTGCCCGATGATTCCCTTAACCAACAGTTAAGCAAATATGATGCGCTAAAACTAAGCAATAGCGAAATTGCAGCTACTTATCCCAAAGGTGGTCAATTAATTAGAATGGCGGTTAAAGATGGCGTGATAAATAAAGACTCGGTAAAAACAGATCGCAAAGCTTACCGCGATGTTATTGCCGGATATATGCAGCAAAAGGGCTATAAACCCGAGCAGGAACTCTTCAGGCAGTTTATTAATCAAAAAGTATTGCGTGCAGCCTATACTAATAACCAGTTACAGGAGGTAATGACTGACTTTTGGTTTAACCACTTCAATGTATCTATCACCAAAAACGACTGCGCCGAATTTATACCAGACTATGAGCGCGATGTAGTTCGCCCTAATGCTTTAGGGCATTTTGATCAATTATTATTAGCCACTGCCAAATCACCGGCTATGCTTTATTATCTGGATAATTTCAGCAGTTCGGCAGCTAATAATCAAACGGCTGCAGACCCAGAGGTACGTAAACGTTTGCTGATGAATATGCCAGGCGATTCGGCAAAAAACAATATTGTGCTTACCAAATTGCAACAAGCCAGAAAATCACAGGGCTTAAATGAAAACTACGCCCGCGAGGTAATGGAATTGCATACCCTTGGGGTTGACGGCGGCTATACCCAGCAAGATGTTACCCAAGCTGCACGTGTATTAACCGGCTGGAGTATTTATCCGATGGGTACTTACGGTAATCTTGGGCAAAACTTATTGAACCGCTTTACTCCCGAGCAATTAGCCAGCCGAGGTTTTGTACATGATGGCGACTTTATGTTTAACCCAAATCGACATGATAACGGTGAGAAGGTAGTACTAGGCCATCACTTTGGTCCAAACGGCGGTTATCAAGAAGGGGTAGATTTATTAAACATGCTGGCTCATAATTCTGCTACTGCTAAATTTATTACTCGTAAATTGGCTATTAGGTTTGTGAGCGAAAACCCGCCGCAAACGCTGCTTGATAAAATGGATAAAACCTTTTTACAAAGTGGAGGTGATATTAAACAAGTGTTGATCACGATGGTAAGCGCACCCGAGTTTTGGAGTGCAAATACTGTGCGCGAGAAAACCAAATCGCCTTTTGAATTGGCTATTGGTGCGGTACGTAGTTTAAACGCAAACATTACGCAGCCGTATCAATTATATAATTGGGTAAATAAGATGGGCGAAAAGAAATACTATTACCAGGCGCCAACCGGTTTCCCGGATAAAGGACAGTATTGGATCAATACCGGATCGCTACTTACCCGCATGAATTTTGGTTTGGCATTAGCCTCCGGCCGGATACCTGGTGTAACTGTTGATTTGGCCGCACTAAATAATTATCATGAGCCAGAGAGCGCACAGGCAGCCTTGGTTACCTATAGTAAATTAATTATGCCCGAGCGGGATTTAAGTACAACTATTAAACGTTTAACCCCAATGCTTAATGACCCTGAGTTGGTACAAAAAGTAAATGCGGCCACAGCTCATGCAGTGCCGGCTAATACAGAAATGCAAACGGCTGCGCCAGATATGATGGCGCAAGACAGCACGCCTAAAAGATTAGCTTTTGGTAAAGGGAAAAATAAGGAACTAGCCACACAAAGCTTGCCCGGCAATAATACCATGCTATCGCAGGTGGTAGGGGTGATCATCGGCTCGCCAGAATATCAAAGACGTTAACTCATAAAGCATACGATTATGTTGAATAGGAGAGGATTTTTAAAAGCAGGTGGGCTGAGCCTTTTCGGCATCGGGCTGATGGGCGGTATTCCTGGTTTTATTGCCGAAGCTGCGGCTGCAAGCAATAAGATCATAGCGCCTTATAAAAAGCGTAAAACGATGGTCTGCATTTTTCAACGCGGTGCTATGGATGGGCTGATGGCGGTTACGCCATTTACAGATCAAAACCTCCAGGTAGCAAGGCCAACCTTGTTTATGTCTGCGGCCAAAGGGAACGGAACGTCGTTGATTGATTTGGATGGTCGCTTTGGTTTGCACCCATCTATGCAGGCCTTTGAGCCCATGTTTAGGGAGAAACGCTTGGGTATAGTACATGGCATCGGTTCGCCTAATAATACCCGTTCGCACTTTGATGCGCAGGATTATATGGAATCGGGCACACCGTTTAACAAAGGCACGGCAAGTGGATGGTTAAATCGTGCTGTTGGTTTGCTTGGTCATGATACTATTACGCCCTTTAGTGCCGTGAGTATGACATCGGCCATGCCGCGCTCTTTTTATGGGGATAACCCGGCACTGGCCATCAATAATCTACAGGATTTTGCCATCCAGATGCGGGGCAACCCTGCCGGTGCAAACATGGCAGCCAAAAGTTTCGAAGATCTTTATGATCAAACATCGTCTGGCCTATTGAAACAAACCGGCAAAGAGAGTTTCGATGCCATGAAGATGCTGCAGAAGACCGATGTTAAAAACTACAAACCGGCTAATAACGCTGTTTATCCAAACAGTCCTTTAGGAAGCTCTTTAAAGCAAATTGCCCAACTCATTAAAATGGACGTTGGTTTAGAGGTTGCCTTTGCAGAGTCAAACGGTTGGGATACCCACTTTAACCAAGGGACTGAGAATGGAATTTTCGCCCGTAACGTAGCTGATTTAAGCAATAGTATGATGGCTTTTTGGAATGATATTGAGCCTTACCAGGATGATGTTACCATAATGACCATGACCGAGTTTGGCCGCACCGTACACCAAAACGGAACCGGTGGTACCGATCATGGCCGTGCGTCATGCAATTTTATCTTAGGTAACGCTGTTGCTGGTGGCTTGGTACATGGAGATGTAAAACCATTAGCCGTAGAAAACCTCGAAGATGGCCGCGACCTTGCCGTAACCACCGATTTTAGAAGCGTATTTGGCGAAGTGGCTGATAAGCATTTAAAGATTAATAACGATCATCTGTTATTCCCGGATTTTAACGGGAATAGGATAGGGGTGATGAAGGGGTAAGTAATAAATCATAATTTTTTGTCATTCAGAACGTAGTGAAGAATCTTCTGCTGTATACATTGCAGCGCATTACAGGGCGAAGAAGAGTCTTCACTACGTTCTGAATGACAATACTATTATCCGAAATCGGGCATTACATAACCGCTTGCACCGACCTAGAAGGCCTTTTCCCTTTCTTAGCCTTTTTGCGTTTACCCAACCATATTAAGAAACCGGATATTGGCAAACTAGCTGTAAACAAAGCCACCAATAAAGCCAGTATTTTCCCCGGCCAACCTAAGAGGCTACCTGTGTGTGTTGGCGTAATCATCTTGCGAATCTTAGCTCCCAGCGACAATTTATCAAAAGGAACCTTTTTGATCAGGCTGCCATTCTTAGCGTCAAAATAGGCCATATCTGATGACACTACAACTGTATTGGTGTTTTCTTTAGTTACCGTTATTGCCTGCGATGGTTTGGCTGGGACAGTAAATGCAACAAAGCCATCGCCGCTGTAAATTTGGTTGGTTTGCTGTAAAATATCCTGATAAATGCCTGCTTTAATCTCTTTACCTTTTGATGGGCTTTTAACCTTGGCTTCTTTAGCTATTTTACCATCAGCCATTTTCAAAATGGTATCTTCCAACCAATCATAACTCATTATTAAGCCCGTGAAGGTAACAGCGAGTAAAAATATCGACAAGTAAAAACCTGTTACGGCGTGTATATCCCAATTTAGGCGCTTGCCTGACGCATTCCATTTAATTTTGAAACGCTGTTTCATGGCGCTTTTATTGGCGGGCCACCATAATATCAGCCCGCTAATAGTTAAAAAGAAACAGATGGCGCATGATATGCCCGTGATGATCTTACCGGTATCGCCCAAAAGTAAAAACCTGTGCAGGCTGCGTACTTGCTGAAAAAACTTTTTAGTGTAAACGCCTTTGTAAAGTATTTGCCCGTTATATGGGTTAACATACACTAATTTAACGCCTTTATTGTTTTCACCTTTGGTACCTACGCGTACTTCTACGCTACTGTTAGCTTCGGCATGTACAATTATGCGGCTTGCCTTTTGTCCATCGTAAGCGTTTTGTGCCAGGGTAACTACGCTATCCAAAGACAACCGTTGTCCAACAGGATCTACCACATGGTAGTGCTTAAAGAAGACTGGCTCCAGTTCGGCTTCAAAAGCCAGGAGGCTGCCTGTTGAGGCAACAATGATAAGGATTATGCCCGATGCCAGTCCTGCCCAAAGGTGTAACCAGTTGGTAATGGATTTAAAGGTATTTTTTTTTATGCTCATTTTGATAATCAGTGTGGGCTTGATTAATCTTGTTTACTATTTAATTTTAAAGTTCATACTAATCGAAACGCGGGCTGGGTTTTGCGGTGCCAAACGGAACGACCAGTATTTTTGATTGGTAAGGTTATCCACCTTTACACCTATACGATATTTAGGGCGATCATAAAAGGCCGTAGCATCGATAAGGGTATAGCTCGGTATCACAAATTTAAAAGTCTGCGTGTTGGTTTGGTACGATTGGCTGCCGTGGTTGGCACCTGCACCAAAGCCTAATCCCTTAACCTGGCCATCCATAAACTGGTAGCTCATCCATAAGTTAGCCATCCGGTCAGGACCAGATGCAGCAGGACGCAAACCTAAGATAGACGCATCACCAGCTGTATACCTGCTATTGTTATAAGCATAACCGGCCACGATATTGAAACCTGTAAGCGGGTTAGCTAGTAATTCAGCCTCTATACCCTTACTCAACTGGGTGCCATCCTGAATTTGGTAAGCATTATTGTTAGGGTCAGCTCTCAATGTATTGGTTACCGAGATGTCGTAGTAGCTAATGGTTGAGCTAATGCGGTGCTGCCATAAATCGAGTTTTATACCACCTTCCCATTGGTTGGCCTGCGATGGTTTAAAGGTACCACCGTTAACATCCGTTCCACCGTTATTGCTAAAGCCGTTCATATAGTTTCCAAATAACGATACTTTATCTTTTATTACCTGGTAAACCAACCCAAATTTAGGTGCGAGCGCTGTTTGTCCGTATTTACCTGCGGTAGAATCATTATAGGCATAATAAGTACCTGCATTTTGGAAGCGATCTACACGTAAGCTCAACATGGCGCTTAATTGATCTGTAAAGTTAATCACATCCGATGCATAGGCGGCGTAAGTAGTCTGATTGGTTTTGGTGTAATTGGTAGTGACCGGAGGGGCGGCAGCCATTAATGCCGATACCCTGTCGGGATTAAAGTTATTATAGGCAAGGCCGGGCTTTGTAAAGTTAATGATCGGCATATTTACGTTAACCTGCGCCCAGTTGCTTTTTTGGTTATAATAATCGCCGCCAATAACTAATCTGTTACGTAAGCTGCCGATTTTAAAATCGCCAATGAAATTCTGCTGAACATCAACGCCGTAATAAGGAAAATCTTCTTTAATAACATTACGTCTTATCCCGGTATCGCTGGTTAATGCAAACTGGGTTACATAGCCGTTAGTGGTTGAGTAAGTTTTAACAAAAGATGTTTGCGATTTCCAGTTATCAGAAATCTTGTAATTGATGTTACCAAATATGTCGTATTGTTTCGAGGTATAGTTAAGGTTGTTATTGGCGAATGATCTGTCGTAATCAATCGGTAAATCTTTGATGTTATGGTATTTGCTCTTGGTATAAGGTGCCAAACGGTACGCCGATGTAGCGCTGTAGTTGCTCAACTCAGCTTCTAACGAAACCTCGAGGCGATCATTTATTTTAAAAATGAAACTTGGTGCCATAAAAACGCTACGTGTGTAACCAGCGTCTTGGAAACTATGCTCGCTGTGCAAGGCTGTATTAACACGAAACAAAATAGTTTTATCAGCATTTAGTGGCGTGTTAATGTCGGCAGTTAATCGGCTTAAATCAAAACCACCGCCGGTGTAACCGATGTTGCCGCCAAAAGTATCGTAAGGCTTTTTAGTGATCCGGTTAAACAAACCACCGAAAGAGGTGACACTGCTGTTGAAAAGCGTACCCGATGGACCTTTAATAGCCTCTATTTTTTCAAGATTGGCCGGGTCAACTGTGTTGTAATCAAAGCCCGAAATGCTGTTACGTACCAAGTTGGGCGTAGTAAAACCGCGCGATAATTGCGAGCTGCGGCCGTTATTATAAACCAACGGAATACCCGCACCCGGTATATTTTTAAAAGCATCGTTATAGTTACTTACAATTTGCTCCTGGATCAGCTCTTGGGTAACTACGCTATATACCTGTGGGTTTTCGAGGTTTTTTAATGGAAGCTTGGCAATATCATCTGTTTCTTTGCGCAGAAACTTATTGGCCTTGTAGTCCTTTACGTAAACTTCTTCCAGTTGCTTTTTATCTTCAGTAAGAATAAAATCTGATACAGTTGTTTCGCCGGCAGTAACAGTGATTTGCTTGGTTTGGGTGTTTAAGCCTACAAAGCTTGCAGAAATTGTATAATTACCCGGCGCAACATTTTTCAAAGCATAATGGCCTTCGCTGTTAACAGTTGTACCGTAAGATGTGCTTTTTAGGGTGATGGTCACAAATTCGGCAGGGGTACCATCTGATGCTTTTACCGAACCTTTAATGATACCTGTTGCCGCCTGTTGTGCAACTGCCGGACTTATAGTTACAAGAAGCATCAAGACAACCGTTGCCATGAGGTATGATAGTTTTGAGATTATACGAGCGTGCGTAAATTTTCGTTCAAATTGCATAGTTTTGATTAGATAATAGACTGATTGCAGAATCAATATTGTTTGCCCGGTGTGAAGTTTGCCGACCGAATACCGGGCTTTTTTTTGCAAAGTTATTTTTATTTAGAATAAGTCCAAATAAATGAATTGATATTATTTATGAAAATTTAACTGCACACTTAGTTGGGGCAAACTGGATTTATTTCATAAGTATATACATTCGGAATAAACTCACGGTTGAAGCTATTGCCGATGTTGAAAATGGAATAGCTTGGTGCGCCGGTTAACAGTTTTTTAATAGTATAAATGGTATATATTTTCGTATCAATATAGTTACCTTATAAAATAAGATATCAATTGCGCATATGCTGCTTTTGCCAGAAAATAAATAATTTTTAATGTTGGTTGATAGGTTTTATCTTGCCGAAGTATTTCAAGTACAAACCAAATACCTATGATGAAGCCTTTTTTTGCTAAAACAATCGTTTTAGCATTGTTAACCAACGTGTGTTTGGCGCAGCCAAAGGCACAATTTGTTAAGCCTACTAATTCGGGTATTAATAAGTATTATATCAGTAATCAGGCACCATTACAACCGCAATATTTTACCAAATTACCGGTTGGGAGTGTTAAACCCGGAGGCTGGTTACTTAAAAACTTGCAGCTGCAACGCGCCGGTTTAACGGGCAATTTGGGGCAGATTAGTATTTGGCTGAGCAAAAAAGATAACGCCTGGCTGGCCAAAGATGGTAAGGGCAAGTTTGGATGGGAAGAACTGCCTTACTGGCTAAAAGGCTATGCCGATATCGGTTATACTTTAAACGATCAGCATATTATTAATGAATCTAAGTTTTGGATAGATGCCGTGTTGAACAACCAACGACCGGATGGCGATTTCGGCCCGGTTGTGTTGAAAAAGGGAAAACGCGATTTATGGACCAACATGCCGATGTTATGGTGCCTGCAATCTTACTACGAATACAGTAACGATAAACGGGTGCTGGCTTTCATGACTAAATACTTTAAGTGGGAACTTTCTGTACCCGATGAGGATTTCCTAAAAGACTATTGGGAGCAAAGCCGCGGCGGTGATAATATGCTGAGCGTATACTGGCTTTACAATCATACGGGCGACTCGTTTCTATTAGATCTGGCAACTAAGATTGACAAGAATACAGCCGACTGGCGACAAGTTGATAACCTGCCCAATTGGCACAACGTAAACATTGCCGAAAGTTTCCGCGAGCCAGCCACGTATTTTGAGCAAAGCAAAAAGAAAAGCGACCTGGCTGCCACTTATAATAATTTTGTACTGGTTCGTCAGCTTTATGGCCAGGTACCGGGCGGTATGTTTGGTGCTGACGAAAACGCCCGCAAAGGTTATGGCGACCCACGCCAGGCGGTTGAAACTTGCGGGATGGTAGAGCAAATGACATCAGACCAGGTATTGCTTAATTATACTGGCGATACTTTTTGGGCCGATAACTGCGAAGATGTGGCCTTTAATATGTTCCCGGCGGCGTTTATGCCCGATTATAGGTCGTTGCGTTATTTAACGGCCCCTAATATGATTTTAAATGATGATAAGAACCACTCGCCGGGCATAGATAACTCTGGTCCGTTTTTAATGATGAACCCTTTTAGCAGTCGCTGTTGCCAACATAACCACGCCGCAGGCTGGGTTTATTACGCCGAAAACTCATGGGCAGCCACACCTGATAATGGCATAGCTGCACAACTATACACAGAAGGTACTGTTACTGCCAAGGTAGCCAACGGCGCACAGGTTAAAATTAATGAGGCCACGCATTATCCGTTTGATGATAAAATTCAATTTACGATCCAGTCATCAGGTACTGTAGCATTCCCGGTTTATTTACGTATACCACAATGGTGTACTGCGCCGGTTGTGGCTGTTAATGGTAAGACTATAGATGTTAAAGGCAGCACCAACACTTACATCAAACTAAATAACATTTGGAAAAATGGCGATCAGATTACCCTGCAGTTGCCAATGAAACTGGGCGTTAAAGAATGGGATAGAAATAAAAACAGTGTGAGCGTAAACTACGGGCCGCTGACTTTTTCTTTACTGATCAAAGAAAACTATGTGAAGAAGAGCGGTAAGAAAACAGCTATGAACGATTCCGGATGGCAGCGAGGTGCCGACGAAAAGGCCTGGCCAGCTTTTGAAATCCACCCGGCCTCGGCATGGAATTATGGTTTGCTGATTGATGAAGATCATCCCGAAAAATCATTTACCGTAGTGAAAAAGAGTTGGCCAATGGATAACAATCCGTTTACCAATAAAACCGCACCAATACAAATAAAAGCAACAGGTAAGCTAATACCCAACTGGACGATTGACCAGTACGGCCTGTGTGGTTTACTGCCTCAAAGCCCGGTAAAAGCCGATGGGCAGGCGGCCAATTTAACTTTGGTACCGATGGGCGGTGCAAGGTTAAGAATATCAGCCTTCCCCGTTATTAAGAACTAATTAATCAATATCCTAAATACAAATATCTTGAAACGAAGAACATTTATTCAGAACGCAGGCTTACTAAGCGGCGGGATTTTATTGAGCAAGCAAATGGCTATGGCCGCTGCACCGGCTTTCCCGGTTGTGCGTACGGCCGCAGCGAACCGCAAGTTTAATAGCAAGGCTGTAGATAAGGCCATAGCCGAATTTAAAACCAATGTTAAAAACCCCGAACTGGGTTGGTTAATGGAAAACTGTTTCCCAAACACCTTAGATACAACAGTTACATTCACCACAAAAAATAACCGCCCGGATACTTATGTAATTACCGGCGATATTGATGCCATGTGGCTGCGCGATAGCAGTGCGCAGGTTTGGCCGTATATCGGTTTTATTAAAGAAGATCAAAAATTGCAGCAGCTAATTGCCGGTGTAATTAATCACCAGGTTAAATGCATTTTAAAAGACCCATACGCCAACGCTTTTTATGACGACCCTAATAAGGTAGGTGAGTGGGCAACAGATGTAACCAAAATGCAGCCGGGTATCCACGAGCGTAAATGGGAGATAGATTCGCTATGTTATCCCATCCGCCTGGCTTATAAATACTGGCAGTTAACGGGCGATACCAGCCCGTTTGATGCGCAATGGAAGCAATCTATAGCCCTGATATTAAAAACCTTTAAAGAACAGCAGCGTAAAGAAGGTGATGGACCTTATAGTTTCCAACGTAAAACGGCCTGGGCTTTAGATAGCGTTCCGTTGGGTGGCTATGGTTACCCGGTAAATCCTGTTGGCCTTATCTGTTCAGCGTTTCGCCCGAGTGATGATGCCACTATTTACCTGTTCCTGATCCCATCTAACTTCTTCGCAGTGGTAAGCTTAAAGCAAGCAGCAGAGATGATCAAGGCAATTAGCAAAGACGATGCTTTATCGGCCGAACTAGCAGCACTGGCAACTGAAGTAGAAACAGCATTACAGAAATATGGTGTTATAGATCACCCAACTTACGGTAAAATCTATCCATACGAAGTAAATGGTTTCGGCAGCTTTAACCTGATGGATGATGCTAATGTGCCTAGTTTACTTGGCTTGCCATATATAGGTGCTGTACCGGTTACCGATCCGGTGTATATCAATACCCGAAAGATGCTGTTATCAACCAATAACCCTTTCTACTACAAAGGCAAGGCTGCCGAAGGTATCGGTGGTCCGCATGCCGGCAAAAATATGATCTGGACGCTGGGTATCATTATGCGCGGCTTAACCAGCACTGATGATCAGGAGATAAAATTCTGCGTAGAAACCTTAAGATCAACCCATGCCGGTACCGGTTTTATGCACGAATCTTTCCATAAAGATGATCCGAAGAATTTTACCCGTAAATGGTTTGCATGGGCTAATACATTGTTCGGCGAGTTTTTATGGGAGACTTATAAAAGTAAGCCGCAGTTGTTGGGATAGGCCCTGTCATCCTGAACTCCGTCGAAGGATCGCGCGTAGAGGCCTGCTCACCATGCTTCGAGAGCCTCAGCATGACAGCCCTTTAAAAATGATTTAACCACTTTGCCATTCAGAACGCAGTGAAGAATCTTCTTCGCTTTGTAAGTGTACTTCTGCTTTGATAATCTTGGTGAAGCAGAAGATTCTTCACTGCGTTCTGAATGACAAGTTTGTATTAAAAAAGAAACCCTGATGGCATAACCATCAGGGTTTCTTTTTTTAGATTAATATTTCTTACAATGATTTCAAAAACGCTAACAGCGCGTTTCTATCAGCAGTACTCAAATGAGAAAAGTAGGCCTGGGATGCTGCTGCTTCGCCGCCATGCCACATAATAGCTTCTGTTAAGCTGCGTGCGCGGCCATCGTGTAAATAATAGCCGGGGCTGTTAATGGTTTCAAATAAACCCAATCCCCATAGCGGAGCGGTGCGCCAATCCTGGCCACCGGCTAAGTAATCTGGCCTGTTATCTGCGAGGCCTGCGCCCATATCATGCACCAACATATCGGTATAAGGGTGTATCACCTGGCTCGATAAATATGGCCTTGATACATCAACACCCGTGGTAAAGGTTTCCTTATGGCAGCTCACGCATTTGCCTAAGGCAAATAATTGTTGGCCACGTTTAACGGTTGCATCTGTGGTGTTTCTACGCGCAGGTACACAAAGGGTTTGGGCATAAAATTTAACCGCATTCACCAGGGTATCGGCAACTTCGGGATCATCTTTTAGCCCATCATATTGAGGTTGGCCGAAGCTATTCTCCACAGGTAATATGCCGGTGGTTAAACCCATATCCTGGTTAAAGGCAGATACAACCTGTGTTATAACTGTAGCGGTGTTAGCTTTCCATCCAAATCGGCCGAGCATTTTTGTTTTGGTGTTAACATCGTACACATAATTGGCACGGCCTTTAATACCATCGCCGTTGGCGTCATTAGGGTCGGCACCGGCAACAATCTGGCTTTCGGGTATAGTTTCTAACAAACCTAAACCGATCATTGGTGGGGCTAATCTTGGCGATAACAAATAACTACTTGCTATTGGCGTATACAAATTACTTAAAGTATAAGTAGGTGTACGCAGCTCGTAAGTTGTGCCATCATCAAAAGAGTAGACATTATAGGTATAGCTGATGTTAATTTTACACTCAGGTAATTTGCCGAAGGTAGATTTGTCCTGCAATTGCAAACCGTAGCCAGGTACTGCAAGCGGGCCGCCATTTGCATCTGTTCCCGGCCGACTGATTCGCACCAATAGCGATGATTGTAGTTCGCCGGCTGTAGGCAAACCTATACCATCATTATGGTGGCATGATATACAGGATACGTTATTGTATAACGGGCCCAACCCACTATTGATAGGGGCAGGGGCCGATACGAAATTACGGCTAAACACGTCATCGCCCAATGAATGCACGTAGTTATCGTAAGTACCCATGCCGGTAAACATCTGGCTAAATGCGTGGCTGGTAGCATTAAAAACAGTTTCAATCCCGCCCGAAAGTCGGTCGTCATATTCTGTAGCCGGAAACACCGATGATTTTTGGCATTGTACCATTAAAACCACCAGCAATAATAAAACACCTATAACCTTAATCTTTCTCACGTATGTGTGCCCGTTGGCTTAATTAGTCTTTAATATTAGTATTGATAAAAGTTTTCAGATCTCGATCAAGAGAATCATGTAGCGTGTTGATAGTGGCTTGTACAGCTTTTATTTGTGATTGATTAGTGTAAATAGCTTTCTCGTAAGTAGTGGTAATGGTGCTGAAAGAAGCAATTGCAGCTAGCATCTGGGTTCTTAATTTAAGATCCAATGCGGCGTTTTTTACTGCTACAATCTGGTTTAAACCTGTACCTGTTGCGCCATTGTAAGTACACATGTAGGCGTTATAAATACCTGTAATGTTGTTCTTAAAATCGGCAACGGAGTTGTGTGAGAAAGCAGACTCATCTTGTAATGAATCTTGAGCTACCAAAGGGGTTTGCATTTTTGAAGTAGAAACCTCGTCGCAAATATCAGCCATTGAACCAACTAAAGCTACAAACAGATCTTTGCGGCTGGTAAAAACTGTGCTGCCGCTGCCAGCA
>Ga0116227_10001554_pt1 | contig 51541 bp, 51 predicted proteins | sample S1TSphgellanicum_FD_89693 | JGI IMG/M metagenome (GOLD analysis project Ga0116227, IMG submission 89693) | Host-associated microbial communities from peat moss isolated from Minnesota, USA - S1T2_Fb - Sphagnum magellanicum MG | ecosystem: Host-associated > Plants > Peat moss > Unclassified...
GTTTGTCAAAAATGTCACAGGATAAACCTTGAGGACTCTGGCTCACAGTTAGATCCAAGAAATTACAAGAGAAGCCTTTAGATGTACAAGTCAACTTGCAAGAGGTTTTTGGGTATATGCCGCCACCAAAAGAGTCTTGGTTAAGGTACATGAAGTTCTCAAAATCTGGAAAATTAGGAAGAAAAAGATCATCCACAAACCTACGAACCAAGGACAAACTATGAAGCACAACAGGACAAGTTGCAAATAATCAAGCCTCCTTTGGAACAGAATAACCAACCTTCGGTTTGCAATGCATGTGCTGTCACACCATTCCAGACCTGCAACCACGTGCAATTTGTATCAAGCTTAGACTACCTGTGGACACTGTGGAACATTGGAAAGTGAACACTGTCGACAACTCAAAGAGGCCTGTTCAATGAGCAGAAGCTGCACATGCTCAGATAATATGGAGATTTCAACACATAGCTAGCTGCACTCAAAACAACAGAGTCTCTTGCACTTCCCATTCAAAAGACCTGCCACTTATAGTGTCAACTCCAACAGTATAGTTATTTGAGAAACAGCAGTAACAAGGCAAAGAAATAATCATAAACAGAAAGACATACCTGAGCTGCTGTCCATCCAAATCATCGGCACTTGCTGGAGTGCTGTGTAGTAGTGGCCATAGACAAAATTTTACTTCCTGACAGCCAACAATGTCCTATGTCTGGATCTGCCACGTATAGTGGTGCTACTGCTTGGGACAGAAGCAACATGCTCTCGGCCAACTCTAGGTGGTGGAGCCAGGCGCAGTTGTAGTGAAGATCCGACTGTAGGAAGGCCCTTTCCCTTATGCAACTGTTTGAGCAATTCCAGCTGCAAAAGCTCCAAATGATCATCATTAAGAGACTAACTGCAGTTCCACTTGCATCTTGAAAAATGAACCAACAAATACACCTATTGGCACTTGCTCACTCAAGGCAACGTGAGTAATCTGGTAATCTCAATGACCTTCCTTCCCTGAACGAGTCAGGACTCTCTAGAGTGACCAGTCACTGAAATAAGGAAACTTGCTTCTCAGTAGAGCCAACACACACAAGTCCATACAGAGCAAGAACATAATCAAACATTTGTACACACCCGAGAACTGCTCAAAGTATGGTTGCTCCTGGTTGTTGAGCCTGCTCCTTGTAAGGAAGGCGCAGTTACATCTGGCACTGGAGAACTTGGAGTGCCCACCTTTGGCACCCTATCTCCCTGCCAGGCAGCCTCTTTGCCATGTGAAAATAACCCATTGGGCTTTCTCTTGAGGGTGCAAACAGGGCATCCTGTGAGACCCCTGTCCTCATCTTTTAGATTACCAGCAGTATCCATACAAGCAGTGTGGGCAGCATGACCACAGTAGTAAATGTGCAATGCATCAATGGCCATCTTGGTGGAAGCTGAGCTTTTGGGGACTGACTCCCCCATCAGCTCCTCAGTATGAGTACCATTGATTACTCCACCTGTATTGCTACTTCGACCTGGAGTGTTTACATCATCAAGCTTAAGTCCACAAATGCAGCAAGTGGAGGTGATAGGCGCATATGCATGTGCATAGCCCCTCCGAAGAGCTCCCACATTGTAGAATGTATCATCCTCTATCAACTGTTTTGCTGTTCTCTGCACATTCCACAAATATTTGGATAATCAATCACAAGAACCTGATCCTAAGTGACAAAATAATGAATAGCCAAGATATCTGAAATGAATGCAACTTGTAAGAGGTGCCAAACATACCAGAATGGCACGCTCATAGCCATAGGCACTGAGCATGTTCAGGATGGTAGCACGGAAGTCCCCAAAAGGGTGGTTACCATGTTCGGCCAAAATCTTGTCCATAATAACACGTAGTGGTACATAGCCCATCATGCCGTCTATGACATCACCCATCATCCATACAAGCACCCTCCTTACACAATTCCCTGCAGCAAGGATGATCTTTAAATGGCAAAACAACATATGATCTACTCATTCCAACTGTAAGCCAATGCACTCAACTGCAGCCTGTATACTTGGATTCTGTCTCAGAATAATCAGTCCAACCTTTCAAATCAGTGTTCGCCTTCCATTGGGTTTTTCCAATCTGGTCTCTACTCAATTCAACATTAGCATGCTTGCGCCTGCTGCGCCTTGGTCGAGTTCTGGAAGATTTCTTGTCAATATGACTTGCTACTATGAATTCACGTAATGGCTCCACAATCCTGCAAAACACACCACCACTCAAGGTGCATGCCTAACTCATGTTTCCCCAACATAGTAAGGCACAGGAGATACTACCCAAAGCAAGCACCCACTTCATATCATACCCAGATCTGTAGTAAAATGACTGACAATAGCAAATCAAACCTGTCAAGGACACGAAACCAGAGAGATTCTGACTCCTGTTGATCCAGTCGCAGGGTATTTCGTTGACACAGTGTCACAGCTGCAGCCAAAGCAGATTTGAAGCTTGCAACCTGCTCAAACCATATTGCAAAGTCAACTCCAGCTTCAGAGCTCTTGTGGGATCTACTGCTTCAACCATAGTAACACATATCCATTCACAGAATGAAGTCAATGGCCTAAAAGGTTGAGGGCTCTTGGAACCTTGTAGGTTTAAAACCCATTGGGTGCACTCTAGATACTCCATCACAGAACATGCAACAATGTGTGGAAAAACAGTGTACCTGGGGGATATCTAACCACTTGTCATTGTTGTTAGAGACTTGTGCTGCCAGAGAGGAAGAGGCCATGATTGCACTCTTGAAGTCAAGCATGCGAGCATCCACCTCCACAAGTACTAGTCCCAGTGCAGAAGCCACATCTCCGACACGCTCCAGAAGAAAAATCGCTGCATCAGTTATGCCATATTCTTGGCACAGTTTGAGGCAGTGTTCTAGTCTATAATTTTCATAGCTCTCTAGAAACTTCAGAACCAATCGTGGTTCAAACTGGCACAATAGCTGCAGACATCACAAAAATAAAATCACCTTCTGTTACATCCACAACCATTGCAGGTATGAAGAGTGGGTATTGCACTTGGCAGTACAATACTATAAGCACTTGCCATTCAGTTGATAGGCGGATGACACGCCCTTTTGAAGAAACAGTTTCATCCGTCATTGGAGACCTTCAACAATAACTTCAAATCAAAGAACAAGACAATACCGAGTCTCAACAATCCTACCTGTACATAAAGCTCTGCCATTTCATCAGTGAACTCCATGCCCGATCGTTGCAACAAGTCCCCCACATGAATGTCTGGTTCCCATTGTGACGGAATGAAAATACTTGGGATCCCCCCTGTCTCAAGTTGCTCAGAAGCAGATGAATCCTTTTCTTCAAAGGTCACAGAATGTGAAGTAGAGGAGGCAACAACAACTGGCTTTGAACCAATAGAGGAAAGAGGCCGACTGCTAGAGCGAGCATCCATGATGGCCTTGAGGTAGGCAAACAACAGCTGTGAATGAGATCCCAGCTCCTTCATGACACGCTGATTTTCTCCACTCAAGTGCTCCAAAACAATCCATAACGTCCCCTTGCTGACCAACAACCCAGATTCAGAGAGACATCTATAACTTGTAGAAAACCTGGACTTGTGGATAAATCACTCACTCAGATACAACACAAAAGCTCTTCTACAAGAATGACAATGGGGAAATATTGGCTCGTGAGCACTTGAGGTCAACAATAGCTCAAACGACTAGCTTGATGATTTAGAAACAAAACTCACATGTTGTGCTGCATGAGTTGTGGCATGCGTGTGAGGACAGCTTCCCGAAAATCAGTCAACACTGATCCCTTGAGGCCATTTATGTGATCAAGCATTTGCATTATAAAAGTAAAGGGTTGATGAAGGCAATTTGCATCTTTTAGGTAGCTGTCCAGCGCTGATATATACTCACCATCATGCGTATACAACAAAGCACAAACCTTTTCAACACACCACCAGAACACTTGAATAGTTCAGTCCAACCTGACATGTCAATGGATTTGGAACCTTTCACCATCTCCAACCTCAACAAGAACAGAAGGAACCCTTGACCTCACAAACAAGCATCATCCTGCATCAGCACATTTTTGTCACAATGTATGACATGGTCTGACCTGCCAAAAGCAAGCCTCTTGTGCAAGGTGCAGGGTGTGAGAAGCATCAAAGTCCGAGTCTGGGACCGAATTCAGTAGTGCCACCATCAGATCTTCATTCTCCCTGGCTTTTCTGCTTTCACAAGAAAATGATACCAGATACTCCAAAATATGCATGAGGGTGCCACGTGAGACCACAGCATGCCTTGATGCCACAAATTGGGCAACAAATTCAAGTAGAGATTCAATGTCCCCTCTTGAAGGCCAAATTTCTTGAGAGTCTTCGGAAGAGCCAGCTCCACTTCTATTGTCTAAGTCTAAAATTTCAATGAATGCACTCACAATGGCCTGCAAAAATCTTCGTCCTTCATCAACAATTTCTGTGGTAGCAACCTCAGTTGCTTCTTCTGACATTTGTTCATTATTGGGACGAGTAATGTACCCATAGCCTTGCTTGCCAACATCTAAGGGCCCTCCTACAGGAAAGGCCAATCTCAACACAAGGAGGGTGGCAGGTGTGTCCAGCTGCAACAGATACAGAAGCCTGGGGTATTTGGACCTTTCTGCACCATTGGAGACCTCACTTGATTGCTCTCTTTGCATACCATGTTGATCAAGTAAGAACCTTAAGACTTCACCTCGCAATGCAGGCAAACGCTTGGCAGGAAGAGAACCATGTCCTGTGACAACCAAAGCAACATACAGGAAGTGCAACTCTTAGCACAACTACTGATAGGATCCCCACAATGTATGTAGCAAAGACAAATGCATCAGAGTACCACAATCTGTAGAGGGAGTCACATTTAACACAGAAAAGCATATACCGGGAGGGAAGGAAAGACCACAGAAGCAGTGCTTCAAGTATACCAGCAGCTTGTACCTGTGCAGCCCACAACACTAAAGGTTTTTAATTTCAGTACAAAACCCAAGAAGAAACTCGTTTCAAGCTTCCAGCATCACCTTCTGGACCCTAGAAGATGCATCAGATGTTGTAAAGGGCATTCCCTTACCTTAGCATACCCAAGCACAGTCAATTGCATCCTGGATAAGCAAAATGCAGAAGTGATTGCAATATCATAAGGAAGTGCAAGCTGGCACATCTACAGTAATCAATCTAAAGAAACCTTGAAATCTGAAGGAGCAGAGACCAAACCCAATAGCTTGGGCATGAGAGGGGTTGTGAGTGTGCTGAGCCACAGCCAAGAGCTCTTCCATCGGGGATGTAAAATCATCCAGCCCTTTAGTGAATAGGTAGATGAGTGCATTGTACAGCCCATGTTCCCGGCAGAGCTTCACAACCTGCCGCCAATAGCAAACAAATCAAGTGAACCAGAATTCTCTAGGTAACTACTGCAGGCAAAACAGCAAGCCAAACTGTAATGAATAATGTTGCATGGCTAGAGACCACAGCCCACTGTGAAACTGGACAGTACAAAGAACTTATAATACAGTGAGATGTATAAAAAGCATCCTCTGCCTTCAATGGAGCTCTACATGCAGAAATACCAACAGGAAACTAGTCTCCACCCATAAATCCTGCCTCATATAGCATCTGGTAGAATGTAAGGACACATGCCTGATTGAAATCCAAAGATGCAATATCCATGTGGAGGACACACTGCTCAACCCTCTCCAACCACCCGCGTTGGCTGTAGTGCTCCACGAGCGCTTGCATCACCTGATTGTAGGGACCCAAAACAAGTTACATCTCAGTTTCCCAATACATCTGCCACAGCCTGCACGATTCTATATGATCATCACACCCAAAAGCTTCCCATTTACCACTGTCTGCCATGTCCACTATCCCAAACATACAACTAAGTCAAGAAAAGGAAATTAGCAGACATCAACATCCAGAGCTTGCTGTGATTGTGGCTAAACAAGAACACACTATGAATTCCTACCTCAGGAGGCAGTGCCCCCAGCATGTCCTTCAGAATGTAAGGCTCCAGAAGTTCCAGGAATGTGCCTGCACCATGCAACAGTGCACCTCCTATATGAAGGCAACTACTGACACTTCCCTTCAGCACCAAATTCTTTGTTGAGCAGCAACTAACAAGCATTTGGATTATATCCCAGAAGAGCCCAAGTATTTAAAACAAGAAAAGATTTCCCCTATTTAGAACACAGTCACACTCATTGCAACATACTTACGTACCCCTTTGGCTTACTGCCTCAAACTTGTGGAAGACATTCTCAAACAATACTTCTCTTTTTCCCACATGCACACAGAACTCAATTGCTACACCTCCAACTCTTGCATATTGTTCACGAGCCTCAGCAATCATGTCCTGGCCTACACTTCCTCCACCCCATGAATCAGCCACTGTCGAGACTGCTTCCTCAGCCTGCAAATGGTCTTTTGTTCCAGCAACATCAACTGGGGGCATCGGGGATGAGGGTATAACTAAAGACAAGTAGGCAAATGCCTCATCAATGTAAGCAGAAAGGAGTGCAAGCAATGTCTCCATGATGGCTTCTCGCATGGCATCCAGTCCTCTTGGGAGGCCTGTCACCCCTCTTGCTTGTCCATCATAAAGCTCCATAGCAATGTGGAAGGCTCCCATCCAGTCACCAGCATCTTGCAATGCCTTAATGCGGTCTCCCCATGGAAGTAGGCGAGCCCTCCATAATTGAAGAGTTCCTAGAATGTAAAGGGCTGCTCCTCGTACTGAAAGTGAGCTGTGATAGGTCTTCTCTGGATTCCCAAAGGTGTTAAGGATGTGTGTGTGGTAGATGATTGCCCCCAAGCCTTCTTGCTCCCCTCCCAGGGATGCACGCTCCACTTCCACCCCCTCTTTTGTGAAAAGGCAAAGCTGGTCCTTGGCTGTTGCTACCACCATCATCTGCAAAACACCAGAGAGTCCACAATCAAACCACACGTTTCAAGCAAAGGGTCACTTGTGGACATCACTACACAACATCCTCACTTCCATCAATACAGGAAAGGATGTAGTGGCAGCCACACCTGCTCCTCCAGCCAGACAAGCCCGACAGCAGGGCTATCAAGATCCCATTGCCCTACTGTTCTCAGCTCTGATTTCAGTAGTTGTGCAATGAGCATCTTCTTGTCCCAAGCTAAAGCCAATACAGGCCAGTTGTCCTCATCAGCTCCATCACTAGCTGCACCGCCATCTGCATCCTTCACATGCCCACCATCCATGCTGTGTCCACTCACTTTTCCATTGGCTGCCATGTCTGGGTGCAAATGACCATTACCTAACAAACTGGTATTGAAGGTCCCAACCTGTGCTTGAATGCGTCGCCATGCTGTATAGGGGATGGCCCCTTCCCTTATCCCTGCCGGTCGTGTCAACCTGGCACACACATCCAAACTTGGTACCAAACGCACCTGCCACCATGCCCACCCATGATCATCCATCCTGCTCAATGCAATGTCCACACATACATCTATAAGAGAATGAGCACCCCTGAATGAACAGGTTTCACCTGTTACTTTACCAAAAGAGTGCTTCTCTCAAGGACTTTGGATTGAGGTAGAGCAGCTTTACCACAAGGACAGTTGTGTGTGTGACAAAGACAACCATCCCCCCTGCTCCATCATCAGTAAAGTTGGGTCCATTGTACAGGAACTTGCGGCCCACATCCATAGCCCCCCCACCTACACCCCCTATCACACTTCCTAATGTGACAGATGAGGCAGGGGCAACTTGCTGAGCTGTGCTTGCCATGCCCATGACTTGAAATCCATCGTCTGGTAGCAAGGGTGACACTGATAGCACTGTGCCTGTGTGCTGTCCGTCCAGCAGACACTGCCACCATGTCAACAGTATAAGTACCCACTGAAAAGGCAATCCTAAAATGGCACACAGATTGTGAAGTTGAAAAGGAAAAGGAACACTTCAGCAGAACCAAAGATGTCACAATGGAAGAGGTATGGATGCAAACCTGAGTTGTGACAGAGAAGCGACGAACAAAAGGAACCACAGTGAATGTGTGGAGCAACACCAGCCCTCTACAATCACCAGTAATTGCCTTCAAATGGCGTCCAGCTCCAGACTCTTGCCCCAAGAAAAGTGTATGCACAATAGCTGCATTGTGCTCACCTGAAATCGTTTTGGCAACAATGCGCCTAGTCACATCCCACAGGGATACTGTGCCATTGGTGTAGCCAGCCAACAACAAGTCACCTTGCTGGTTGAAGCAGATAGCACTTACAGCAGGCCCTACTTTGTCAATGCTTCCTCCTAGAAAAAAAGCCTGCAAAGTCAAATTACTAATTGTGAATCAGCAGATGTAACAGAACAATGCAAAAAATCCAACCAAGGAGAAAAGAATTTGGTAGTCTTGAGTTTCTGTCACATTTCTGGAAGCAACAGGATGACTGCGTCATGATGTTAGCTATGGCTCAAGACACAGAGCTAATCAAAGAGTCAACAGCCACAAGCTTATGAAAGAGTTTGATTCCAAAATGTCTTGGCTGAACATCATGTGCAAAATGTGTACATATGTGGGGGGGGGAACTGGTCAGCATTAACCTTGCTTGGTTCCATTTCATCAGTACTGCATGTGGCAGAGTACTTGCTAGGTGTTACAAGCAATGCTCCTTTTGACAACCCAACAGCAATGAGGTTAGTATGAACTGCTAGAGCTTCAGGGCTGCCATGATCTCGCCTCATGGCAGGTGACGCCAGTGCATGTGAGAGAGAACCAGCAGAGTCTAGCTGCAAAAGGCCAATTGCCGGTGGACCTCTCTGGATCCCTTCCAATTGCATTGGCCGGGCTGCCACACCCTCTTCCCAGTGCAACCCAGAGCTAGCTGTTCGTTTCTCTTGCTCTTCTGCCAAATCCAATGCTGTTAGGTTCTGCACTTGCTTCTCCTCCTCCTGCCATCTGCTCCTGGTAGTTTCTGTTCCGCCATTTCCTGACAACTCTTGTAAGCCAACAACAGCTTCACTTTCCCTGTTTGACGGATCTAATCCTGGATGCCTATATTCAACATCTGTATCCCTATACCCACTATCCTTTGCACTTTGTGATGCTCTCTCATGATGCTCCTCCATCCAGACTGGCTCATCAGCAGCAGCTGAGGAAGAAGCCTCATCAGATGCATTGTCAGAATTCAAACTCTCAGAGTCATCCACAGTTCCAATCAAGCTCTCCAATTGCTGTAAACTGCTGTGGTCCTCATTGATGGGATCTCGCACCACCTCACTGAAACCAATGAAGGAAGTCACAGCTTGTTGTTGTTGTTGTTCTTCTTCTTCTTCATCTTCTTCTTCTTCTTGCAGTGAGTTGCTTTGAAGTTTCCCGAACTCCATTGGTAGATTCTCCAATTTGTTGCACCCCTCCAATCGAAATGTCTTGAGTTGTGACAAGTTCACAATTGAATCAGGTAAACAACTCAATTGGGAACAACCAGATAAGTCCAGTTCCACCAAGCTTTGAAGTTTCCCGAACTCCATTGGTAGATTCTCCAATTTGTTGCACCCCTCCAATCGAAATGTCTTGAGTTGTGACAAGTGCACAATTGAATCAGGTAAACATCTCAATTGGGAACAACCAGATAAGTCCAGTTCCACCAAGCTTTGAAGTTTCCCGAACTCCATTGGTAGACTCTCCAATTTGTTGCACCCCCCCAATCGAAATGTCTTGAGTTGTGACAAGTGCACAATTGAATCAGGTAAACAACTCAATTGGGAACAACCAGATAAGTCCAGTTCCACCAAGCTTTGAAGTTTCCCGAACGCCACTGGTAGATTCTTCAATTTGTCGCACCTTTGCAATTGAAATGTCTTCAGTTGTGACAAGTTCACAATTGAATCAGGTAAACAACCCAACTGGGAACAATAAGATAAATCTAGTTTCACCAAGCTTTGAAGTTTCCCGATCGCCATTGGTAGATTCTCCAATTTGTAGCACCTTTGCAATGAAAAAGTCTTGAGTTGTGACAAGTGCACAATTGATTCAGGTAAATGCCTCAACTGGAAAGAACAAGATAAGTCCATGTGCACCAAACTTTGAAGTTTCCCGAATTCCATTGGTAGATTCTCCAATTTGTCGGGACGGCCTTTTGCTTGTGAATTCATGTCAGCTGTATCGCCTTCCCATTCAAGAGCTCCTACAACATGAAAAGAGAGCTCCCCAACAGCAGCATCCAATCTCCCAGTACTGCCTTCCAGTTCCTCCTGAAAAATTACAGAGTTCAAGAACTGGAATTCTTTCTCCACAGTCAAATTATCCTCACCAATGTTCTTCTCCTCCTCCGCATCTTCCTCCTGCTCTCTGTCCACATCGCCATCCTTCTCAACCACAGGAGTGATGGGAGCTGCAGTAGCTGTGGTGTTAAGACCATCTGAAAGGGAGCTTGGTGCTGAGGACAAGGTTTTCCGTAGCGAAGAAGAAGCAGCGGTTCTTGTAGACTGCCTAGAAGCTGCAGCTGCCCAAGCCAAAGCAGCCCCGGGGCGAGGACTCGGTCGGATGATGCTAGCACCACCACCACTACCGGAGCCACCCCAGCCTAAAGCAACAGACGAGAAAGAAGCAGAAGCAGAAACGCCTCTAGGAATTCCACCATTGGCAACCCTATCCCAAACCCTAGAACTCTGATGAATCTCCGCAACCTGCAGTGCTCCTCCTCCTACCAAGAATCCTTCCACGACTCCCCCTCCGTGATCCGATCTCGCGGGGCTAAGAGGAGAATCGATCGTCCTCCGCTCCGATCCCGAAACGACCCCGATCGCAACTGCATCTTCGTCATTTCTGACCGTAATATCCCCGCCAACCGGATCCATTGGCACCACCACCTCCTTCTCCTCCTCCCTAACCCTCGCGACATCATGACCCGCGTCATGGTTGTTGTTTTCGTCTTCGTCGTCGTCTTTTTCTTCTTCTTGTTCTTGTTCTCCTTCAGCAGAATCCACATCGTTAAGGATGTCTTCCAAGCTGCGCTCGAAGTCCGGCAGGAGCAGACCATCGTCGTCGTCGTCATCGCTGCTCTGCGCCTGCAGCAACGCATCCAGGTCGAACTCATCAGACTGCTGCATTGTGCGGCGCGTTCCTCAACACTACGCCCGCATCCCATGCTACTCGCCCATCACAGCGGCCACCCAATTCATGAAAAAACAAGCCGCAGATCCGCAGATCCCCATCGCCAAGCCCGCGACACACGCAAGCAAGCACCTCGTCCGCTGTCGCCGCTCATCTTGGTCCTCCGTCGCGAGGAAGCCGAAGCTTCCCGGGTATGTCTCCCCCACGGCAGTTTATACCCGGATCCAGAACCCGAAGCAAGAACCGGGTATATCCCGCCGCCCACGTGCCCGACCCAGTGCGTCCGAATGATAACCGGGGGGTATGTTTGTCGGCCAGGTCCTCGATCGAGCACTTCCTCTTCTTCTTCGAGCTCTCTATCCCAGCGCGTCCTTCGGCAATTGGGTGACGCGCTCTTGATCCATGTAACTAAGTTCTTGTGAATTGTCAATGCCTTCAATTATGTCTTGCTTCCTCCTCCTAATTTACAGAGAAACGGTGTTGTGAATTGCGGATAAATTGGTGATATGCTCTTGAACTCTGAATCATGCCCGTCTCTGCTTTGTCAAACCCTTCAAACATGTCTTGCTTCCTCTTTGCTAATTTTACATAGAACCAATTGTTGTGAATCCGGGATTGTTGGTGATCCACTCTTCCATGCATTATGTTTTTGTGCGTTGTTAAACCCTTCAAATATATATGTCTTGCTTTCCTCTTGCTAATTTACATAGAACCAATTGTTGTGAATCCAGGATTGTTTGGTGATGCTCTCTTCTATGCATTATGTTCTTGTGCTTTACTAAACCCTTCAAATGTGTGTCTTAGCTTCCTCTTACTAATATTCCAAAGAAACCAATGTTGTGAATTGGGGATTATTGGTGATGATGCACTCTTGAACCATGGATTATGATGTTGTTGTGCTTTGTGAAATCCTTCAATGATTTCTTGCTTCTTCTCTTGCTAATTGACATAGAACCAATTGTTTTGAATTGGAGTAGTAGTTGTTGTTATTAGAATGGCATGGGCACTCTTGTCATGACATCTCCATCTTCCTTGCATGACATTGACTTAGAGATTGATTGAAATGCAAAAATGACTAGTTGAAGAGGAATCCATGACTTTAGAATCTTAGAAAATTGGACATTGACAATCAAACTTTTGAACTTGGGAATTTCATATCACCTATCCCGCATTCTTCTCTAAATGAACATTGATTCTTCTTCTTTGAAGATGAAGATTTGCCATTATTATCAAGTGTCATGTTGCTTTGTTTGATTAGCTTGACTCCATCAAGTTTTTAAAAACTATTTGAAAATTCCATTTGTTTTGTGTAAAATCATTCTAAAAAAACATTTTCTTAAATTGTTACTTTATTTTACAAAACACCTCATTTCTTTTGTCTTGCAGGATATATTTGTCTTGCATTGAAAGTTTCTATGAGTTCAAACCCCTCTCTATCTATTAAGGAAGGTAATTTGTTTACCCTCTTACCTTGGCAGCTTTGACACTAATTATATTGTTTTCAAAAATGTTGAATTTCAAAAATATATATAAGAAATTTATGATAAAAAAAAGGTTGAATTTTTGAGAAGATATTATTTGTCAAAATGAAAACTTCAAATTTGCTTAATTATTCAATAAAAATGAGTAAAAGCTGCCCAACATATGTAATCCTTTGGCCCAAATGGACTTGAAATTTGGATGTCATTCTTTTACCATCAACAAAATTCAAATGCCATCCACATGATTTCATCCATATTTGCACAACGACATAGATCCATTAGGTCAAATTAGAGTTTGTTTTAAAGTTGACTATGCACCTTTGTGCATCCAAACTATGTATCTTGTTGGCAATTCCTTTGAATTCATAAATTACAATCCATAAGAAAAGTCTTTTTTAAGCTTCATTAATCATAACATGAACAACGGTATTTCACAAAAGGAATTGAAACTTCCACATTGCTTTAGTGTAATTGAGGTTCTATAGATGCATGAAAGGAAAGAACCAAACTTTGTAGTGCCTTATAATTATTCAAACTCAATGCTATGTCAACTTTAGGCAAGTCTTTCCTTGGCTTGCACGGAAACAATCATCACCATGAGACCAACCACAAAATGATATATAGCCCTTTGAATGGCAATAACCACAACAATGTTGGGACCCGCATGTACTTGTATCTCACTAAATGCCATTGACCAAGAATCTATCACCGTAGTGTGATTTGCTTACCCTTGGAGCCACCCTCACATCCAATCATTTGAACAATCCAAATGGTGCCCAACAAATCCACAAACAACAAGTGAAGAGTTCATGTTAGAAAACTCCAATTTCCAACATGCATATTGAAGTACAACTTGCATCAATTGCCAAACCCATTGACCTTCAACCACCCATGAGGGGACTCTTGAATGCATTTGCATTACTTAGCAACAATTATGTATGAAGATTTCATAGCTATGTGTTACTATTTGAGATTTAAAAAAGCTTTCTAATTTGAAAATTTCAGATCCATTGTCATGGTAAGTTCAATAATCCTCTTTTCAAGTTGAATAATTAGACACAATGCATTTTTTGCTATGGTATAATCATCTGCAAAAATCAAAGCTACCTGAAGTTGAAAATATATATATATGAATCCTATAGTTGGTTTTGATGAGTGTTGAATTGTAATTTTGTGACGGGTTTGCAACATTTGCCAGATGTTCACATAGATACCACATCAATGACTAGATCTTCATTGAGTTACAAGAAATCCTAACCTCGTGGAATATGCACAAGTCAAGTTGGACACAACCATAATAATTAAATTCATATGATTGAAGAAGCAAATCTCCCTTATTTGCTTTAGCTACAAGTTGTACAATAAGAAATCTTATCCCTCTATCCTGCTAGTCCTCTTGTGATTCCTCTATAGTCAAATGGAAAACGCCAAGTTGAGGGTTATGATTTACATCCACACAAATGCATGATGTTGGATGACCCAAAAAATTACTAGAACACTTGAGAGAACCCTCTAGAATTTGACCACAATCATTTCATGGAACATTATGAGTTGACATAAGTAATCGATTTTTTTGAACTCTTGCCATTTGGGACTAGGACATGGACAAGTCAAAAATGTCTGCCTTTGCGTTAACATGCCTTCTCCAAGACTTAAACCAATCTTCCACACATCAACAAAACCTAAGAACCACTCAACATTTATGATATACACAGGCTCACTCTCCCAAGCTCACTCTTCCAAGCTCTCGTGTATTTAGTTACAAAAATGACTTCATACACTTTGCATTCATAAGAATAAACCCAAATAGGAAAATGTGCCATGAAGTTCACAAAAAATGGACTCAGTTTTCACGGTAACACCTAGTGAACATCCCTCAGAATGGGGGAGAAAATGAAAATACATCGGTCCATGGTCTCTCCCTTACATACAGTCAGACCCAACAAAACCCCATGTTAAATACTGTGCTAAAAGTGACATATTGATGGTTTAATGTTTTAACACATCTGCAATCAAACATCAGATCATTGAACACTCATGCAAAAACAATGCTCTCAAAACATCAAACATGCTCATTGACAGTCGAAGTGAAATAAACTGACAGAGAACAACCTTGCAGGATCAAAGAAAACTGAAAGGAGATATGAACAATTTGTTCAAAAATTGTCACAGGGCAATCAAATCATGACAGTACAATTTTATTGGGTATCACAGTTCTTAAAAAGAAAAGTGCAGGCTTTAGGCTTTATGAAATCAAATACAAACTTGCTCTGAGGGAATAATCTCCACACTAAAATACAAAACTCTGACTTCACCCACCTTTTTCAGAGCTTCTTCTTTGAGCAGGATGGGACTTTAAAACTGCCAACTAATGTACTCTTCAGAGTCTTCCTGTGGCAGTTTGACCATCATGTGTGCATCCTGCTGCTGCTCCTCATCCTCCTCCATTGTCATGTGGTTTGACAACTTTGTTTCTTGCTCAAGACCCATAATATAGTTCAACCCAACAAGCAGTTCCGTGATGGCTAACTCAGTCTTCACCAAATCTGCGAAGTAAAGAGTTTGAAGGAGAAGAACATTGGTGCGTGCGACCACTTGCTGTTGCTCAAAGTTGTGCTCTGATTGCCACCTTATCATGTTGTGCGCAAGTGGAGCCAGCCAGCTGATGAGTCTCTCAAGTGCTTCCTTCCAATCTGCAGCAATCTCAGAGTTGAACTTGCTGTTGCTGTTGTCACCCAGTCTCATGATTGATGACACTCGTAGCCTTGACCGTAAAGCCCCTCGGACACTTTTGGGTAGCATGCGGTAAAGATCATCACGTGCATCAGGAGCAATAAGGTGAGGATACCTTATCATTCTTTCGAGGATGATGATCACATTTGAGTAATGCAAAGCAAGTGCTGCACCTCCCAATGTGGACCAGGGTGCCATTTGATGCCGAGTTTTTGGGTCACAAAGGATTCGAACATTGCGGCCATTCCAAATTGCACCTGACTGCTGCTGGGATTGCCCTGGTTGGATGCTGTGACTTGTTGCATAAAGGAGAGCGGAAGTGAAAGAATCTGTAGTTTCTGCCTGCACTAATGCTGTAAGCGGTGTTTCAAAGAATTGCCTGCTGTGAGTATTTTCTGAGACTAAAGCTGCTGCTGCTGCTACTGATAAGTGGGCACAGGGTGATGCCTTCTGAAAATTGGGAGAGTAGCACACAACAGAATTTCTTCGTTGTGTGATATGTGGACCTGAAGAGAGATTTGGAGGAGGAGATGGCCAAAGTTCAAGGGAGCCAGGAGCTGCCGCCGCTGCTGTTTGAGAGGCTAAGCTCGAAACCATAAGGCTTGGACCACCATCTTTGACATGAGCACTAAACCCCAAAGTGTTGATCGACTGAGAGAAAGAACGTATCCTAAACAAAGAAGAGGAATCATCATCATGGTTCAAAAACGCTTCTTCTGTGCCTTTGTGGTGGTATTGTTGTTGTCGGGGACTTAAGGATGCAGTCTGGGAGTGAGACAAGCAATAGGTTGGCAAATCAGCAAAATGAGGAGAAGAGGAGGAGGAGGATTCACCATTCTGCTGCTGCTGGTGATGAAACGCATGTGATAAACCCAGCATTGGTGAACCAAACACACCCACAATTCTCCCATGTATGGTGCAGATGGTTCTTGCCAATAGACTCACAATCTTATCAAAAGTGCGATTCCACAAAGACAAGTCCCTGACATACTTGATCTCTTGTCGCTGCCATATGGCCTTCTGCTCCAATGCACTCAATGTCTCATTGTTGTTGTTGTTGTTGTGGGTGCCAACAACTTCCTGCTGATCAACTTCCTGCAGTCTACGAACAGCTTGCTCCAAATCTGAAAGAATCTCCAACTCCTGATACAAGTTGGCAGTTGCTGCAATATACCGCTCCATCTTCCTCATCTTTGCTTCCATTTCCCTGCATGGGAATTCCAGTGCTCGCACATCAATACTCTGCTCCAGAATATCATTGTACACATGCTCAAAGGCTTGTAATGCTGGCTCTTGACATCTCTGTCCAAGGCGGGCAACTGCATTTGCTACTGCAGTCAAATCCTGTAACTTCTCCATGCAAGCTAGACTCAAGAGAATAGCTTCATTGTCTGACACTAAGTTCAAGACGCCCTCTGCTTTTATCACCTCAGTGCGCAATCTCAGCATTTCTTCATCACTCAGAGACTGCCATAGTTGAATGCTTTTAGACATCACATTTGCTACTTCAAATGCAAGAATTCCTATCTTTGCTTTCTCCCCTTTGTTGCGTTCCTTCTGCTTCTTCTTCTTCTTCTTGTTTTCAGCTGCAAACTTCCCTGCTGCTGCAGCTTTGATGGTGCTCACTTGACCCCCCATTTTGCCTCTATCACTCCAACCCTAGTTTACATTCAGTCTATCCTCACTCATGCACCTGCTGCTGCTGCTTCTGCTGCTGTTGCTTCTGATGTTGCACCCCACCATCCCTGACATCTCCACTCCCTTCCTTTTCTTCATCCTCCACCAATACCTCAAAGCAGGAATAATCCACAATATGTACAGAGAGATACAGAACTCTGATCCAGTGACCCTAAAACCTTCTTCCTAACAAGCCACCGAGCTCCGCTATCCTGATGATGCATGCGATGATGATGCGGCCGTGGTCCATTCCCTCCTCCTTCCCTCACACATTCTCTTCTCAAACCCCGGCTTCTTCCTCCAGCTGGGTTTCATCTCTGCAGTTCATTCATTACTGTATGCACACTCCCAGAAGGAGAGACAAAGACTCCTACTGCAACGAAAAATCCAAGCTGCTCCGACCCGATCCCATCCCATCCCAGAGGAGGACCTCCCCTCCTCCTCCTCCTCCTCAAAGCTCTTGTCGTTGCTACTACGAAAGACGACTTGAAATCCGCCATTTCTCCACCGTTTTCATTGCCAGAAAAACCCATTGCTCTACTAAAACCGCTTCTGCAACTTCAGCAAGCGCCTACCATCGTCGTCCTCGCTGCCTAACTCCACGTCCAGCGCTCTTGCGAAACTCTTGCCGGGTGCGACCCGGTCGTGCGCGCGCTCCATCGATCGCCCTCTCTCTCTCTCTCTCTCTCTCTCTCTCTCTAGTTTCTCTCTCTTAATCTCAGGCCAAACCAGTCAGCCTCTTTTTCGGCTGATATATATGTATAGCCAGAATGCTATAATAAAAATTAAAAAGTGCTAAAATAAAGTGCTTCTTCAAATTTCAATAGCCATAATTAGACCAATTTTTTAATTACCAGTTTCAAGAATTACCAGTTTTAATTACCAGTTTTAAAAACACGTTTCAAGAAGAGTTTAGCCAGAAAACATGGAAAGGTATTTAAATTTTTTATTTTAATATCTAACTTTTAGCCAAATTTGGCTAAATATTCCTGTGGATTCCTGCCATATTACCTACGTAAATAGCCAAAATTATATAATAAAAATCAAAAAGTGCTAAAATCAAGCGCTTCTTGAGATTTTCTATAGCCATAATTCGATCAATTTTTTTAAATTACCAGATTTCTAACCATGCTTTGAGTAGAGTTTAGCCAAAAAACATGGAAAGGTGTTTTAGATTTTATTTAAATATTTAACTTGTAGCCAAATTTGGCTAAATATTCCTGTGGATTGCTGCCATTTTGGCCACATATATAGCCAAAATTATATAATAAGAATTTTAAAAGTGCTAAAATCAAGTGCTTCTTGGGATTTTCAATAGCCCTAATTCGACCAATTTTTTAAAAAATTAACAGATTTCTAACCATGTTTCAAGTGGGATTTATCCAAAAATAACATAAAAGGGTGTTTGTATAAATTCTCAAATTTTAATATTTCACTTGTACCCAAATTTGGCTAAATAATCCTTTTTTGGATTATTGCCAATTTTGGCTACAACACAAAATTGACCAAAAGAACACTGATGATAGTGTCTGATTGATACCAGTCCAACTCTGGTACAAACTAACCATAGTTAACTCATAGTTAATAAGTAGTTCACAGACTCAATTAGTTCACACGTGGGGCCAACCTGAACCAGCAGTACCTAACCACACTGCACCATGATGGATGGATGGTAAGTAAGTTGTCAGAAAAAAGGATTTTTCTGTTGGGCTCCAGTTCCCAAGGTAACCGTGGTAGGTCAGCTCAGTTACATTTTTTCACTTAAAAAGAGAAGAAAATGCAGTTTTCTTTTTAAAAAATAATTAATTAAATTTTTTTAAAAGAAAAAAAAAAAACTCATGGCTCGTTGGGACACATATGTGAGATGAATTTTGGGATTTCATCCATTACAATGCACAAATATGTGATGTTTATTGTGACATATATATTACATTAAAATGACAACAATTTGACATTAGTTACTAGCACTATGTCACGACTGGGGTTAGTCCCATGGTGAAACTAGATATTAACTACTCGGTTGAAGTTCATCCATAATTTGGTCATAATGGCCATTAATCATAAATGGATGATGGTTTGTTGGTGAGTGCTGCCCGTTCAGGTCTGGGCCCTAAACAAGTTCAACAACATTTTCTCAAAACGTGGGACCATATGAAAATTTGCATTGCATCAACTTTCAAGCATTAGCCAATTTGGTACTTCAATACATCTTTCTATGCTCATTCCAAAGCTCATTATTTTTAATGCTTTGTTGTTGGCCTTGCCTACCAAGGTAAGAAGGATATTGTGTTCAGAATTCATTATAGAAGTTATAGTAGTAATAGCTTAAGGGATTATGGCCCCATACTAGGTAATAATAATAATTAATAGGTCTATTTATTTTTATATGAGGATTTTTGAAAGATGATATTTTGGCTCGTGTTGAAACTTGTGAGACGAGTTCTCAAGTTATAAAAAGGCACAAATTCCAAAAATTACCTTTCCATTCTTCTTTATTTGAAAATCAGCTAAAAAAATTCGAATTTAAAATAGTTAGACCAAAGAGCAAGCCTACACAAATTCTAATTTAATGGTGTCTATAGTAAGATTATTAATTTTTGGTAATGGGCCAATGAAAGAGGCCCTATCAAAAAAAAAATTTAAATCATTTTGGGTGACTATCAGGAAGCAAACAAAGGAAATTTTTTTTTTCAAATAATTAGAAATTACTAGGAAAAGTAATAGTACCATTTGTAGTACCGACTACCATGGCAAGTTCAAAACTAATTATATTATTTTCAGAAATATTTTTTTGGAAAAAAAATAATTCAAAGCAAAAAAAATAAAATCTTGTGAAGGTAAATATAAAAGAATATTTTAGAATGTTTTTTTGGGGGGAATATTTTATCTATTGAAATGGAATGTTCCAAAATGAAATAATTATTCAACATTTCTGAAATGTTGTTGTTGAAATTGCCATGGTATTATTATTAATTATTATTGTAGTAGGAAATCAAACAAAAACCCATGATTTTATTATTATTATGAAATTCAAAATTCAAATCAATGAAATCTATCTAGTTTTTTTTCTCTCTCTTCTGGCATATTTCACATGCAAACCCATCAATGTTTTATTTTTAATGGATGTCTGGAACTCTGGTGGTCCTTATGACCCACTTACCTAACCTATAAGTACTCCTTTGGTTGCCTTCAATGTATTTTGGCTCAAGAAAATTAATAATAAGAGATGATGGAGTTTGGGAGTTTATAAAGGAACACTAGAAACATTGTGCTTTTTTTTTTCTTTTTTTTCAATTTTGTGATTTAGCCTCAGTTGTGATCACGGTTTTTTGTTTTTAATTTTGAAAATTTTGAGAATTTAAAAAAATTTAAAGTTAATTTGTGGTGTGGCCAAACTGACAATCAATCAACAAAGAGATTTAGCCAAATTTGGTCATAGACCGGATATGAAAGTAGAAAATTTTAAGAATTTTTTTACATTTTGGCTACTTGCTGAAACACATTGTAAAAATCTTGCAATTTTGATTTTTTCTGTTTGAAATTCTGACTAATTAGGGCCTCTTTTTCACAAGAATCCTTTGAATGTTTTGAAATCATATTTTACCAGGCTGAAAAAATACAAAACTTTGCCCACCCTAAAAAATGGTTGTGCTCATCCATAAGATGATTTAAGCAAATTTGGCTAGAAACAAAAATAAAATAAAAATAAAAAACATTCTAGCATCCTTCTTTAGTAGTGTTGGGTACTTACTGATTTTACTTGGTGAAATCTGGGGATTTTTTTTTAATTAAAAAAAAAATCTTGGCCATCAAAAAACCCCCAAAAAAACTCAATTTTGCCATTTTTGGAGGAAAAAACATTGACTTGAATTATCTTAGTAATTTACAATCCAAGGCCACTGGTTGGCCTTCATTCTTTTCACTTCCATTTCATTCATTCATCCATTCATTCAGTCACTTGAATCATGGAACAATGATGCTTAGTGCCTGAGTGACTGAAGAAACAGAAATTGTGTTAACTTGGCCAATGATTTGACCAACACCTCCTCACAATGTGACAAGAGGATTGAAGAAAATGAAAAATGCCAATGACTTGAAAGAAACAATAATTCGGGCAATATGTGTGTATTCAAACACATTCAAACCATATTCCTTCCATATGTGTGTGTTCAAACACATTCAAACAACATTCCATGCATATGTATGTGTATTCAAACGCATTCAAACCATATTCCATGCATATGTGTGTATTCGAAACACATTCAAATACATGCAACATTCCATGCGTATGTGTGTATTCGAAACACATTCAAATACATTCAAACATGACGGCCAAAAGTGTTGGGCAATGTGGACAGCTTGCATGTATTATGGAGGGTACTGGGTTTAGGGTTTATGGGGGCTTCATCTGACCCGTGAGATGCCTGTGAGGAATTGGGGCAGGCTTGAATTTCTGAGTGGGCAAAAAAATGGGCACATGGTCCCTACTACATCCAAAATCTAGTGTTAATTCTTTCTCTATGTTCACCCATAAACTTTAATACCAAGATAATATTATCTCATGATTATTTGAAAACCTGACCATCCATTGCCCAGTTAGAGGAGCAAACCCCTTGTCATGCCACTATGATGATGCATCCTGCTTTAGCTGAGGATGCTCTAACAGCAACTCCAATGGTGCTTAGTATGTGACCCAGCCAAAATATTTCTCACATCCAAGTTTAGTTCTTTACTTTCCTTTTTTTTTCCAACCCCACCCATAAAACTAAACTGAAACTGGGACTCTAAACAGGTCAGACAATACTAATACCTAGCAACCCATCTTGCCAATCAACATGACATGTTAGGCTGTGCTGCACCATCTATCAGCCTCAGCATCCTCCAGATAATTGCTAGGCAAAAACCAGTTTTTGCTGAGCCAAACCAGCATGTTTTGACTTTCCTTCAGCCACTTTTGTTTTGCTGGGCCACATATTGAGCACCTGTGGAGCCCCTCTAATGTGATTAAAAAGAGGCAGAAAAGGCCACATGAAAACCATTACATATTATGGAGTGTGCTAGGGTATAGACCATTGTGGCTAGTGAGGTGCGTGTGAGGAATTCAGGTGAATGAAATGGACACAATGGCTTGTATGCAACATACTCCATAACAACATGGTTTTCATGGATTTACATAATGGTCATTGTGAATTTAGGGCTTTTCAAAATAGCCATGTGACCCAAGTTAGTTCAGGTACACTCAAGAAGTCCCTCCATTGCATGTAAGGGGAAAAGAACCAGGTCAAGCTTTCAGATGTGTGAGCCCAAAGCAAGGATGAGCCTACTCATAGGGGCTCAAAACAGTGAAGCACCTTACCCTGATTTTTAACTCACAATAAAATAAAATAATAATCTATCTATGAAGGAAGGTAGTTGGTTTGTTTTGTTTTGTTTGTACCAATGAGATCCACCGAACCAGGATGCTTCAGATCGGGTTCTTGGTGTCTTTGGAAAGCTCTTGAGGAGGAGGGGTGCATCAGCTTGGTTTCATGGTGTTTGGACTTGCGGTGCAAAAGTTCTTGAATATTGAATGATTTCTTCACTGACAATTAAATTAAATGGTAGCTGAAAATGTCGGAGGAATTGGTATCTGCTTTTGGTGTTACTGGAAAGATCTTGATGAGAAGATTTAATGAAATTTATTTGGTAAGATTTGGATTCAGAATGTGGGAGATATTGATTTTTAAATGATTTCTGCCACTGAAAATTCAAAATTTTTCCAAAAACCAGGTTTTGGAAGGAAAAATCAGTTGGGAACAAGGTAACATTTGTAGGGTTAACATTCAATTGAAGAATGATTTCCTTTCATATTTGGCTGTTCAAAAAATTGATACATACATTGCAAAACAATGTTCACATGTTGAGTTTCCCTATTTTGTAATGGGTTCACACTTGGGCCAATGGCATAGGCCACACTAGCTAGGAGATCCACTGAACTGGGATGCTTCAGATCATGTTCTTAGTGTCTTCGGAAAGCTCTCAATGAGGAGGGGTGCATGGGCTTGGTTCCATGACATTTGGACTTGCAGTGCAAAAGTTTTTTTAATATTGAAATTTTTGAAGGAATTGGAATTGAAGATATTGAATTTTTAACTGATTTTTGCTGCTGAAAATTCAAGTAAATTCCAAAAAACCAGGTTTTGGAAGGAAAAATTCTTTGAGGATGTGGTAACACTTGGGCCAATGGCACAGGCCACACTAATCTATCAATGAAGGAAGGTTGTTTGTTTGTTTTGTTTTTACTTATGAGATCCACTGAATTGGGATGCTTCAAATTATGTTCTTGGTCTCGTTGGAAAGCTCTCAAGGAGGAGGGGTGCATTGGCTTGGTTTCATGGCATTTGGACTTGAGGTGCAAAAGTTCATGAATATTGAATGATTTCTTCACTGAAATTTATATTAAATGGTAGCTGAAAATTTTGGAGGAATTGGAATGTGCCCTTTGGTGTTGTTGGAAAGATCTTGATGAGCAGGATTTAATGGAATTTAGTTGGTAAGATTCGGATTCAGAATGTCAGAGATATTGATTTTTAAATGATTTCTGTTGCTGAAAATTCAAATAAATTCCCAAAAACCAGATGTTGGGAGGAAAAATTAGGTGAGGACGTGGTAACACTTGGGCCAACGGCGCAGGCCACACTAGTAACAATAATAATAATAAAACTGTTTGAAAAATTACTAATAATATCCGAGTGAGATAATCTTGTAGTGTCCCTACAAGAAGAGTGTATATCAATGTCAACACATTCCCATGGGGTAACAACAAGATGTTCATAGATATAAGCAAATCTCAAATACGAAGTGAGTTTTCCAAAAGAGGTTGGTTAAACGGCATAAGTGCCTCCACTTCCCCTAACTGGTGTGTTCAAGCCAGTTATCAGACATGACTGATGTACAACAAGGTTGGGCCTACAGATTATGGGGCACAAAAAAGAGGGTGAGTTATGACATTGAGCGAACCAGGTACCAAGAACATGCAAAAAAAGTATCGTGTTAGGGAGGTACTACAAAAATGTGGGTTTGCAACATGATGCCTGATATAAGGGGGAGCTCTCATTCCGTAGCTACAAAAATGTGACAAGGCAACAGAATGTGTGATATAACTAGGCAGCTCTCATCCAAAGGTGCACTGCTACTTTAAACAAGCAATTCATGGTCGCATCATGGTGAGTTCAAATGAGTCACAATGAAACTACCAAACATTTCATGAAGTTCCCAAAAAAAACATGAACTCACAGTTCACAGCAACAACGCCATTGTGAACGAACATTCTTCAAGATGTGAGACCAAATGAAAACTACATTTGTAATTCTGAAATCTCTTTCTTACAAGCTGAGCTAAGAAAGTTGATTTTTGGGATAATAAGAATTGTGACAAGCACAAAAAACTATCACAATTTTTTTTTCCCTCAAAAGATGCAAATTTTGACTTGACATAAGTTTTGAACTTTTGTGTCCAATATTCATGAGTTGATTATTTTTGGAGTTTCTATGAATTGTTGCATGCATGAAAACTATGGCGATTCTTATTATTATTATTGTTGTTGTTGTTGTTTTGAATTGATTTTGGGGTGAGTTCTTTTGTGTCGAAGAATAATATTATTATTCATGACTTGATGATTTTTTTATGCATGATCTTATTATTTGTAATAGTTTTCAAGGGCCCAAAAACTACCATGACTGAAAGAAAGTTTGCTTATTAGCTTTGGAGTTTGATTTTTCATGTACTTGGGTGGGTGTTGTGTGTTTTCAGTGTTTTGTTGTTGTGGTAGTTGCTCTTGTGAAAGCAAATTGGAGAGAGAGAGAGAGAGAGAGAAGTGTGCCTACAAAGAAAACTGTATGAACTTTGCCTGTTCAAGCTTGCACATGTTTGAGAGAGAGAGAGAGAGAGAGAAAGAGAGAAAGGGAAAAAAAAGAAGGCTTGTGTGGTTGCAAAATTGTTGGAGAGCTTGCCTTTTGAGGTCGCTCGCACACATCTGAAGAGTAGAGAGATAGAGACAAGCGTGGTTGCAAAGTTGTGGAAGAACTTGGCAAAGAGAAGCGTAGTTGTTGCAAAGTTATTTGGAGAACTTCTTGCCTTTTGTAGGTTGCATGCATTTGTGTGTGTGTGTGTGTGTGTGTGTGTGTGAGAGAGAGAGAGAGAGAGAGAGAGGCGTGGTTGTTGCAAAGTGTTGGAGGAACTTTTGTCTTTTCCAAGGTTGCGCACGTTTTGAGGATCCATCCAACAACTGGTGAAGAACAAGAAGAACAAGAAGAGCTAAAGAATGTCTTTTCTACTTCACAGAATAAAAAGAACTGCAAAATCAACGAGGATATGATAAACGACTTGTAAGCTCGAAACTTTCCCATTGCTGCATTATCATCATCTTTAGCACAATCATCATGATCCGCCCCCCCCGCCCCCCGTAGGTGAAGAACTTCTTCATCAGAAAGAAGTGTTGCTGCAGAAGAAAAATGTCAAATCAATTGCAAGAAATTCAGGCTATAGCAGATACATGGAGGCAAGATGTTTGTGCAAGCAGAAGAATCTTCAAGAAGCAGGTTGAGCACGAACAAGTGAAGGAGGTTGGAAGGCTGTCAAGAAACATGAGAAACAACAGCAGGAACGTGAAGAACAGCAGACAGAAAGAAAGAAAGGAACTACCGGTTGCAGAAATCCACCAAATCTATGCAAGAAAGGCTATGGCAACAGCAGCAGCTGATAATGGAGAGATTAATCAAGGAGAATGTTCAAGCTGGTAATCCATTTTGAGCTCAAGCGGACAGGAACAACATCCATGCTGCGGAATATATACAATGGAAGGAAAACAACAAAATCGCCCCTTGAGTGTGCGATACGTCTGTTGTGTTAATGTTCTCCATGATGTCCGCTTGTTGAAGAGCTTCGTCGCAACAACGATTGTCACAACGTCTTTAGGTTTTGCTGTTTTCTCATCAGTCGTTGCTTTTTGATCTCTCTTCTTTCGCATACCACTTTGTGTTTTTGAACAGCGATGGATGTCGCAGCAGCGCAGCAACAGATAGACTAGAACTTTGTTGTAAGAAGTAGTAAAACAAAAGAAATGGCGACTAGGTATGCTGCAGTGAGCCAGGATGAGCCACAGACGAAGAAGAATCAGACTAGGAGTGGAGATCAGCAGCAGCAGCAGCAGCGGGTGGAGAAGGAAGAAGTCATGCAAGGGGGAGGGAAGCTGTCTATGAGCGCGATTGCAGAAAGTGTGGATCGATTGCTAGACGAATCTCATCGCTACAAGTCCGCTGTGCAAGCAGCTTTTGTTAGGTTTCAGCTGCCGCCACCATCGCCTGCATCTCCTCCTCATCTTCCCATCGACAGCCTACTCTCGGCCCTACAGTACTTTATCGAGGTAAGTACACCGTTGCAGCAGCATTTTCCACCGGCGTGTTTTGTTTTGCATCGGAGGAAAGCAGCAACCTTGATGATACCTTCAGTGCTACTTCAGTGATTCCTTTGTTGGCAACATTGGCTAGGGTTAGAAGAGAAGATCTCTCTCTGCAAGTGTTTTGGCTGGCTGCTGTGGTGTTGTTGGTATTTGTCAAGGATTAGTTTGTGTTTTCCTTGCCTGGGTTCTTTTGTTTTGTGTTCTCCTCGTGATCAGCAGCACCAGAGCTTTCACATAGTCTTTCTTGGTATAACTCTAGCTCTTGATCTCTTATTGTCCAGCAAAGGGGTGGCACCCACGCACCTGCCTTCTGTTTAGAATTTCCCATCTGCTGGAATTGTCTTTAGGCTTTTAGGGTTTTAGGGAACACAGGTCTGTTCAGACCAAGCAAGTGATTGATTGCCTTGAATCTGCTTGCAAAACTCGAGAGATCACAAATAATATATATGTGCTTTGTGTCCTGGCAATATCTGTATGATTGATTGATTGATCAATTACAATTGGGCGTCAAAGTCTGAAAGGATTCCTCATGTTAAGATTGTTGCTGACCAAGAATTGGGTTTTGTGTTGTGCATGACTCTGATGAATTGTTGTTTGTATGTTTTTATGGATTGATGATGGGTTTGTGGACTGGAACTATCAAGTCCTTCACAGACATCATCCAGATGGCTTTTGGTCCAACAACAAACATCCTTGTGGGTGGTGTGTGGTGGGGGGGTTTTGTGGGTGTTTCAGAGGATCATGGAGAAGTTGGATGCCAAGGCTGGGAAGCTTGTCCTACGAACAGTCACACAAGATGATATCAATACTGTGGTGCGAGCTGATCCAGCACTGTCCCTTGATCATCAAACCCTCGATTACGAACAATTTGAAAGGTTTGCAAGAGAGACTCTGAAACACGTTGCACTTGATCGTGGAAAACGACTCGGTCTTTTCATGATTGGTGGTATGTTGGTGGTCCACATGACCAAGAATGCAGTGAAAAAAATTCCTCTACTTGGAGCTCCTCTTGGTGCCTTCATCAATGTAATGGTGCCAACTACATTGGTTGGACCTGCTGTTGGTGTTGCAGGGGCAATGTATTTGTAGCTATGAGACTCTTTGAAGTGTCTTCTGTTTTCTGAAGGAAGTTTAGTTGCTTGTGAGTCAAAAGGCTTATATGCAGAAACACGAAGTAAAATAGTTCTACGTGCTTGCTTGCAGAAGTGCATCACTAGAACTTGTAGTAGTAGTGGAAAAACTTTTGAAGCTTTCTTTCTGTTCTGAAATTGCTTTTAAGCTTTGTTTTGTATATTCCTCTGGCAGCTAGCTTCTTATGTGAGAGGAGGAAATCCAAGCTGCTGTGATAATAATGAAGCTTTAAAAGTTGAGGCTTGTATGTTGGAAGAACCAAGAGAGATATGTATGTATGTATGCTACAGTGATGCAATTGCACCACTGTGTTGCTGCAACAGGGTGCAACACAGACAGCACATGTCAAGAGATTCTGCCATTGCTGCTGGACCTCTTCTATAGATACTTCAGCAAATTATTTTTTTGTGAACAACATGCTCAAGTTTGTAATATGTGGAAATGCATATTCTGCCATTGAATTTCTTTTTCCTGCTTGTGTGCCTTGCCTGCTTGCTTCCTTGCTTCCTTCCTTCCTTCCTGCACACATGGGCCTGGTTGTGTAGTTTCCTGCTTGCTTGCCCTGCTTCCTTCCTTCCTTCATTCCTGCACACATGGGCTTGGTTGTGTAGCAAAGTCTGGTTTGTGCCTTTATTGCACGCTGTGCTGGATACCCATCGGACAGGGCAAATGAACTTGCCCAATTGCTGCTAAGCTTGTGCAGGTTGTCACCATGGAAGGAGTCTGAGCTGCTGCCAATCCAAATGTGATGGCTTTGCATGCATACATGCAAAAATTGATGATGAAGATGTGATCTAAGCTCCGGTAAGATAGTATAGAGAGACAGAGACAGAGAGGGGAGAGAAACGTGAGAGGGATGTTGTCGCCATGAATGGGCATGACCGAGATGGTGTCTCTTTGATCAGTGAAGGCAGAGCGACTAAAGAAAGGAGTGGGGAAAGGTTTAGGGTTTAGGGTTTTCTGCACTGGGGGAGGCAAGGGAGCAGAGTGGCGATGGTTTCCTTGTGTTTCACAGGGGTTCGATGCTCTGGAAGTAGTAGAAGCAGTGCGCTAGGGTTCTTGCAAGTTCGAGCTCTGCCTGTAGTAGCTCAAAGGAAGGTTATTCTGCGCTGTTGCGCTTCTTCTTCTAGCCGGGGAGGAGGAGACGATGAAGAAGGAAGAAGGGATTTACAGAAGAGAGCTTCTTCTTATGATAGCAGAAGCAGCGGGAAGTGGAGGCCGATAGGAGAGGACAGGAGAGAAAGCAGCTCATCCTTCTCCTCCTCGCCGGGCTCGTCGTCGTCGTCGTCTCTACACAGGTTCTATGCTACCTGTTCTCCGGGGCTGGAGGAAGTGGTTCTTGCAGAGCTTCAATCCCCGTTGATCCAAGCGCAGCGAGCAGAAGCAGGAGCTGCTGGGGTCTCGTTTGTAGGCACTCTTAGCACGGGCTTCCGTGCCAATCTGTGGCTCCGCTCTGCAGTCCGTGTTCTGGTAGAGCTTGCTGCCGCACCCTTGAGAGGAAGCAGCAGCAGCCGCGGCGGACGCTTTGATCCTGTATATGAATTTGTCAGAGATGCCGCAGATTGGCCCTCTCTTCTTGTCAAGGATTCTCCACTGGTGCTGCAAGGCAGTCAAGAAGCGTCATCAGGGAGAAGAAGAGCATGGAGATTCCGGAACTTCGCAGTGCAAAGCAGGGTTTGGAACTGCACAGATGTGTCTAACTCCAACTACGCATCGATCAGAGCCAAGGATGCAATCTGTGATGCCATGCGTGATAGATGTGGAGGTCTTCGACCAGAGCCTCCTGCAGAAGGAGGTGCTACCGCGGATGTTCCTTTGTTCCTCTCTCTCTATCGTGATTCCGCCGTTCTTTACAGAGATATGAGCGGTGTCAGTTTGCATAAAAGGGGTTACAGGGATGTCATGCACCGGGCAAGCTTGAATGAAGGGATTGCTGCTGCGGTTCTTACCATTGCCGGTTGGAATCCGGCTGTCCTAGGGTTTGGAGAGGCAAACCAAAACCCTGGTTTCACAGCAGAAGGAGGAGTACTTCTGGATCCCATGTGTGGGTCAGGTACATTTTTGATTGAAGCTGCTCTTATGGCAACCAAAACTGCCCCCGGTTCTATGCGATCGCAGTGGCCCTTTCAGGTAATATCCCATTCCCCTCTTTCTAGTGTCAAAGGAATCGTTCCAGATCACACACTTGAGTAGTTCTGTTCCTCTCAAAGAAGCTTTCCAGTACCCTTCTTTCTCATTTGCCCATGTGCTCCTCTAAAATGCACAATCTGGGTTGACCTCTAAAATGCACAATCTGGGTTTATCTCTGAAATGCGCAATCTGGGTTTATCTCTGAAATGCGCAATCTGGGTTTATCTCTGAAATGCGCAATCTGGGTTTATCTCTATAATGGCAATCTGAGTTTATCTCTAAAATGCACAATCTGGGTTGATTCCATGTGCATTTGGTTGGTTGATTGATGATAGTTTCTCTGGATTCTGGCAGACATGGCATGACTTTGATGAACGAGCTTGGAAGAAATGTAAAGAGGATGCTGGGGCAGCACGTGTTCCATTATCAAGCAGGGTACAATTACTAGGGAATGATATTCATGAGGGGGCATTGTCACTCTGTGCTCGGGATGCAGCATCTGCAGGTGTTCTGGATCTGCTTGAGCTGAGTTGCCAGGACTGCCGGGTGTACAGCCCTCCTGCAATCCCTTCTCTGGTGGTTACCAATCCTCCCTGGGGATCACGGCTGACTGACTCCAGGTTGTTCTTTCATCTTGCCCCCTCTCTCTGACATGGATAATGTTGTAGTAACTTTGCCCTTGTCACTGCTACAGTCTTGGGAGATGAAATGCTCCTTTTGGTATGCAACTATGTATAGTCTGGAAGAATGTTTGTGTTGTTTCCTGAACCAGGAGTCTTGGTGCTTTGTGTATGTGCACATGCAGTGACTCTGAAGAACTTGAATGGTTGGGGACAACGTGGCAAGCCTTAGGAAAGTTTCTGAAATCTCACTGCAGCTGCTCAGATGTCTATGTGCTTAGTGGAAATTCTTCTGTTACCAAAGCTTTGCATATGAGAGCTGACAAAAAATGGCCAATTACTGTAGGTGGGCAAGAATGCCGACTACTCCACTACCATGTCTTACCTCCTAAATCTCAACCCAACACTGATACTAGTTTTGTAGGCAGCAGTCCCGTCAGTGGGTACAATGAAAGCTCAAAGCAGAGAGGAGAAAAGATTTTGCAGTAAAATTTTCATTCCACAAGTTTTTGTTTCAGGCTTGTACAGGTTTCTGAAGTAGGGTCCTTTGTATCTGAGTAACACTTGGTATTTGGTGACTCCTTTTGTTTTGGTCACTTGAGTGAGCATTTCTATTTCAGCTCGTGCAACCCTAGCCAGCCATGTCCAATAAACCATCCAAACAACTGGCAGACCCTGCAGCCCTTGTGGTGTGTTTGGTATGTACTGAGCTACCAAACACACACACACACACATGGAATTGGGAACTCAAAAAGTTACAGCAATCAAGGATGTTATGATGTGTTTTCATGGTGTGTTTGAATGATGTGGTTTGGGCCCCAGTAAAGCCATCCTTCCTGGCCTGTAGAAATGCAGTTTCAGCAGGCTTCCAGGTACTACTAGTAACACCTGGAATTCCTTCAAGGGCAACAGGCCATGAATGCTACTTAACAAGGCCGTCCATGCAATCTAGATGTGCCTGTGTAACTCACCTGTATACATTGGATATGATTTGATTGCAAAAACTCATGTTCCCCTACAAACATAGTATGTTGATATTTCTAAATATTCCAAGAAACTTTGTATGCATTTCTCAATGAATGTGATATGCAACAAGCATGCCCCATCCTATCACAAAACAGACATTTTCTCTTAGGAGAGTTCATTCCTCTCTGTGCATTAACTTGTTATTGAGGTGTAGTACATGTCCACATTTTCAACAAACTTATCTGTCACATTACAAAACACACCTTTGTTGGATTTTGACTCCTCCCAGTATGCCAACCTTCTATTGATGTTTGCTATGATGTTCAACAAACACAAGTCCTACTACAAAAGGCAACTTTTGTTAAGAGTGTTGATTTCCTTCCAGTTGCTATTGAGGTTTAGTGTGGGCATGGTAAGAGAGCTTGCTGATTCCACCAGAGATGTTACGTGCTATTGAAATTTTGAATGGACATGTTAAAGATGATTGCTCCAGTGCTGTAACTTGTTATTGACATTTGGTATGGACATCTTCATGCTTTACAAAAGAAACTTTCAGTACCATTGACCAGATCAATACAATATTAAACCTTGAATACAAGGCTCAACATTAACAAGGCAGCTGGTTGTTGACGGGCAAAACTCTCACAGGAAGAAAATTTGTGGGGCGCAGGCAATTTTGAAAAAATGAACCTGATGCTGGAATCCTCAGTGATAAACACTTGCATTCTTCTTCATACTTGCTACAAACATGCACATCATGATCATCTACAAAAGGAGGGAAGTGGAGAGAGCCCATGATGAGCTGTTATTAATTATGTGAACTTGTAGTCACGAAGCTGACTAACATTGAGCCGGATGGAAGGCCCCATTGTGGTGCACACATGCGCTGTCTTCCAGTACACCCCTTTTGCTCCTGTTGGCTTATTTGCATCCACAGAATTCTGCCCCACCCAAAAACAAAAAAGTTGATAACAAACTCAAGTCAGTACCACAGAATAACACAAACTCAGTTGTGTTGCACACAATTACCAATTTGATCACTTGATGTTGCAAACACAATAGCCACCAGAATGGACACAAAACCCCCCTTATGATGTGCAACATTGCAGGTGAAAACTGAAGGCTTCCCACACTCTATAGGGCCACCAGAGTGAACCAACAGCCACTAGTGGAATGGATGGGGGATGGACAGGAGACACTTTTCATCGGGCTTGAGTTCACTATCTAACCATGGTGGTTAGCTCAGTCTCTGTTTTTACTACCTACCTATGAAAAACAAGTAGCCACCTGTTATCCCTACATACCTATCTAGAGGACCTATCTTTCATAGATAGGTTACAAAGGTGAAACCCGATGTGAACTTGGTTGGGGTTCATCCATAACTGAGTCACAAACAGCCTTCCAAGGGATGGTGCACCAGTGTCTGTTGGTTTACTCCGGCCCACACATGTTAGGAAGGGGTTCAAAAGCACGAGTGTGAATACAACAGAAAACATTGTGCAGCTCACAAACCTAAAGTCACATTGACGAGATTTTGTCACAATATCTCGCACAAAAACATCTGGGTCAGATATCTTGGTGATGGGAGTAGTTAGAATACATCCAGAGAAAAGGGAAGAAGAATTTACCGCAACTGCAACCAAGTTTACCAAAAGATCGTCAGGAGGAAAATCAGACTTTCCAAAAAGTACATGGACAATGCCTGTTTTGTCTGCCCGGTACTCAACTTTTCCTGCCTTGAATTCTCCAATAGCCTGTTGTGGTCAATCAAGACAGATTGTGAGGGGTAGACTAGCAACAGGAATTGTGAAAAATTCTCATCAAATCCAACCTCCTTCAACATCTTTGGACTGCAACCTGACACAGTCCCCTTCTGTCATTTATTGAAAGCTCATCTCCTGATGGCTATAGAACTCACCCCTCAACTAGCCCAATTTTGAATGCATACTAGTGGCTAGGAAAAATTGAAGAGAAATCTCCCCAACAACAATTCAAAAGGTAACACAACAATGAGTGCAGTCTTAATTTTTATGAAAGTTGCTCACAAAGTGTAAGACCGTCACTTTCCAAAATTGCTACAATCTGTTGTTCAATGATGCTTCCAAACCATCCTGCTTTTCTCATTCAAAAGAATCAACTACCATACTGATTGCAAATAGGAGCTGCTATTGGCATACCATAATGCTATGTGATCCAAAAGGTCCATACCTTGCTGAGATCCACAGTGACAGTGCCAGCTTTAGGATTTGGCATAAGCCCCCTGGGACCCAATAGTCTTCCAAGTTTTGCCACCTGAAGAGCACCTCTTTGCATGTCAGATGATACTTATGAATGCACTATTTCTAGAGTACTCTTATTTCTGCTACACACTATGAAATTGTGTATTGAAAAGGCACCAGAGTACAGTGCCCTAACAACCAAAAATCACAAAGTTTGGAGAGAAAATCAGAAGACACACACCTTAGGCATCATGTCTGGTGTGGCAATAAGTTTATCAAAGTCTATGAAACCACCTGCAATCTCCTCTATTAAATCTTCACCACCAACAAAATCTGCACCAGCTGTCTTTGCCTCTTGTTGCTTCTCACCTGTTTCCACAGAAATCCCACCTCAATCAGGGAAGGCACTGAAACTATAGGCAGCCCATTCGACAGGAACTCAATGATGGGCATTGAGACATTCCTTCCATGAGTTGGGTAGTAATTTGGCTGGACCGAATACCAATGCAAGAAACATGTGAATTTGTATCATTTTGAAAAAACGGATAGCTTACCTTGAGTGAGCACAGCCACTCTTATTGTCTGCCCAGTTCCCTTTGGCAGTGATACCTGCACCACACTCCACAGGAAGAGCAACTTCATGTAGGAATCTGCTACAAAAGACTGTACTCTCACATACAGAATTCTGAATAAGGAATTCAATCCACATTGCAAGCTCAAAACTTGGAATTCTCAAACCTAGAGTAGAGTGCCAACTGATGCAGTAACAAGCATTTTGATCCCAAAACAGGAATTCAGTTATTGACAAATGCATGATAGCCCTTAGTTACAATGCCACCTATTAGCAAACCTGGTAGCTGGCAAAATTTAGGGGCTGAAACCTATCTGTACACCTCTACAGAAGAGTGCAAATTTGTATGCCTACCGTGGCCCGGAGTTGTTGGTCTGTGTATTTAGGGTCAATGTTGAGACGGAAATGAGCCTCCACTGTTTCAACAAATTTGAGACTAGCTGTGTCTTTCAAAAGCCGGACAGCAGCATCTGGATCATACTCCTGCTTCCTTGCACGAAGCTTCTGGATCTCCAAAAACCTTTTGGAGCGGGTCTATCCACAACCAAACAACCCACAATTCAATCAAGGTTAAGGGACTGCATCACCCACCAGCAACCAACCAACTGTGACCAACCCTAAAACCCCACATATTGTAGCCATGACAAACAAAAAAAATTGAGTTCACAGGGCTCAAACAGATAAACCCTATTATCTCTGAAAATTGCAGAGAAATCTTCACAACAAAACAATTTGAAGAGAACATGACAATGAGTGCAGTCATGACCATATGAGAATCACTCACAAAGTATCAGACCCATCACCTTCTACATCACAAATAGCAGTGACAAGCTGCCATGAGTGACAAGCCACCATGACTGCATCAGCTCTCGATGATGATGGGTTGTAGATAAGTGCATAATAATCCATTTAACCACTCAAACTGATAAACCCTAATAGAAATGAGCTGAATTCCATCACTTGAATCAGTTATATCTCTCTTGAATTTTCTTGAGTTTTCTCTAATGCATCAGCATGCCTGTTATTGTTTCCCACTTCCAACAGCATTGAAAGTTGCCGGAGAATTACAATGCTTGTCTTCAAGCATTCTACAAGAAAAGTGCAGAATCACAACTGCAACTTTGATTTTTTTTCTTGAACTGATCATCTACAACTGCATCAGGTCTCAATTGCAAGGACCAGAGTTTCGAGTAGGGTTTAACAACCTATTCGGTGCCACAGAATAGATACAGTTTGCGGCAGGATGAGAGACACGGGAGAGAGACAGACGGACACAGAGAGAGAGAGAGAAGGCGTACAGACAGGATGGAAACACTTACTCTGTCACGCTTCAAAGGCAAAGCCGCTTTCCCTGTCTTGGGCTTCACAGCGGGAGCTTGAGGAGCAATTTCCTGCTCCCCGTCCTCCAAAACGTCAGATTCCAAAGAAGGAAAAAGCTCAGCAACTAGACAAACGCGCGCACTGCACGCAACTTCTCTCTTCAAATCCAGCCATGTCCTCACCACGCTCCTGGGCCTTCTGCTCTGCAATAATGACGGAAGCGAAACAAACCTAACACCGCCGGGAGCAGCAGCAGCAGAAGAACATGGGGATGAAAGCTTGTGAGGAAAGGAGATACAGGGAGACAAATCCAGCAGCATTGAAGCTGCTGCAGGCGTCGTCATTTGTCGCAAATCTTTCGCGAGTGTTTCTTTCCTCCAGAACACCCACCCCCAGAAAACAAACAAAACTCGAAGTTCAAATGCCAAAACACTAAATTCAACCTCCCCAAAAAACAAAAAAAAAAAACAAACCCTTCCTTCACCAAAAAAAAAGGAGACTCAGGAGGCCCTCCGCCTCTCCTTACTTTCCAGACCCACCCAAAAAAAAACCCAACAACAAGAGCCAGGAAGCAAAAGGGTGCACTTGGGCGCAAGAGTGCATTTTGCAAGCGCGCACTGAAAGAGTGGATAGTATAGAGCGACCGTATGAGTCTCCGAGGAAGATAACGTATATCATCAGCTCTACAGTATAAAATACCGTATAAAATTGTTCCCATACATAATATAGCAACATCACAAGCTAACTAGCTATCTAGAATTGAGAGCTACATACCTACTAACTTAACTGTGGAGTTTGTGCCCAGTTTGTAAGTGATTGGGAGTTCAAATCCCTTCCATGTCCAAGTACTTTTCATGATAAGTATTAAAGCTATACTCAAAGTCACCCTGTCTTTGGGGCCTAGTTTGACCCTCTAAAATCCCTGTTTCATCCCCAATTTGAGTGTACCCAGCCATATATAACGTGAGGGAAATTGAGTACTTTTGTCTCATGAAACCAGGTATAATCAGTTTCCAAGATTTTGCAACATTTTATTACAACAAGGCTTTCATGTAAATGGAAGATATAGAGCATGTCAATGAGGAGATGATGATCGACTTATGGGAGGATAAGCATTGGGAGTATCATAATAGGTAGCCCGTGGTTGCAAAGGATTGGAAAGAGCTTGTAGACAAAATTAATGTAACATTTCCAAATGAAGTGTTTCAAACTTGGAAGCACTGTCGAAACAAGATCACCAAAATGTGAGGAAAATATCATGAAAAACATGAAGCTTATAATGTCACAAGTGTCATTCCTTCTTCATGGTCATGATATGAACATTTTCAAGGTGGCACAACAAAAATGAATAATGCAATTGGTGGCATTGATCAAGGTGTTCAGTTGCTTCAACTTCAAATGGTAAGCCTAGATGATCTTTTTGAAACTATTCAAGAAACACAACAACATCGAACATGTAATTTGAACATCAAACTCCATTAAATAAACATGTGACACCATACCAAGCTTCAGAACAAGCATTTGATGTAGCATCACCTAGAGCAAAAGCTTGTAATTTGTCGAGTACTAAAGACAAACCAAACAAAAAAAGCTACAAATGAAAGAAGGCATCCATCTAGAAGGTCTCCATCCATTGCAAGAACCATTAAAAAAACATCAACTACGCAGAAAACAAAAATGTTGAAAATGGAAATGGCACGAACAACACAAAATAGATATTAGAAAATCAACAAGTAAGTAGGAAAATGCTTTTGGTAGGATAGTTGCAAATGGTTACTCTTTTTGTTGAAATATTTAAGCCTAAAGATCTTTACAAGCCTAGCTCTTCTATAGGTGGTAACATATGATAGTAGCATCATTTGATCATATTGTTGTCATGATTATGTGCACAATAATTGAAATAAAATATTTTTATTTCAAATATTTTTATGAAAGTACAATGTGGATGATCAAACCCTTAGGTGGTCTAGTAACCATTGTTTCAATAATTCTAATGTCATCAACTCTCTTTATTGGTTTGCTTGTTTTCCATCTCTCAAAGTTGGTTAACCTATGATTAAGAAATATAATTAGGTTATATCTCCTTCTTATATCATTCACAATAGTTGTGTAATACACAACAAACTATAGAACTATATGAGCCCTATTAGCATTCGAATCAAAAAAATTCAAGATTTTCCAATGATTCTTCAAAGACTTAAAAACCCTTTTCAATTATCACATTCCCAAAACTCATACTATTATCATATTTTTTCTTATCTACATCATTTGAATTATGACAGTATTAATGTTTTTGTAAATAAGTATGTATGGGATAAGTAAAATCACCAATGAAATAAAGGGTCATCCTCATGCTTTGACTAATCACTTCAAGCTCTTACAAAATTTGTCAAATCTTCAATCCTTGTGATGATCTAGAACTTTTGAATTGAACCTCATCATAAACTCCTCCAATCTATCTGGCACAAACATTCCAAAAAATATTTTTTACATCATATATAACTTGTACAACAAAGTTATGAAATTTCTTCAATTATAGTATTCTAACATTGGAGGAATGTATCTTCTACCTAGTTTTTCAATTAATGATATGTGAGTACCATCAATGACATCACATATGTTTGGCAAACTTGTGAACTCTTGATATTGATGAATGATCCCCAATGGTCGTTCTTTAAAAGGCATGTTTATATACTTGCCAAAAAGCTTGTTTTTGTCACAAAGAACATCATAACATATATCCACATATTTTCGAACAATAGGTGCACCAACATCAAACCTATTTGACATATGTTTAAAACTAAACCCATGAACAAACCTATATAACACAACTACAATAATCTTCCTAATCTCTAATTGCAGGTTCATTGGGTTCAAACACTTTGATTTTAAGAATGGAAACAGTTCTTCAACCGAATTATTGAAAGTATTAAAAGACATTATATAATGCATCAAATATTTCTTATCCCTCATCTCTAGTGTTGTATGTTATACAATGGCTTCAACTTCTCCCAATGAATTTTTTGTTTGGGTTCAATCCAAAACATGCAAGAAAAATATTAAAAAATTCTTTGACAAAACAAAAAAAATTAGATCGAAATTAATACATGATGACGCAATTCGATACAAAAACTTTGTAGCTTGTGAAGTATGGAAGAAATAATTCCCTAATGTAATTGAAAATAACATCCAAATCAATATAACTTCCAATGAACCTTTGATCCATATTGACAATGTATTTTGAAAGACTCTAAAACAACCATATAAAACACACTCACTAAGAAAATATTAAAAATTCAAACCAAAATAAAAGTCCAAGAATATGTTATGAGAGTTTCAACAAATTTATTTTTTGAAAAAGTAAAAAAACCCACCCAAATCAAGAAGAAAAAATAAATCCCTTCCTTTAGAACTACATGTTATATATGTTTTGAGTATCTAAACTTTCTAGAGGCTTTGTTGTCTTAGAGGATATTGGTTTCTACAAACAATAGTTGGTAAAAAATGCGATATACAAAAAAGTATTCCACTTGCAAAATATTTGGGTTTTAAACGATTTTGTTGAGACTCACCCATTATTGGTTGTTGGCTAATCAAGATGTTGATGAGCACCAAGGATCATCTTCATGTGCTCATGTTAGTATAAATCAACTATATGAATCTTCAAGAAAAATGATGTATATCGTCAACTCTATAATGCAAAATACCATATATAATTGTACCATGTTTATACCTAGATACCTAATTACTTAGCTATCTCACTTTGAAAGCTACATATTTAGTAAGTTAATTATGGAGTTTGTGCTCACTTTGTAAGTGGTTGGGAGTTCAAATCCCTTCCATGTCCAAATATTTTTCATGTTAAGTATTAAATTTATCTCAAAATCACCTTATCTTTGGGGCCTAGATTGACCCTTTAAAATCCTTGTTTCACCCCCAATTTGAATGTAGCCAACTATAACTCAAAGGAAATTGGGTATCATAAGTTTCAAAGATTTTGCGAGATTTTATGATGACGACTTTCATATAACAAAAGATATGAACATAACAGCAATGAAAGCATAAGTAGGTAATCCCATTTATTGAGGATCAAACTTTGATGTAGACCAATTTATTCACAAAACCCTAACCCAATTTCTGTTGTGGTACATATTTTTCCTCATATTATCAAGTTTATTTTCTCCAATTTCCAAATCCAAGACCACTTTAGACAACAATTCAACTTTAAATCTTAAAAATAAATTGAACTTTTCAATTGGACGTGTTTATTAATAAATAGGAGATCAAATGTAAAATACAATTGGTTTTATTGCAAATGAGCTAAAGACATCAAACGCACCAAGATTCTTGCCATATTTAAAATATATAAACTTGAAACAATGAAAAGAGGGTTCCAAAACACCAACACCAAAAAATTTAATTGAGAAACCAAAGTCAAAAACTAGAACAATCACCAAACTAATCAAATTACTTTCTCAAGTAACTAATGAAAATCAATTAATTGAGTTTGGATTTTCAATCAACACTCTCCCCTTCCAAATCATGTGTGCAGATCTAACACATTAATCATGCTTTTAAATTTTACTAGTTTGCCTCTACCCAAAGCCTTTGCAAAAATGTAAACAACAAAGATCTCAATACTACTATGAACAAGAGCAATATGAAATAAGTAAACATCCCACACAAATGTTATCTCAAATTTATCAAGGTGAGAAGAACATCACATGCAATGACATGTTTTAAATCATAATTAACTAAAATATCTCATATCACCAAGTTAAATGCCAATTGAGCAAAAATATCAAGATATAAGAATAAATTGATAAGATGTTCATATTTAACTCTCCCCTCAACTTCCCACCACTCTTTAAAACACAACACAACTTATTGAAATTTATCAAAGATGTCAAGACCATGTAAGATGTTTCGGTTGAAAACAAAACAAGTTTGAAACGAAAACAACACACACCTAATTAGAGGAACTAATGGGTGACTACCTGTAATTCATATTAATTAGTTCAAGGTTGCTCTCACACTTTCTTTCTCTTTTTTGCTTTTTTTCTGGTGAGGAGCCACATTGATTGGCCCCATCACCACTTGTTTTAGAACATTGAACAACTCCACAAAAGAAGCACCCCCATTGCAAAACCAAAACAAATATGCTCCCCTAGGCTCACCTTTGGGAGTTGAACTTTGGCAAAACCATATGGGCTAGAACTGAGAAGCTATTGGGAACACCTGGGGAACATAACACAGTTTAGCACAAGAAATAATACATTGGTACATAAAAAGCATTGCTTTAAAAGTTTTGCAAAAAATGTCAACCCAATGTTAGTTTACTCACTTCATTTGTACAAGTCAGTGTAACAGAGAGAGGCAATGGACATTGGCTCATTGTGAATAGCAGCACTTGAGTAACAGACATTGCACTTTGCTACTGCCTTACAGAAAGAAAACTATTGATTCAGATAGCTGCATGTAACAATCTTTCTGTAGTTAATAAAATCAGTTAATGAGATGAGTGTTAAATTAGACACATCCTACAACTCCTGCGGGGATATATAGAAAGGGAAATGGAACCAGATTCTAGTTGCCAAAACCACCCCATCTATCTACTTTGACCAATAATACTACTGAATCTACGCTCGTTAAAGGAGTGCATTGGGGTTGTATTCTCAGAACCTTGCAAGCGAGGATGAGGGCTGCTGGTAGGAGGAGATGTACCAGTCATTGACCTTTTTGCAAAACTTGAAGCCTTGTTATTGTTGCTTACTTGTAATCGGTTTCCTGAATCTTCCACATAAATTTGCTGTTGTGTTACAGACATGACAACTGGGGACAGAGGCTGCCGAAGGGCTGGTGCCTGCACTACCTGTTGCTGCTGCTGCCCACGCCCAACAGCAACAGCAGCTGCACTTCTCCCACCTATTTGAATTGCGCACACACACACACACACACACCAGTCACACCACATTACTAACACCAATATCCAAGAATTGTCATTCATACTCTGGATACTCAGGATACGCACAGGAATGCACCATTCATACTCAGGTTGGCATATCAGGATGAGGTGGCATTCATACTCAGGCTGGCCATCATTTATGAGCTTATTATTGTAGGAATTTTTGCAGTTCACACAAGCAAGGTATCCAGATATAGGATAACAATGTTTACCTGTAGAGGTGAGTCCAGCCATCTCATCCTTGTTGAGGGCCACATAGTTGAGGGCAGCTGCAGGTCGTGAACATTCGCGCTTTGTGTCCTTGCCCATTGATGCACCCAAATGTGAATGTGTCGTTACTCCATTTGGTCGTGAGAATTCAGGAGTCACTGGCTGCATTAAGGCAGTGCCCAATGAGAGCCGCCGGTTAGGTTGTGATGCTGTTGTTCCCCCAAGACTTGGGCGTGATCCACCATAGGCCTTTTTGGAGCTGAGAGTTGTCTTGATGGGGCTAGGTTTTGACCCAAACAGTGTCTCCTGCTCTGTTATCAGTTGCTCCTGGATCTTCTTCTGGTCCTGCAGTAAGTTTTAAGAAAACTTGCAAAAAATCAACTTGTTGACCAATTCCACATTGCAAGCAGCAAGCTCCTTCCTGCAGTAGAATAAATTGGCTATAAACACTCTTGGAATGCAGGGTGGAATGTGGCATAGCTCCCACTGACTAACAGTGTTAAATGGTGAAACATATGTTTCTTACCCTAAGTCTACGCTTCTCCTCATCTTTCTCTTGCCGGAGGTAGTTGTACTCATCCAGCATAGACAGCAATCTCACCTGCATACGGATACTCAAATGTAAGAGACAAGAAAGCTACCAGGATGCATGTAAGCAAGCTGTTATGCTCAAGCAGTAGCTGGCTTCCAGGAATAAAGTAAGGCAGTAGAAAAGGAAGTGAGTACTAGGGAAGAGATGCACCCCATCGAACATGAATGGAACACCCCTGTCATCCTCCCAAGCCTTTGTCTTCAAGATTAACATTTCCACCATAGCTGCATCCAGCACAACCATACACAGCACCCAAATTCAGTGACCATGGCAGGATTCCAACATCTTCTTTGGCATGTCTTGACCAATGACAAGTCCTCTGTTGACCTGTGGGAAGATATTTGCCTAAAATGTCACTTTTATCAAGGTACCCAACTCAGGGACAGAGTATCAAAATTCAACTGTAGAAACAATTTCTCCTTAATATTGTTGATGACAGATATTGGCATGCGAAATATACCAGGAAGTTTGTTGATTGCTGCCCGTGCACGTTCTGCACGTTTTAGGTTTAGATGAGCACCTTTACTGGCAAACCTGTTTTCATCCTGCATATAAAATTCACAGGAAGCCAGAGGATTAAACACTGAGCAATTCTCCTGCTGCTTCCTGGTGCTTGGGATGATGATTACAATGCATTTACTTCAAGATGCAATCCCAGAGAACAACCAACCTCTTTGAACAAAGTATGAACCTAGTAGATTCCATTTGCCTTGGGAGAAAGACAAATTTAAGCATATTTGTAACAAACCTTATTATAATCTTCAAGCCATCCCTCCTCTTCACAAGCTGACATCCACTTTTCCATTTTCTCAAGTATCTCTTTCCTGGTCAAAGCTTCCTGTTTTGCTTGCACTATCTGCTTCTCCATCTGGCTCAGAAGTTGTGTAGGGTCTACAATGCCTACAGCCAAGTAGATTCCTTAGGACCTCATTAGAGTGCCATTGAAAGCCAAGAGAACATCTTAAAACAGGTTATTGCTAATCCAAACAAATACTGCTACTCACCTGAATCCACCATGGCAATGAGCTTCTCTTCTGTTGTATTGGCATCAGGCTCCATGTGTGCACATCTGCATATGTCCTCCAGTTCCAATCTCCTTTTCACCACAAGTTCCTTCATTCTGCTGGCTTTCAGTGTGTCAAGTCTGTCAACTTCCATTTGAGCCTGCAATTCATCAAGAAAAAAATGCATAACCACATGGCTTTATTTTAGTAGACAAGGTTGAGATCAACACACTGCTGAGTAAAGGAAACAAAATTCATGCGAACTGAATTGCTGCTGCTGCACAACAAAGAAAAAGTCAAATAGCAAAATCAGGTGTTATTTACCTGTGCAATGGTGTCCGATGAAAGGGTTCCAGGTATGGTAATCTCATCTTGAGTTGCTGCAATATGCCTAGTGATGTGCTGAAGCAACTGTTGTTCTTCAACTGGTGTATCCATCAAGTTCCACAATTCTAAAAGCTTCGCACCAAGTTCTTGTAGCTGTCAGGGCATAAGAGCACATCAGTAAACACCTACCCACTACCTCTCAACCACCCACCAATTACTTAAACCGTGCATGGGACATGGCAATGGCTCAGCATTATTTGTAACTACAACATAAAGTTCAGTCTGTTGTGCAGCAGCAAAACACAGGATTCACTGTTACCTTTTGCAGCCGAACCCTTTTTTCCTCTTGAAGAGAATGGATGGTCTGGGCTAGTCCCTCAATTGTAACATTGCTTATGTTCTTGGTCTGCCCTGGTGTAGAGGAAACTAAACTGGGATGAACATCTGCAAGAATCTGAATGGAATCCATTCCCAGAACTGTACAGAGTTCATGCACCACATTCACATACTCCGAGACTCTGTGCAAACGTTGATTCTGCCAAGAATCCAAAATCACCCCCCACCCCACACACATGATGAAATATGGTTCATCATAAGATGGTTGTCTGCAGTCTGATGACAAAACCATCCAAGGTTTTCTCCAACCAGAAGAATGTGATATTTTTCACTTACCCTTTCCCTTTGAAGGGTTTGAAGCTGAGCATTACACTCCTCCAGTCTTCTTAAAGTCAGATCCTGATCTCCTCCACTCAGGAAGAACTCTGTAGTAGCTTGTGTTGCTGCAATTTCCCCACAAATGTGTGCAATCTGCCTTCTAACTTCCACAAACTGTTTAGCCCGATCCTCTTTCTTTCGCTGCAATGCTTCCAAGTGAGGCTTTATTGTAGCCAACTGTTCTTTCAGCGTCCCTGTGCACTTATCCTGCGATTTCCAATTCGCTTGTTACCTCTGTCAGATTGTGGAGAAGACATGACTGCATTGCTCGCACAGAATAATATCTAGCTAGCTGGCTGTCTGCAGGTTTTTGATGGACATGATCAGTGTTCATGCTGAATGCTCTGTTCTAAACTTCCCTCTTCCTTGAAATACTCTAACCAGCAAGCAAGAGGATACACACAAGTTGGGTGTGAGTGAGAACTCACACATAGAGAAATTGGGGATTCTCCCAGAGCAGAGAGAAGTGCTGAATACTCAGCCTCTGCATTTGCAAGGTCCTTATGGAGCTGTGCACGAGCATGGCTGGCGTGGTCCACCTTGCGTCTGTAGACCTCAAGACACTCCTGCTCCAACTGCAGCAACATCTTGTCTCTGTCTGAATCGCTTTCTCCCACCTCATCCCATATGTGCTGTGCATTTGCAACAAAAGCCCACAAAAAACAGTCCTTGGCATGCTACGCATTAGTCTGAAATATGTTCTGCAAACGGCTGCAAGGAATTTTGAGTTTTGGTACGCATGTATGCATGTAACAATTTTGGAGAGAACAGAGAATTGAAAGGCGCTGTTGTTGCATATATAAAAACACAAAATTTGCAAGGATCTATCTAATTCTTTGGAATAAACAAACAACAGGCTGCAGGCAGCACGACATTCATCTTGGGAACAGGAACACACACCTGCAACTCCCGGAGTAGAGAGCCGCATGTCGTATCCACCATGAGCTGCTGCTGCTGCATCATAATGATGCTGAACTATGCCTCATTCACTCTACAAAAATTCACAACCGAGAAAAATTCGTCAACCAATCAACGACGGCAACAGCAAGCAAACAAACAAACAATCAAACAAAAAAGAAGCAAAAAACAGGAACAAAATCCACCCGGAAAGCCACACGCAGTGTGTGATGAAACGACTACAATACTTCTTCGTCATATTAAGAAGTTTGGAAAGAAGCATCCACCCAAACCAAAGGGAAAAGAAATCCAGACCAGGAAAGCAGTAGCAAGGAGATAGGACGTAGCAGCGATTCAGACAAAGGAAGTAGCTAGTAGCAAAAGTACCTTGTGGTTGGAAGCGTTCTTGAAATCCGAAATCCAGAGAAATCAAAAGAAAATATTTATATAGCCTATTCTTGATCTTTCTTTCTCGTTCCGCACTGCATGGCCCCTCGGACTCATGAACAAAGGACAGAAACAAAAGCAGGTCTAGATAGCGATATACGGACTGCTGCAATGATAACAAAACCTGGCAAGGTTACCCCACGCACAATGCACATGGCACCAAAGAGAGAGAGAGAGAGAGAGAGAGAGAGAGGTAAGCGATTCTTCGTAGTGCTGCTGCTATGAAGAACCAAAAGCAAGTCTGAGAAGTCTATGAAGGTTGAGAATCTCAGAGCAAAAGGACGACGAAAACAGCGAGAACAGCGAGATCGATGAAGCGCATGGGAAATCGGAACATCAAGCCAAAGGAGAACACAAGAGTGTGCGCGTCCGAGCGTGCGTGTGTCCGTCCGCGCGAGAACGACAATCACGACGACAACGACGAGGACGAGGAGCTGCAGAATCGTACTTACAAAAAAGCTCTCTTTTCCCCCAACGACTCTCCGAGACAACGGGAGCGCCATAATTTAATTATTTTTAAGCCTTACGACCAATGAGAAAACGCCACGTGCGAAAAAGCAAACCCCCGAAACCCCCCGTTCGCAAATACGAAGTTTGAATTTCCTTTTGGAGGACGAGTTTGGGGGTTTTGGGGGGGGGGAGCGGGGGGTAATTAATTTTTCAGTGACCGTTGTGCGCCAGAAACCTAAAATATAAAATATATGCCATTTTAAGTAATTCATTTTTAAAAATATAATATATTTGTCTATTGTCTAATACCTATTTTTTTGTCCCAAAAATAAAAACCTATTTTTAATTACATTATATCAATAATCACACACACACACACACACACACACACATTACATTAAATATATGTAATATGTGTCTTTTTATTTTGTGTGAAATTTTTCACAAATGTGAAAGCAAAAATATTTAGGTAGCATATTCTTTCTTTTTGGCGGGTGGGGAAAAATCAAAATGTGAAAAAATCAATTGAATTTTTTTTGTCACATTTCGACTTGGATTTTGGTTTTTGTATCGTGTTTCTTAGCACCATTTTAGTGTTAAATCTCTCATGGGGATGCTCATTATTGATGCAATGTCAAGAAATTAGATCAAAAAAATTGGAAAGAAAAAACTAATAATAATAATAATAATAATATTTAAAATCTTCTATCTCTTCTTTTCTTCTCCCCTAGCTTTGGAATGTAAACATAGCTTGAGGAAATAAATTGGTGGCAAGAAAAATCATATTTGTGAATCCTAATCTACCACCAAATATTATCAAACACCATTTGGGGGGGGGTGGGAAGGGGCATTTAAGAAGGCGATTGGAAATTGTTTATAAAAAATTCCTAACCCTACATTGCCAAAATTTCAAGGAATTAAATTCAAGACCTTTCTCGTATAAATAATAATCTCGACCATTGAGATATCTCAATATCATGATTAAAAAATAGGAGAATTAGTGTACTTATCAAATTTGTCCAAATTATGAAATATTCACATTCAAGCTATTAGACTTTTTTTTTTAATAAAATAATAGTTTTGACAAAGATTTGCCAATTATTCATCATGGGTACAATATGAAAAAGGTGAATTGTTGAGAGAGGATTTCAACACTTATTAATTAAGAAATAAATCTAGACTTAGAGAAGGTTTAGGATTTCAATCACCCTAAAGAGCCAAACGAGCTCATGTCCTCCATCCATGGGCACAACACAATGGAATGTTGGGTCCTCACAACAATATTCAAGGGCTCAATGGATGTCACCACTTGAAATGTGTGTCAATCCATCAAGTAGATGTTAGAAGCAACAAATGTACCAAAATCACTCAATGGCAAAATTACTACATTCATCTCAAAATTTAAGAACTACCAACTTTCTAATAAGCAATTGAATACCCATCACCTTAAATAGGTAGTTGTGTATATAATCTCAACCAAGCTAGTAAGTAAGGAAAATCCAACAACATTTCTTTTGCAAAATTCATCCAAATCATATCAACTATGTTAAAAGAAGGCACATTATGGCACAAAATAAACAATGTTTATTTAGCATAAGAAGCAATACAATGGGCTATTGAAAGCAATCATAACTTGATTGTTCTAGTTGTAGATTTTGAAAGTGTGTATAAGAGAGTTGCAAGGAGCTTCATGTCCCCTTTGCTTAACAAGTTTGAAAAACTATGGATCAAATGGATATGTATCTAGGAAAATAGGGGAAGCGGTATACTTAACAATATATTGAAGCAAGAATATATCATTTTGGTAGCGCATGTGGTGGGATATATTTTATGCAACTCAAAATATGGTTTAGGAGGATTGGACATTCATGAACAAAACATTTGTATCAAATCAATCATTCATTATTGACATGGCTATTTAAATTGAAAACACCGTAGTCAATAATTGACATAGAAAAAGTTAGCTATGTTGTAAGGCTTTATTAAGGTTACCATCGAGGCAAAACTTCATTGGAAAACATTGGCAAGGAGGAGTTGCATGATGGCTTGCATTACATGAAAGAATCAACTTCAATGTTGAAAGATCATTAAACTCATGAAAAGAACCACACCTTTTATGTAGTACATAAGGCACTCCCTAGTGTTTGCATGCTAGATCCTTGTGAGCCTCTAGGGCAAGGCCAATAAGCCAAGTTTCATTTAAGATCAAAGGGAATGGAGTTTGAAACTGAATCCTATGTTGGGTTTGAGGATTATGCACAAATAGGGTTTGCAATTCCAGTGGGAAATAGGCAAGATTGGTCATGGTTGGATAATGAGCTTGAAAATGGACAAAATTGATCGTGGTTGAGTAATGAGCTTGAAAACTTGAGCTTTGAAGTTGAAAGATGAAGAGAATAAATCTGAAGTTTACAAGAACATAGTGCACCCTAATTTTAAGTTAAAGGTGAATAATGTCCACAACATTCATTAAAAAAAATTGCCTCAAGTCAATACCTCATTAAATCATGGCAACAATTGTTCTACAAGCACATCTACTATAATCATGGGGAAGATTAGACGCATCACAGTGTTACAACTCACAAAAGTCCTCATAAGTTATGTCGGGTAAGATCCTATTACATATCAATGAACAAAGGATTCACATGCAGAAGGTGACATGGGTGCACATGGTGACAATAGTTTCCTCCATTGTGAGAGACGTAAGTCCACAATAGAGAGAGAAACTCTATTTGCAACAATTACAGAACAAATCACACGACACAGGAACCTGAAAGTTTGGATGGATTTCCAGGAATCTGTGAAACTCTTAAGCTTTGTTCTAAAACCTAGAATTTCAGAGGCTCTGAAAGCAGCAAAATAAAATTTGGACCAGGCTCCTTATCCTTCTTCGGATCTCTTTCTCCTCTCCCCCTTCCCTCCAGCAAACACCATCTGGCATAATACAATCTGTTTCTCAGTGTCATGGGCATGCTCAGGTTACATACCTTCTATTACATTCCTTTTAAGATCAGAGCACAGGAAGAGTAAAATTCATAACAGGTCAAGACAACAAGACTTTGCATAGGAAATTTCTTCGATTCCCAATTCCTGCCTTTTTATTGGAAGGACTGATCATCTTCTGCAACTCATTAGGCACAACCTGACCTGCTTCAGTCAAAACTTTGATCAGCTCTTGAGCTCATGCCTGCAATGCAAAGACCACATTCACCTCCTTACTTGTGATTCTACATTCATTCTTTAACATTAAGCCATCTATAACCGAGCCTTGTACAACTGGAATTCAGATGACCCACCTGATAAGCTGGAGTGAAAAAAGTATGCACCATGCCCTTCCTTGCAGTTCTGCCAGCATGATTTAATTGAGCAGCATAGTCTTTGGCAGTGTATCGGAAGCTAAAGTTGATGACATAATCCACATTTGGAAATGCAAGCCCAGCACAGCCACATCTGTTGCTACCTGTGAAGCAAATATGAAAATGCAGGAATCTAGTGGGGAACACAAACGTACCATGAATACATTGAAGTCCACTTACAACATACAAAACCTCCAACCAACTATGGTTGTCATGAAACCCATACCAAGACCAAGTATTGGTCATTTCTGAAAGAGTTCTCATTTGGTCTTCATTATTCCACCATGCACAGCTGCAACTTTCCACCCTCTGCATCACAGCCAACATGGAAGTAGAGGTGCAGAAAGTACCCAAAAAAACATAAATATGTCCAGGTTTACAAGAGAAATGGTGCAGGATGGATACACCAAGGAAACAAAGACATAACCAAACAAGGACCAGTGATGAATGCTAGATGACTGCAAGTTGAGCTTTAACAAAAGAACTGGGTCACCCGATTCACTTATATACCCCTTATGAAGTTCAACCTTCATTTGTTCCAGGTTTGAAGTTGTACATCTGTTGAAACAGACAAGGAGCCTCCTCTTTGTAGAGAACAAAGATCCTGGTACACAGTTCGTGAAATCAACTCTTATGTTAGTCATCCAATTTTCAATAGATGCAATAGAGAGGCATGCTTCTGGGATATGTCTGGTATAAGACAAGCACTAATGAGTAAGGATGCATGTGCCTGTTTTCTGTACCCATAGCCTTGAATTGAATATTCTAAGAAACTTGATGGTGAGAATTAGAGATGAGAATTAGAGATAATCGCTTTTCACTTGTCTGGAATGTCCACAGCAGTGTATTGAGTTGTGCATCTCTGACAGTCACCTGCCATACACAAGATTTAGCAATCACCCTTCCTTGCAAGACTGCACAAAAACTATTTGCAAAGGTAGATTTCCCCAAAAAGGGTGGGTTGTATTCATATTAATCCTCCACATTTTTTAGCTCCATCTACATGCAGTTTGCCCCCTTCTTAAGCACATCCAGTCACAAGTTCAAACTTGACCAGAAAAACAAGTTTTCCATCAGCCTGGATATTACAGGTGATACAAGTGTCATTGTCAAATACAAGAAGTTCTCGCAAATACTCAGAACACATGGACAGTAGCAGTCTGTCTGTAGACTACTCGGTATAAACAAACATCAACATCTGAATCTGACTGCAATAAAGGAGAATTAGTGTGGTTTTGAATTAAGTTCAAGATAGATCAGCTGCAAAGACAGATAACAACATACTTGTTGGAATTTGCTCAGTATTTCCCGGATAGCTGGCTCATCATCAAGCATGGAATGTACTCCATCTAAAACCTCAACACCCACACAAAATGTACACAATGGATACTTTTACTGATGTAAAGTGGCATATGATGGATGGCCTCTATGACTTAAAGCTGTAAAATTATGCATGACATTCCAGCCACAATGAAAAGAATGTGATGATTGCTTGACACCAGCAGGATGACCAACAAGATATTTGCAAGAGGTTTGTCTTGTTGAGTTCCAGTGCAAGTAAAACGACCAGACAGAAATAGCCAAATATAACAATTTGAATGTCTCCAGTGGCAAACATCATAGAACTTCACATTCTACTTTTGGAATGCACACTGCACAACGGATGATGTTTTTGACAGCATTGTCAAGTTCAGAAGGTAATTGGAGACAGATATCTTACCTGCTGCATAAGGTCTGCAAATGAAGCAAGCAGAAGGCAGAGAGGTGATGGTCGCTTGCGCACATAGCTCTTCCTCTTCTTCAGCGACGGATGATCTTACCTGCTGCAGAAGGATGTTACAGAGAGACTCTTGAATTCCTCGTGCGCACCATCTGGTCTCCAATTCGAAAATCCGATATCCTACAGATTCTTGTCAAGCTTATTAGAAATGACACGATTCTCGAAAAGCCTGCAAAAACAATGCTCCAAAATCAAACGCTAACATACAATTCGATCCCAACTTCTTCCTCTCTTACACACAAAGCAATCGCAGTGATCGCTCTAGCGAACAACTCAATGACGCCACACGCGTCCATTTGAAGCAAGAAAGAATACTGAGCAAACATCACACAGCACATAACATCCATAAAAAGATTGCAAAGAACGCAATCTCTGCACCAAAAAAAAAAAAAAAAAACAACAACACGTAGAA
>Ga0116227_10001555_pt1 | contig 51524 bp, 66 predicted proteins | sample S1TSphgellanicum_FD_89693 | JGI IMG/M metagenome (GOLD analysis project Ga0116227, IMG submission 89693) | Host-associated microbial communities from peat moss isolated from Minnesota, USA - S1T2_Fb - Sphagnum magellanicum MG | ecosystem: Host-associated > Plants > Peat moss > Unclassified...
TATGGAAACATACAAATGAGTGGGATTTTGAATTACTAATGACAAGTGATTACAAAATAGACGTCACAACCCACCCACCCGCCAAGTGAATGAGTTAATAAATTTTTTATACAAATCGATACTCAGTCCAAAAGCGAAAAAACCAAAAAATATGAGTTCTGAGAAGAGAGAACGAAGTGACTCTCACTCGAAGAACGAATAGAAGAGGGATGAATGAAATGAATCCCTCGCCTGTATAAAATGAAGCAAATTAAAAATCACATAATCTCAATATCTAAAAATCACCTGATCATGAAAAGCTCATAGAACGGGAAGGGGAAGTGTGTTCTATGATGAAAAATTTTGGGTATTTTGTAAAAGGGAATCAAAATTTTTAATTAATTTGATAAAAAATGTAAAAATGGAGCATACTCATTTCTCTACCTAAATAGTGTCAATGGAAACGATGGATTTAGGACATTGGTCATCACCGTGGAACTTTGACCCAAGTGAATTTGTAGGATTTGTGTATCTAATCACATGTACTGTTAACCATCGCAAGTACATTGGAAAGAAATTTTTTCATGCAACCACCAGAAAACAGATCAAAGGAAAAACTCGTAAGAAAAAAATTGTAAAAGAGTCTGATTGGAAAAAATATGCTGGAAGTAGCGCATGGTTAAAAAGTGAAATTGAAATGTATGGCAAAGAGGCATTTAAATTTGATATATTGTCTTTACATGAAAGTAGATCGTCACTTGCATGGGAAGAAGCAAAACAAATTGTTCTTCACGATGCTTTGAGGGCCAAGACAGCTTCCGGTGAAAAAATGTTTTATAATGGTATTCTGTGTGCAGTTAAATACACAATTACCGAAGAAACTGAAAAAGAAAGGGTGTTCCGTACACCATGGATAGAAAAGATTATCTAAAGTTGGCAAAACAGCTACACCCTGACGTAAATAAAGCACCAGATGCAAAAGAACAATTTCAAGCATTGCAATACAGCTATGAAAATGGCTTGGATTTTTCTCTGGAAACTTATATCAAAACCAAATTCAATACAACTAAACCGAAAACCAAGTCTAAGAATTCTTATAAAAAAGATAATTTTGTTTGGAAATACTATGTCACAACGATCACGCTCAGTGAGTCTATTTTAGGAACACAAAGAAGTTTTGGTGGAGTGTTGTTGAAAATTAATAAAGGAATCTTGGACGGCGAATCGCTATTTTATGAGAGAATTGGTTTATGCCTCAGAGTGGAAGTCAAAATTCCTGAAGAATTCACAATTATTGACAACTATTTGTGCATTGAGCCAAAACTTTCCATTTGGAAGGCAAAATTTGGCGGGAAGATTCTGATACCAACCGCAACCGGATCACATCGGGAGCTAATAATTGAGCCAAATACTAGTTTTTCAGATATTTACACGATTGGAGAGCAAGGGTTGTTTAATGCTAAGGAGAATAAGCGTGATCCATTGTTGATAAAGTTTGTCCGCACAATAATTTGACATTTTGATAAAACTTTAGTATTCTAATCATGGAGGAAATAAATGAACAACGAAATGGATCGATCAAGTCTGCTTGCGGCTGCTATTGAAATTACAACTCGCATGGATCATACAGTAGTCACTATTGAGCATGTCTTGATTGCCGCTCTTACGTATCCAACGGTAACGGAAGCTCTACAAAAGAATCGCATTCGAGTTGATGTAATTGTTGAGGATATTTTTACATATCTGAAGAATAATAATCAGAGTCTGCAATCTGTTCATCCGCTCGACCCCAATAATGGTGTTCGCGTGGCATATACGGAAGAAGTGCAGCAAATTTTCAAGGATCATAAAGAAAATTTGAACATTGCTCAGATGATGAAGAAGATGTTCAATGATACGGAGAGCTATGCTTCTTATTTCCTCCGTAAGCATGGTGTCAAGGAATCCATGTTTGACGAGATGGACGGCAAGGAAACGTTTCCCAGCACGAAGGAAGCGAACGTTAAGGCTCTGTCCGAATATTGTGTCAACCTTAATGAACATGTAAAGAATAGTGACGTTGATGCTCTCGTTGGTCGTAAGCATGAGATTTTCCGCATTGCTCACACGCTAGTGAAGCGCCGCAAGTCCAATGCAGTTTTGATTGGAGAACCGGGCGTGGGTAAGTCTGCTATTGTTGAAGGTCTGGCAATGCAGATTAATGCCGACAATGTCCCTGAACCTCTTAAGGGAAAGGTAATCTTCAAGCTGGACATCGGTTCGCTTCTCGCAGGAAGCCGTTATCGTGGTGATTACGAAGAGAAGATTAAGAATATTCTTACCGCTCTTCGTGCGACGGATAACGCAATTCTTTATATCGATGAAGCTGAATCAATGGACGACAGTAAGAACAGTGGCGGGGTTGGTTTTTCCGCAATGTTTAAGCCAGAGTTGAGTCGTGGTGGTATCAAGATGATCGCTGCCACAACAATGGAAGGATATCGTCGCACCTTTGAAAAGGACACGGCCCTCATGCGTCGTTTCAATGTTGTCACGGTCGATGAACCTACGCCAGATGAGGCAATTAAGATTCTGGAAGGAATCAAGGAAAGCACAGAAAAGTTTCATGGCGTAACCATTTCGTCTGAAGCAATTAAGGCAAGTGTTGACATGACGGTCAAGTATCAGTCGAATCTTCGTCTCCCGGACAAGGCAATTGATATTATCGACAGTGCATGTGCGCGTACTAAGGTACTTGGCCTTGGTGAAGTTACCATTACCCGCGATGATATTATTAAGGAAATCACTGATGTGACTGGTATTAAGATCAAGGGTGAAACCACTGAAGAGAAGAAGGTCAACCCTGTTCTTAGCTTTAAGACAAAGGCATCGGAAAAGGTTCATCAGCAATCTGGTGCGATTGATGAAATGTACAAGGCTCTTGTTCGTGCATCTGCTGGCGTGCGTGATGAGAATCGTCCTATCGGTCGTTTCCTGTTTGTTGGCCCCACAGGCACGGGTAAGACGTTCCTTGCACAGACCGTTGCCGAAATCATGGACATGCCATTGGTGCGTTATAACATGAGCGAATACATGGAACAGCATTCTGTGTCTAAGCTGATCGGTGCATCTCCGAACTATGTTGGATATGGTGACGGTATGGCTGGAGAGGGTGCACTCATTAACGATGGCACCAAGCACCGCAACGCTGTTTTCTTGATTGATGAAGTCGAGAAAGCGCATCCCGACGTATTCAATATTTTTCTTCAGATTTTCGATGAGGGTAAGTTGACGGGTGGTTCTGGTAAGGTTGCGGATTTCCGTAACAGCATTTTTATCATGACCTCTAATCTTGGTGCACAACAGACCGCAGAGAAGAAGAATTTTGGTTTTGGTGTAAAGGAAGGTGGAATGTCGGAAAGCACAAAAGCAGTTAATCAGTTTTTCCGTCCTGAACTTCGTGGCCGTCTGACAGCGGTGATTGAGTTTAATCCACTCAATGAAGTAACGTATCGCACTATCGCGGTTGAGAAGATTCGTGGTCTTCGTTCCAACTCCGAAGACAACATTACTCTTAATCCCACGGAAGACCTCGTAAGCCATATTATGGAATTGAATAAGACCAGCAAATATGGCGCACGTGAAATCTCCAAGATTGTTGAGGATATTATCGGCTTCCCGCTGGCACTTAAGATTCTCAATGGTGAGATTCAAAAGAATGCGATGGTAAACCTTGGATGGGATGGTGAAAATATCACCATTGAGCCAGAAGAGGAAAAGAAGAAGAGTAGTCGTAAGAAAGCAGTGGAACTATAATACAGATTGTAGTTATTCAGGGTGTCCTCTCGTCAGAGGACACCCTATTTTTTGTAACCATAAATATGAGTATGGCAATTAAACCAAATCAAGATTGGGGCGCATCGTTAGTTTCGGGTTGGAGCTATAACGGCAATCATTGTAATGGAAACGTTGAACTGGTTTCATTTACGAGTGATCCGGTAAAGTCAGATGGGCTGATTCATCGTGCATCGGGTGTTCATACGCTACAGGTTCACACGATTAATTTGAACGGTAATATTCAACTTTTGGGAACATTGGACAAAGAAGTTACCACACAAACAGATTGGATTCCCGTTAATATAGTTGATGTAATGACAAGCAATGTATCTAATGTCCTTGTTTATACCTATTCTGTTCCAACTGTATTTGATAGATGTGATCAAAAGACATTGGAAATAAATTCCATATATACAATAACTGGCCAATATTCATGGCTGAAAGCATATGGAAGTAATATTGCGCGCGGCGCGGTGGAATCTATTAAGATTTCTTTTTAAATCAATTATTTTCTTTTGTTATCTTTGACTCAATGATATTTTTATATTTGAGGCATTGTACAAATGGAATTATCACAAGAACAATTGGAGTATCTTCGCTCTACATTTATTACCGTTGCCACCCCTGCGTATGGTGGAATGGTAACTGAAAGATATGCATCTAGCTTGATGAGGTTGGCAACTACTATTCAATATCTTGGTTGTAAGATGGAATGGAGTTCACTTTCAAACGAAAGTCTTATCTCTCGTGGTCGTAACACACTCGTATCAAAGTTTCTTTACAACAAAGATGCTACACACTTAATTTTTATTGACTCCGATATTGGTTTTGAACCGGAACAAGTAATTAGAGCTATCCTTCACAATAAGGATATTGTTGGTGGGCTATATCCTAAGAAGGCACTTCCTATTTCCTTTGTAGCTAATGTTTCTCCAGATGCGGTTGATGAAAAGGGTAAAGTTAAAATTGATCAGCATGGACTTATTCCAGCTTCCAGAGTTGGGACAGGATTTATGATGATCAAGCGTCACGTATTTGAACAGATGATGGTTGCTTATCCAGATAAGCAATTTAACAATAACATTGGTATGCCACCTGAATACAACCAATACATGTATGATTTTTTTTCAGTATATGTTTCACAGGACAACAATCGCGAATTATTGTCGGAAGATTGGGCATTCTGTGACATGGCGCGGGTGATTGGAGTAGAAATTTTTATTGACTCCAACACGAGATTGGCACATTCGGGATCATTTATTTTCCCCGGTGACCCATCAGAGTTATATAAATCAATGGGACTAGACCCACAACAGAATCCTCAACTCATTCCAACAATAGCGAGTAGAAGCGATGGTCTAAAAGATGATTCTATTCTTTTACAGCATAAGCCAGATTTTGAGGCATTGAAGGCATGGAAAGAAAATAAGAATAAGACAGAAGTTCAGTTGCCATTACGATTTGAGACAAAGTAGTTATGAAATTGAAACAGAAAGGTATTGGGTTTCCGAAGCCAGTGCCTTTCTGTTATACTTTAATTATGATAATAGAAGATATAACGAATCAAAAAATCAATGGTATTTTTTTGGATTTGGACGGCGTTTGTGCAAACTTGGTAAAAGGTCTTGCGACGGTGTGTAACATTCCTGTAGAAAAAGTCGCAAGAGATACATCGGTTTACTGGGATCATGCTCAGAAAATAATGAACTGTAAGGATATATTTGCGAGTTTGGATTTCGAATCAAATGCACACAGACTATTGAAATTTTTTGATGATCGAAAAATTCCGTACACATTTCTTACTTGTCCGGCGGCAGAACCAAATACAGCAGATTCTATCGAAGGTAAAAATACTTGGCTACGAAACAAAGGGCTTGGTAATATTCCCGTTATTTTTGAAAAGTATAAGGAAAAGTATGCAACAACAAATGGTCAACCCAATCTCCTAATTGATGATCGCGGAAGAAACATTCGGGAATGGAATAATGCCGGTGGAATCGCAATCAAATACAAGAACAAAAACTTCAATGAATGCTTAAAGAAGCTGGAGGAACTATTTGATGACAACGATTGAAAATGTTCGTATTGCTAAACAAGAAATTAGAAATAGGATTGAGCATAATGCATCAATACGTGACTACGTAGTTGGTGTTGGTGTATGTAAAAATAATGGAGAACATGCCATTAGAGTCAATGTATCACAAGAGATTGATAAAAATTGTTTACCAACACGCGTTAATGGTATTGAAATATGTGTTCGATTAGTTGGTAACATCTCGAAAGTAGACAATCATGAATAAACTTCAAGAACTGCATTATTTGCTGCTGACTAAATATCCAGAAATCACAACTTCTATACAGGAGTCAATATGGAGTCATCATGAGTGGGGTCTATCTATTTCTCATGATGAGGAACAATTTCATATTTCTTGGAATAAAGAAAATGATCAGCTTAGCGTGCACAATGTAACTAATAATACCGATGGATTGTATTTTGTCATCTTTACTTTGATCGATGGTATTAAATACAGACATGCAGATTAATGAAGTTGTATCTAAACAAAAGATGGTGATTATATATGGCGGCGGTTTTCATCCATTCAATGGAAATCACTTTGCAACTTACCAATATCTTGTAAAGAAATTCCCATCCGCTGATATATATGTTGCAGCATCCAATGATACTTCTAAACGACCATTCCCGTTTGAAGCTAAGAAGTTTTTCGCGGAGTTATGCGGTGTTCCTGCTGATAAATTTGTTCAAGTGCGCAATCCATATAAACCGAATGAGATTTTGTCTCACTATGATGCAGCCAATACCATTCTATTATATGCAGTTGGTGAAAAAGACAAAGATAGATTTGGTAATGGTGTGAAAGAAGATGGTTCCGCTTCTTATATTCAATCTTACAACGGAAAATGTCTACCGATGGATAAGAATGCATATTGTATTGCTGTTCCAGATGAAATGAAGAATGGTGTTTCCGGTACGAAGATAAGAGATACTTATAAGTCATTAGATGATGATGGAAGACAGAAGATGATTCAATCATTATATCCAAAAGCATCGGACAAATCAGAACAAATGGCGAAATCATTGTTTGATAAGTATCTGGGAGAAAGTTCCGCTGGAGCAACAACAGCAGGAGCCATTGCTTCTATATCTTCTTTTGGAAAGAAAATTCCACCGGGGCAATTTTTTGGTGGAGACATGGCCAATTCAATATATTCTCCAATTAAAAAGAATAGAAAGAAACGAAAGAAGTAATTTTAACCAATGGCCTCAGTTAATATCTTGGATATGTTTTTTTCATAGTATGGAATAATCACCAGTGGTATGCATTTAGAGATACAATAATCTCTTTTTATAAGGTCGTTCTTTATTCTATATTCAAATTCTTTTTGGCCACCAAACCAGTTGCAACACTCATAATGTTGAATACCGTGATATTCTATGAGCATATTAATGCTCCCATTACTCGAATGTAATGCAAAGTCGAATGGAAGAGGTAATATATTCCTACAATTGTCAAAACGATACTCTTGTGTAAAATTTACACCTCTTTCTGTTAACCATTGCCTAATAGTAGTTTCTCCCTTACTCTCATCACATCGAGGACATCCGCTACCACAAAGATGATTTCCCGGAGATATTTTAAATTCTCCGTGTGATGGGCATACGACAACTACTTTATTTTTAGCGATTGTATACTCTGTTTTGGTGTAATCATATCTTTCCTTATGTATATCAATAGCTCTTCTCACGAAATCATCAGTTGATAGTCTTCTACCCTCATTAAAACATTTACTACAGCCTGACCCATTCAAATGAGATGATGCCAAAATATTGAAGTTTCCATGTACCTTGCATGTTACTGCAACTTTACTTTTACTGTTGTAATAAACAATATCGCTATATGTGTAAACATCTCCGTGAATGCTTTTTGCTTTGTTAATAAAAATTTCTTTGGTATCCCTTCTATCGTCATATGAACATTGTCGGCACCCTTGGCCTTTAAGATGAGCTAAAGGTCTTTGGAAGAATGAACCGTGAGTTGAACATATGATTTCTACTTTAATATGATTGTTGGAATATTTTACTTTGGAATAGTCATATTTTTTATTTCCGTGCACTTCATTACTTCGGTTTATGAAATCAATTAGTGTAGTTTTTCTATTTTCTAAGAAGCATGACAGGCATCCTTTACTTCTTAGAAAATCATGTGGAACTATTTCAAATGAACCATGTATTTTACATATTATAGTCACTTTGGTAAAAATATCAGCGTAATTTACTTTATCGTATATATAATCCTCAATATGAAATTTTTCTTTGGCGCGTTGTACGAATTCTTTTGTTCCCATTGGTGGTTTAGTTGGTTTGCGATTTTCCAACCCACATTTTTTGCATCCTCTAGAAGCCAAATGAACATTTATGAATTGATAAAAAATTATTTTATGTTTTGAGCATATGATAGGAATTTTAGTATCGTTCTTTGGTAAAGGATTTGGAACAAAAGAGTAATCATACTTGTGACCATGTAATATATTGGCCCTTTGGACGAATTGTTCTCTTGTTATTTTTTCTGCCATATATCTATTGTGTTATTTAGTAAGGATAACTCATTACAAAATTTTTATTAAAAAAAGATAATGACAGTAAGTTATCACGTGTTATATGATTATTAATAGAGGAAACAGATATATGGCATTTGTTGATAATCTAGGCTCAACTGAGGTGACTCGTTTAAAAGAAATTTTAACGGACGGTGTTCGTACTTTGGAAGAAATTAATACACTGAAAGAAGGATTGAAAGATACACTTACTGCTATTGCTGAGGAAATGAATATTCCCAAGAAACTACTAACTAAAGCAGTAAATATTGCACATAAGGGTAATTTCAAAGATGTGGAAGATGAGATGGCAGAAATCGAATCACTACTAACAAAAACAGGAAAGAAGTAATCGGTCAAACATAAATATATTTTGTAATTTTGATTAAATGACCCTCAAGCCTCGTCTTGAGGGTTTTTCTTTGTAGAACAATTTTTCAATTTTAATAAAATTGTGTTCCTGTTATTCTTTGAGTAATGTATATCAATGCACGCCGCAATAATAAAACAGAATGTATCGATGTTGTAGAACGTATCGATGGAGAAAGAGTATATAAATCTTATCCCATTGATTATAGTTTTTATGTTTCCGATCCAAGGGGAGAACATACTTCAATCTATCGAACTCCACTAAGAAAAATTACTCCTAAAACCTCACAGGAATTATATAAAGAGATAGCTATTAATAAAAATAGGACTCTTTGGGAATCGGATGTTAATTATGTTTTTCGTTGTCTGGAACAACAGTATAGACGTAAACCATCCCCCAAGCTTCAAGTTAGTTTTTACGATATCGAGGTTGACTTTGATCCGCTGCGTGGATATGCTCCAGTGGACGATCCATTTAATGAAATTACTTCCATTACGATCTATCATCAATGGCTAGATATGATGATTACATTGGCTGTGAGACCAAAAAGATATACAGAAAGTGAAGCCAACGACATAGCAAATAAATTTGACAACACTGTTGTGTTTGAAACAGAAGAAGAGATGTTGGAAAAGTTTCTGGATATGATCGAGGATTCGGATGTATTGTGTGGGTGGAATAGTCTTCTATACGATTTGCCCTACATCATTGGTCGTATTCGACAAGTCCTAACTAATACTGAATTGAGAAAACTTTCTCTTTGGAACGAATTACCGACACCAAAAACTATTGTCAGATATGGAAAAGAGAATAATACATATGATTTAGTTGGTAGGGTTCATTGCGATTACATGGATTTGTATAAGAAATATACGCAAGGAGAGCGTCATTCATACGCACTCAATGCAATTTCTGAATATGAATTGAAAGATAGTAAGACACCATATACGGGAACGTTAGATCAGCTTTATAACTATGATTTTGAGAAATTTATTGAGTATAACCGCAAGGACGTATTTCTTATCCATTTGTTGGATATGAAGCTTAAGTTTATTTCTCTCATCATGGACATCGCACATGATACGTGTACGTTGGTGGCTACATGCATGGGAACAGTTGCGTCAACTGATCAAGCCATCATGAACTATGCCCATGAAATGGGAATGATTGTTCCAAACAAAAAGAGAGATACACCAAAAAAAGAAGAAGATGACGAGATTCCGGTAGTCGAAGGGGAAGAAGAAATTCAAGGAATCGCTGGCGCACACGTAGCTCATCCAAAGGTTGGTTTGTGTGATTATCTCGGTATTATCGATATCAACTCACTGTATCCAAGTACCATTCGTGCATTGAACATGGGTCTTGAAACTATTGTTGGTCAACTTAGACCAACATATACTAAAGAATTTATTAAAGAGAAATTTAAAACAAAGAACATGACATATGCCAAAGCTTGGGAAGGACAGTTTGGTTCTTTGGAATATCAATATGTTATGGAACGTCGTCCTGACTGTGAAATGATAATTGATTGGGAAGCAGATGGATCAAGTGATACGGCATCTGCCGATGAAGTGTATCGAATGGTATTCGAATCCGGTAAAAAATGGATGCTAAGTGGAAATGGAACAATTTTTACTTATGAATATGATTCCATTATTCCGACATTGCTTACTACATGGTATGCAGAGAGAAAGAAACTTCAAGCAGAAAAAGCAGATTACGAAGATTTACTCGCCGGTATAGAACTTGGCGAAGATATGGTAGGAGCAATTATCAATGGTTAATGTAATTGAATTAAAAAAATTGATTGCTAACAATGACAAAGATGGATTAGTTGCGTTTATGAAACAAAATCCAGAACTTTGCATCAAGGATGGAAAAATTATCGTATCTGACAAGAAAGAAATTAAAGCAAGAGTGGAGTTGCTTGATGGTCAGCAGATGGTGAAGAAGACAGGTCTGAATGCGCTGTATGGTTCTCTGTTGCAGATATCCAGTAGATTCTTTGATGAGAGATTGGGACAGAGTACAACTTTATCTGGTCGGTGCATCGCAAAGCACATGAATTCACACGTCAATGAGTGTATTACAGGTGAATACAAAGTTGATGGTGATGCGATACAGTATATTGATACTGATTCATGCCAATTCACTGCATATCCAATATTGAAATCATTGATCGATTCGGGTGAATTGGAGTGGACGAAAGAAATCGCTGTGCAGTTGTATGAGGAAATTGCAGAAAAAACAAATGCATCTTTTCCGGCTAAGATGCATGATATGTTTAATTGTCCAAAAGAAAAAGGAGAATTGATTAAGGCTGGTTTTGAAAGTCTTGGTTCACGTGGATTGTATCTTGCTAAAAAGAGATATGCCATTCTCAATTACTATAAGGATGGAAGATATCTCGACAAACCAAAGTTAAAGGCAATGGGGTTGGAAATTAAAAGAAGTGATACTCCAAAAATGGTACAAAACTTTTTGGAAGAATTACTTTATAGCTTTTTGTCGGAAGGTAATATTGAGATCATTATCAATAAGATTAATGACTTCAAGGATAAGTTTAGAAACCTTCAGCCGTATGAACAAGGTACACCAAAGAGAGCTAACAATATTGCAAATTATGAAAAAGCTATTCTTGCCGGAACAGCAAAAACCGTTCCCGGACACGTACGTGCGGCGATTAACTGGAATACATTGAAAAAGATAAACAATGACACTATTAGTCAATCTATGTTGGATGGAACAAAATGTATAGTTTGTCCTCTTAAAAAGAATATGATGGGCATGACGTCTGTTGCATATCCAGTGGATGAATCAAATTTGCCGCAATGGTTTAAGAATCTTCCGTTTGACACGTTTTCCATGATGGAGACTGTTGTTGAAAAAAAGATTCAAAATTTGTTTGGTGTGGTCGAAGGTTGGAAACAAATAGAAGAAGCTACTCGCAAGGTTAATACCTTTGAAGATTTCTTCTCTTAATGAAATATATATTTCATTAGAGTGGCGCAATATTGTAAGATGTTCTTGGAGAAGTATCATGATTGATTATTTGAAAGAAATTGGTGTGCACACCAATGGTTTGGGATTTTTGGATGTGGTTAAGTTAAGTAGTAATAGTGATGAAACATCATTTATGTCCATCACAGATGATAAGTCAGTTTTTTTGACGAGTGTTTTTAAAATAACATGCAAAGAGTTTAATGGTATTTGTGGTCTTGAAGAAATTGGAAGATTGACAACAATTCTTAATAACCCTGAATATAAAGAAAATGCATCCGTTTCTATCAAGGAAAATAATGGAAATCCAGTATCTCTAACTATTTCTAATTCTTCGGGTGATTGCATAAATGAATATAGGTTTAGAGCAAAGGAACTAATAGAGTCCAAATTACCAAACAAGACACGAAAAACAGTTCGCTGGGATATTTCGTTTGAACCAAACATTGCTGCTATTCAGAAGTTAAAATATCAAACTCAATCAGTTGGTAATAGTTCACTCACCATTAAGACAAATGGTAGTGATCTTATGTTCTCGTTGGGAGATGTAAACACATACACTGGTCAATTTGTATTCTCTTCCGGTATTAATGGCTCAATACGTACTCCTCGAAAATGGCCACTTGTTCAGATTTACAAGATTCTTACCCTTGGTGGTGATAAGAAGATTGATATATGTGACGATGGTATTATGCAAATTACAGTAACTACTGGCATGGCTGAACATCAGTACAACGTTTTTGCTACGATGGAGTAATCCGTGAGAAAAATTCATACTGTTATTGATAGAGATACACTGGAAACTAGATTGGTTGTATATGGTGATGGAGATAGTTTAATTCGCGATCCGAATACGTTTTGTTTATATAAGGGCAAAAAATATTCCACGACACGAATGCGGGAAATACTTTTCATCAATCATTTGCTAACAAAGAGTGGTTTGGATGAAATGACCACAGAGGAAACTGAATTCGCAATGACGGCGGTATTCGGTAATTATGAAAATGATTAGGAGATATGTATGAGAAAGATGAGAATAGCATTGGATGAAGATTCATTTCTACCAACGCTCTTTATAAAGAGAGAGAACGGACAAATCATTAAATATGATTTTGTTGCAACCCCCGAGACGTCTTTGCTCTCTAAGTATTCAGATGCTCAACGGCAGAGGATCAATGATGTCAATCGTATCCTCTTGCAAAAGGGAGAGGAAATCCTTTCAGAGGATGAAATGGACTTCCTCGTTGATCCACTTGGATTTAGCCAGCTACCGGAAGTAAGCGAGGAAGAGTTACAGCTATTAGCCGGGTTCAAGGTGGAGAAGAGAATCATTCCAACGGATAAACACATCGAAGGGGAAGATGAGTGAGAAGATTCTTCCCTTTCAATATACAGATTAAAAATGAAACTGTAGCCAAACTATTAATGATTATCCATATGGATGGAAGAATAGAACGAATCATTATGAACAAGGATGTTGATATTTTTAATGGCATCAAAAAGAAAAAATTAAAAGTGTACAACCTTGTATTAATGCAAGGTGGAAAGGATGCATTAACATCGGAAGAGAAGAAATTTGTTAAGTAGTATAGGGAGTATTAAATGTTCGATAAAGTTAAACAATGGTTACGGGAAAATAGTAGCAAGCGACCCGAAGAAATAAAACATTTCAATCATCAAAAGGAGGTTGCTACACAGGCCGGTGAACCTTGGGTTGAAATTCTTCATTTTGAAATCAATCCGGCCAATATTACCGAAGGTGCCTTTGAACTTGACTGGAATGAAATCTTTATCGCACGTTTAATGAAAGCGGGTTATAGAGGAAATGACCGAGAGATGGTTGAGCAATGGTTCAAGAACATTTGTGAAGGGGTAGCTTCGGAATTATATGATTAATCAAGATGCAGTATCCCATTTAAGCGACCCAACCAGTAAGGAATTTGTTGCGTTATTGGAAATGGTTGCCGATGATATTGTTCATACTCTTGAGGGCATGACGTATGAACAAAGGCTCGCGGAATTAACAGATCAACCATTAAATATAGCTCTAATTGAAAATCCAACAGAAGAAATGCAAATGAAGGCAATCGAATCAAATCCAGACTGTTATTACTTCATTGAGAAACCCACTGATGCAGTTTCGGAAAAAGCGAAAGAACTTATTTTTAAGAAGAGGATAGAAAGTTAGTGCCAAAGTTTTTAATTATTGATACAAATCACTTGTTCCATCGCGTCAAACATGTTGTTCATGGTGAAACACATGAGAAGCCCGGTATGCTTCTCCATGCAATGTTTATGTCTCTGAATAAGGTGTGGAGGAAGACCAATCCAGACCATGCAGTGTTCTGTTTCGACTCGGAAAGCTGGAGAAAGGGAGTCTACTCACCTTATAAGGCACATAGGGATAAGATTGAAGATAAGACTCCCACTGAGATTGAGCAAGATCGTTTGATGTTTGAAGCCTTTCGAGACTTTAGAGAATTTCTAGCGGATAAAACTGCTTGTACCGTATTAAAGAGACATCAATTGGAATCAGACGATTTGGTGTCTGGGTTTATACAAGCACATCCAACCGATGAACATATCATTATGAGCGGAGATGGGGATTTTATTCAATTACTCGGCACAAATGTTTCAATGTACGATGGATTGAATGACAGATTATTTACATTATCGGGAATTTATGACGCTTCCGGTAAATTAGTTATTGATAAAAAAACAGGAGAACCGCTTCCTCTTCCAGACCCTGCGTGGAGTGTTTTTGAAAAGGCTATTAGAGGATGTACCAGTGACAACATATTCAGTGCATATCCCGGTGTTCGCAAGAAAGGATCAAAAAACAAAGTAGGTTTGTTGGAAGCATTCGAAGATAGACACAAAAAAGGATTTGCTTGGAGTTCTATCATGTACACTAGATGGAATGATCATACCGGCATAGAGCATAGAGTTATGGATGATTACCAGCGTAATGTCATGCTCGTTGATTTGACTCAGCAACCGGATAATATTAAAGAAGAAATTGCAATGGCTATATTTTTAGGAACAACGCCGAAACCGGTGTTAGGTTCATCTTTGAATTTTTTGAAATTTTGCCGCAAAAACGAGCTACATAAACTTGAGGATAATGAAAGGTTCATAGCACCAATGTTGTCGGCTAAATATCCGTGTGAAACTACTGGATAGACATGGTTGGGAAGAGTTTATATATTCTCAGATAACGGTTCCTGAAGAAACTAGAAGCAAAGTTTCTCTCTGGGAGAGAATATCGACAAAATCGTCCTGTCTTCGTTTGAATAAATTTGGATACATGAGTCTAGGTGCATGTGGAGAAATATTCCACATGCATATTCTCGTTGAGTTTCAAGTTACGGGAAAAGTTCTCATGGCTCTCAGTAAATTGAAATATCCGTATTACGTTGTTGGCCAACTTGGAAAAGATAAATGTAAATTTTATACGACCAGTGATGAGTGTTCTTTTACGTTGTCCATGATGGATAACAGACTGGATGATTATTTAGAAGTCGGAGGAAAATAAATGAGGTTTTCGGTTTTTTTAAAAGAGTTTGAGGAAAAGATGAATGGTATCTATGTTGCTTTATATCTAAGTGAAGAGTCTGCTGATAAGTTATATAACTTTATGGAATCATTGGATATTCCAAATATCATCACAAAGGATCAATACCATTCGACATTAGTGTATTCAACAGAACATTTTGATGAAGTTGAAAATATTGATATGGACTTGCCCATCGAAACAATGATAAAGGGATTTAAGATTCTCGGAGAGGACATGCTGGTCATCGAACTTGAGAGTGATGAAATGCATGAGTATTTCGAGAAGACACGAGAATTGGGTGCATCGTGGGATTATGACGAGTTTATACCTCATATTTCCGTTGCAAAAGATTTTCATGGAGAGATTCCTTCCGAAGTTCCAGATTTTCCCATTGTCATGGAAAATATAAAGATTGAGGAATTGAATCAAGAATATAGTTACGAGACGGTTGACGCAGAAGAATAAGAAGCGTATATTTTTATTTGAACAGTGAGTTAAGGGTTCTTTCTGTTCGGGATGTTTACTTACAATGGAAGGGATGATTACTTTAGTGACATTTGGTAATCATCCCTTTGCCACATGTATAAAAACCAAAAAAGTTTTCCACAGAAAAAATTACAAACTCCATTGACACCAAAAGTCAAAGAATATATTCTTAAAACATTGAGAGGGAAAGAAACACAATCCCTTAGAAAATATTGAAAAAAACTTAAAAATTGATTGACAAATCAAAAACAATCAAATATACTAAAAAAGTAGTCAAAAACCGAAAGGAAAAATAAAAAAGAAATGGCATCCACTGTAGACAAGTACACCCGAGTAACCCTTACCGAGCTTTCCGGCTATGTCCGTCGCGCAGTTCGTACCGCACAGCCTGTAATGATTTGGGGTGGCCCCGGCATCGGTAAGTCCACCATTATTCACGACATTGCAAAGTCCTACAATGGTGCAGTCGTAGAACTGCGTTTGGGTCAGGTTGGCCCACAGGATATCATCGGTGTTCCTTACTTTAACCGCGACAATCAAACAATGAAGTGGGCACCGCCTGAAGCACTTCCGTCAGCAGAATTTGCTGCACAGTATGACAAGGTTTTCCTGTTTCTCGATGAAATCACTTCCGGTGCACCGGCTGTACAGGCTGCTGCATATCAGCTTATTCTTGATCGCAAGGTTGGTCAGTACGTTCTTCCTGACAACGTTGTGGTTATTGCTGCCGGTAACGAAGCAACTGATCGTGGCCTCACTTACACCATGTTGAAGCCTCTTCAGAATCGCTTTAAGCACTATCACGTTAAGGTTGACTATGATTCTTGGCTGGATTGGGCCGCTTCGGCGAAGATTCATCAGGACATCATTGCTTACATTTCTTGGTCGAAGGAAAAGCTGTATCAGTTCAATGCAAACGATCATCAGGAATCGTTCCCGACTCCTCGTTCGTGGTCGCGTGTTAGCAGCGATCTGGCTGACTTCGAGAAGTACGGCGGTTCCGAGAAGGAACTTCTTGATGAGATCGCATCTTCCATCGGTTACGGTTACACCACTGAGTTTTTGGCATGGCGCAAGATTGGTTCCAATCTTCCTAAGCCGGAAGACGTTGTTTCCGGTAAGGTAACCACTCTGGAAATTGCTGATATTTCCGCACATTATCAGCTTGCTATGAGCGTGACTATCCACCTTCGTTCGGAGTGGGAAGAGCATAGCACTCTGACGGGTGAAACCAAGACCATTGGCAAGAACTTTGATCGTCCGGTTCATTTGCGTAAGTGGAATAGCGCAAAGGAACAGGCTATCTGGGAAAAGAAGTTGAACACTTGGCTGCGATTTGTTATGGACAATTTCAGCAAGGAACTGGCTATCGCCACCTTCCGTATCGGTACGGCAAACTATCATCTTCTCCACGCAACATCTCTGGAAAACATCCCAGTATGGTCGGAAGTTGCAAAGAAGTTCAACAAGTACCTTACCTTCAATACTGAGGACTAATCAGTATTGAAAAACTAAAAACCCGGCATGTTAAGAAAATATGCCGGGTTTTTAATGTGATGAGGCGTGGCTTGGCGAGAATTGGCACATCGCGCAGACTCAAAATCTGAGAACCTTGGGGGTTCGATTCCCCTCGCCTCAACCATTTTTTAACATGTTTTTCATTTCAGAATATACTAAATTTGATTCTCTAAGTTTTTATTCACTGTTTAATCCGTTATCAAAAATTTCATGAATTCTTGAACCTAGTATTAATTTTTTAATAAATTAATTGACATATCCAATCAAATTTAGTATATTTGATGTAGGAGGATTTATCAAATGCTTAAATTTGAGAATGTGGCGATTGTTGGTGAGCGAGTTCTGGCTTATGATTTTGAACCCATTGAAGGAAGAAATTCACATTTTGTGATTGGAAAAGTTGTTAACAAAACAATGGAAGATTCTCACGGCTATAGTTATTTTACTGTTGATGTAGAATTCGATTCTGACAATGTGCGCGTCGGAGATTATGTGAAGGTTCCAATGGAAACTACATTTGATTTTGATAATCGAGTTCAACGTCTTCCTGCATAATATAAATTTTTTCCACAACTAAGCATTCTAAAATTTAGTACAATAAAAGAAGAAAGGAACACTAATGTCCACAAGTAATTTCGACGCATTCAAGACCGACAAGCCGATCCCGGAAAAGCTTCGGGTCGAGGTCGAGGATCGAATCGTCAAGGCACGAGCATTTTTGTTGATTAATTTTCCATTTTTTGGAAACATCATTACCCGTATGCCGTGCATCGCAGCGGATAAGTGGCTTGGTTCTATGGCCACAGATGGAAAGTACATTTACTTTAATCATGAATTCATTAACAACCTGACATTCAAGAACCTTGCTTTTGTGTTGGCACACGAAGTTCTGCACGTTGTGTACGAACACATGGGTCGCCAAGAGCGATTGAATCAGGATATTTTCCGCATCGCTGCTGATTTCGTTATCAATGACGAATTGACGACCATTGGTGTTGGTGAAATGCCCAAGGGACGCGTTGCTGGCCTATATGATCCAAAGTATCATGGCTGGTATACGGAACGCGTGTATGATGATCTAAAGGACGAGTTGCAGAGCAATTCAAAGAAATTGGCTGAAATGATGTCCAAGCAGTTTGATGAGCATATGGATGATTCTCAGGACGGTGATGAAAGTTCTGCACCGACAGAGGATGGCCCCGCTAAGATTTCCGCATCTGATCGTGCAGTTATGAAGTCGGAAACTGTTCAGGCAGTTATCACTGCGGCACAGAATTCTGGTATCGGAAATCTTCCTGCTGGTGTTCAAATCAAGATTGGTGACCTTACGGAACCCAAAATGGATTGGAAGACTATGCTTGCAACCAATCTGACCAGTCTCATTCCTTGTGACTATTCTTTTCTTAAGATGTCTCGCTATGGATGGCACCTAGATGCAATTCTTCCGGGCGTAGAGATGGAAAAGGCTGTAAAGATTGAAGTGATGTTGGATTCCTCTGGTTCCTGCTATCACGAAGCTGCAAAATTTCTTTCGGAAGTTAATGGCATCATGCAGCAGTATCCAAGCTATGAGATTGGTGTTACTACTTTCGATACCAAGTGCTACAATCGTCAGGTATTTTCTTCGGAAAATGGAGAAGACATCACTACTTATGAAGTATTGGGTGGTGGTGGAACTGATGGTGGAGCAATCTTCCGCTTCATTCGTGATGAAGGAATCGAAACTGATCGTCTGGTAATCTTCACAGATGGGTATGTTGGAGATTTCGGTTCCGAAGAGGATAACAATCGCACTGGTGCATTGTGGATCATCGCCGGTTCCAAGGAAAAGCCCCCTTATGGACAGTATGCGTACTATGAGGACTTCGACAAGTAATTATTTTCCGAAAATCAATGAAATGCCCCGTAAAAGGGGCATTTTGTTTTGCAAAAAATTATTCAAAAAATTCAATAATTTTTTGCTAAATAGTTTTGAGAAAGAAGGAGAACTATCGGTATGATGAAGTTCGTAGGTTTACATGGTACAAATAAGGTAACAATCGTGATGCACAAGATGCTCCCACCGGATGAGCATATGTGTCTGGTAATTTATGACCAGAAGTGTCCTCCACGATACTACAACGAAATTGATAAGTTGTTGAACAATCCTGCAACATTTGAACATAAGGAATTGGCAACATCTTTGGAAAACACTTTTCTAAATGATGGCAGAAACCTAGCCAAAGCATTGTATGAAGAGGGTCATCTTAAGAAAGTAGCAACACAGAATATTTTTGTTACACCATATGGATATGATTCCAAGCATAAAATGCGTCTCAGTGAATTGAACGAAATTCTAGAAAAGATTGAGGCTGGTGGTGATGCAGCACAGAAAATGAAGGAACTGGACGAGAACGCCGGATTGCAGATGAAAAAACAACCAGCGATAAAGAATGATGTTATCAATGAAAGTAAATCACTTGGTGATAGCAAGTTTGCTAAGGAAATGTCTGCAATTGTAAAAACTCCAGTGATTCCACATGATGTTATTTCAATTAAGCAAGACCCGAAAGAGGCCAGTTTAGAACTTCGCAATCAAAGTGATATGTTGAACACAACGGCAGTAAAGTTGTTGGAGATTGCGAAGGAATTAAAGGAAAAGGCCGAAGAACTTTTTCCAAGTGCACCTAAAAGAAAGCCCGGTAGACCAAAGGGAACTTTCAAAATTGTTAAGTAATGATAAAGGCTCCGTTAAATATGGAGCCTTTATCTTAGAGAACTGGCATGCCAATCTTTTGAGTAAGTTCAATGTTGTCTTCGACTATTTTAGAAATCATTTTTCTTTCTTCAATAGTGAGATACATTGCATCATTATAAGATAATCCACCGCGCATAAACCAAGTTGCTTTTAGCATCTCGAATTTAATGTTCTTCACTTCGTTTCCCATCTTTTGAATCGTATCCATGATCTCTTCTTCCGACATTTGAATGAGGCCATCACGAAAACGTGTGCTTATGTCTAAATCAAGAGGAACGGTGGATACATGTTTGCACGTGTAACATTGAATAGAAACTTTATCCATTCTGCTTTGTGATTTTGCTTTTTCAAGGTAGTTAACTATAAAAGATTGCTGTGTTGAGTCTATCTGAGAGAACCATTCATTAATGAAATCTCTTGAATCGACAATTTCATCTGTTTCATGGATGATAATTTTTTGAATACAATCTGATATTGCTCCCAGTAGTAGTTGTGACTTTTTCTCGATTAGAGAAGTGATTAGATCAACGTAATCGGAAGGATTTTCAGTTTTTGATATTTGAAATAATTGTCGATCATATCTATACTTTAGAACATCAATTGCACTTTGTTGTTTATACGTTGGTGGATGAAATAATAGAGTTAGCTCATCCATCTCCAATGGAGAAAACCATTTTTTGGCACTGATGGTTGATATCAATTTTTGGATATCAATCGAATACATATCAAGTTGATCACATTTTGGGCATTTAAAACTTACTTCAGTGTCATTACCAAATGATGCTAACTTGATGGATGCAAGAATATGTGGAACATCACATGCCAAAATTTTATCAACTTCTTTAATAGATGGAATGCAGTTATCGATCATCTGTAAAGTAGCTTCTCCAGTAAGAAGCACATCGGGAGTTCTCGCAATGATGTCATCCAATACTACCGTTGGGTATACGGCATGCACCATTCCGTTCCCCATTTCGTAATCCGAAAGAAGATTTATATAGAGAACTGGGTGATTAAAGGATGGTCGCATCACGCCTCTATCGATGGAATGAAAGAACTTCCCATGAAACTTAATTCACATGTCCATGTTTTTGGTGCACCGGCAGCAATTTCATCTGCGCTGCTTTCTTGTTTAGGAGAAACGAAGATGTACTTCTTTCTCTGATTGTTAACGTGTTCTCGGATAGCGTTGAAATAAGCGATATCCATTTCATTGATATTTGAAACTATTTTTGCGGCATCCTGTGGATTCGAAGAATTAATGGATAGTAATACATTTCCCTTATTATCCTTCACTGCTAATTGTTTAATGCTGCTACATAGTAGATCGATGGAACTACGCGATAGAGCATTGATACTTGCCGTGAAAACAGAATCATCTTTAATGTTGTTATTATCGTCTACGTTTCTCGATAAATTCTGTCTTTGATTAAATATTGCTTTGGATGTTTCAAAAATTTTCTTAATGGGAACAGGCGTAACTATTAGAGATAGTGTTTGGTCATTCTCGTCCTTGATATTAATTTCTTCATCCCACGCATCCTTTATAGATGCCATTTTGTTTAGTAAGTCAATAGCATTAATTTTTATAGTTCTAGTTAGATTTGTTTCGGGTACATTCACAGTGAAATCAAATTCACTGCCATAGCTTGCAGCACGAATGGCAAGAACAATAGTATCTAAGTCTATATGTGGAATGTTTTCAGGTTCAGTGATACCCGGAACACAACTCTTGATTACATCGAAAATATTTTGGCCGGAAAGAGTAGCATCACCTGTGCGAAACTTTATATCATCGGACGCATTCATTGCAAAAACAGGTAGCTCACCCTTTTCATTAATTTTTAGTGAATTTTCTGCATACCATTTTCCATGGCTAGGAAGAGTTATAGAAAGTTTACTCTTTCGGAAAAAGTTTGATAGTGGATTGGTTTGATCGATTGGTTTATTAGTCTGCTTAGAAATCATGATATTCTCCCTGTATTTATGACACAAAAAAGCCAATAAATACAAATATGGAGTTTATTCAATGGCAACAGTAAAAGTCCGAACACAAGGAAATACCGCACTGGAAGGACTTGAGTTGGAAAATTTCTCCACAGAAGAAACTCTACAGGCTATTTTAACTCAATTAAAAGATATGGGAGAAACTTTTGGTATAGGAAGTAAGCCAAAAGACAATTCTCAGAATAAAAAATCTAACGTTGAGAAGAAGTTCGACGATTTTGTTAGTAAAACTACTCCGAATGCACAGGCCGCTGCATCGCTTGCAAACATTTTCAATAATGGAAAAGCCACAAATAGTTTATCGGGGATAATAAGCCTATTTGAGTCACTTAATCCAGAACTACTAATGGTTGTTGGAACAGTTAAGCTTTTTGAAGTTGCGGTTGATGGAATAGAGAACGCCGTTAATCTGGTTTCCAAAACACTGTCATCTGTAATGAATACGTTTGGATTGATGATAGGAACATTCATTTCTGGTTCCACTACTCTTTCTTCTTATTTTTATGCATTGAAGCAGGGAACGGCTAATATTCCGATTATTGGTACATTTACATCGTTAATCTATGATGGTGTTAATAATCTGGAACAATGGAATAACACCTTATTGGATATTTCTAAAGTTGGTGCAAACTTTGGAGGAGATATTGCAGCTATGATGACAGGTGCAGCCGATGCGGGAATGTCACTGGAAGCATTTGCAAATATCATCCAGTCCAATGCTACAAAATTTGCAACCTTTGGATCAGTTATGGAGGGAGTGAACACATATACCAAAGTTACGCGTATTGTGATGCGAGATTATGCTGACCAATTGTCAAAAATGGGAATATCATTTCAGCAATATGCAGAAGAAGCACCGGCAATATTATCATTATTTGGCGCTTCAATGAAGGCTCGCGGTGCGACGGAGCGTGATTTGGCACAAGCAACAGTTGATCTTATTGGTAATTTTAATTCTATGTCTGAATTAACCGGAAAGACAAGAGATCAACAGGCAGCAGAATTAGAAAAGCAAATTACAGACCCCGCATGGGCGCAGCTTACATTGTCACGTGGTGAAGGTGAGAAACAAATAGCTATCATGAATCAACTCACACAGACTCTTGGGCCAGCATATGGTGAATTGTACAAGCTTACTGTGTTGGGCATGCCGCCATTGACACAAGAATTGCAAACTTTGACTGCAACTGTTCCCGGTTTATCACAAAGCTTTTCTGAAATGGAAAAAGTTGCTAAAAGCAATTTGACGGGACTTGCTGCGCAAAAGCAGATGAATAAAATTACTGCGGATATAGCAGCGCAAGCAATTTCATCTACTCATGATTTTAAAACTGCAATAGCAGCAGCGTCCGCTGGATTGGGTGGAACACCGGCAGAAATATCACGTATTAATACTGAATTGTATGCAAAGAGTAGGGAATTTATCGACGCCAATGGTCAATTAAATAAGGCCGTATTCCAACAAAATTTGGATAGAATTGCGGAAGATCAGTATCGTAATAAAAAGACATCGGAGAATTTTCAAGTATTCAATAACTTGATGCTTACTTTCCGAGATAAGTTATGGAGTGGTGTTGTTGCTCCGTTAATTAATAACTTAGCTCCAGTTATTGGAGATATTGTTGATCAGTTAGAGAAAAATCAAGGGCCATTAGTAAGTATAGTAACGTTTGCGTCTGATTTGGCAAATCAGTTTGGTGCATGGATAACAAAGGCCAGAGAGAATGGAGACTTGGATAAGTATCTTAACGAGTTTTCAAATTTTGTCATTGGTGCTATCAAGATAGCAATTGATGTAAGTAAGGCTATTGTTTCTATTGTTAGTTTTGTAGTTGATAATTGGGGATTTATTAAAATTGCACTTGGTGGAATAGTAGTTGCTATGACAGCACTTACTGCAATTGTGGGAACTGCGGGATTATTATTCGTTGTGCCAAAGTTGATTAGTAGTATTGCGAGTTTAACAGACACATTTCCGATTTTGAAAAAAGCTATAGCATCTCTTTCGACATCGATTTTAGATAGCAGTGGAGGATTGGTTAGCGGAATTAAATCTCTGATTGGAAAGGGTGCGGCAGCAGAGGTGGGAGGAGCAGTAGCTACTGAAGCCACAGGTGCTGTTGCTGGCTCTGCTATTGGTCTAGAGGGAGCAACGATAGGTGCAACTGCTGGTGGTCTAGGAATCGGCGGAGTATTGGCAGGAGAGTCTGCTGCTGGCCCTATAGGGTGGGCTTTGGCTGTGGCGACATTACTTGGTTATGGTGGATATAAAGCCGTCAAATCTGGAATGTTAGATAAAATTCTCAATGGCGGCTATAACGATAACGAAGAGCCATCGTTGCCATCAAATCCAAGAAATAATCCAAATAGCATGCGCAATCAAAATATGGATATGCATGCAGATCAATTTAAGAGAATGCACAAAACTTTAGAAGAAATTAACGATAAGTTAGGAAAAGTTCAAAGAAATACGTTAACTTCGGCACAAAACTCATAATAGATATTTTCCATTACATAAATATCTCAAGGTGAACACACTATAATGGCAAGTTGGAAAAAGTATTTTAAAGCTGTAAAAACGGATAATTCTTCGGGTAACCTGAGTCCTCTTTCTAAAAGACATTCAGCAAGAACAGAAGATGGCGGTTCAACCGTTCTTAACCAGCCAAATCTTATACAAGAAAGTTATATCGGTTGTACTAATCGTATTGAAAGATATGGAACATATGAGTCAATGGATACAGACTCAGAAATTAATGCAGCGCTAGATATTCTTGCGGAATTTAGTACGCAAAGTGATGACGATCATTTGTGTTTTGAAATCAAATATAAAGACCAACCGACAGATACAGAAGTAAAAATTATAAAAGAGAGGTTGGAAAAGTGGCACAATCTCAATGAGTTTCAAAAAAGAGCCTTTCGTATTTTTAGAAATACCATAAAGTATGGAGATCAAATTTTCATTCGCGATCCTGAAACGTTCAAGTTGTTTTATGTTGAGATGGATAATGTAATGAAGGTTATTGTTAATGAAAGTGATGGAAAAAAGCCAGAACAATACGTTATCAGAAATGTATCTCCCAATTTTGAAAATCTTACAGCAACAGAAGTTAATGCAACCAATCTTTATAATGTTGTTCCCGGTGGCCCCGGATTTGCCTCACCATCCCCATCATATAATTTACAAAATACACCAGTAAGTGGTCAGAATAGATTTAATTTAAATCAAAATGAAAGACCCATTGATGCTAAAAATATTCTACACCTTTCACTAACAGAGGGATTGGATCGTAATTGGCCATTCGGAACAAGTGTTTTGGAAATGGTGTATAAGGTATATAAACAAAAGGAATTGTTGGAAGATAGTGTTCTTATATATCGTGTTACTCGTGCACCAGAAAGAAGAGTTTTTAATATTGACGTAGGAGATATGATGCCCCACTTGGTTCCGGCATATATCGAAAAGATTAAAAACCAGATGCACCAAAGAAAGATTCCTTCTTACGGTGATGGCAATCATTTCCAAGATTCAACATATTTTAGTTTACCTCCCAACGCGGATTTCTTTTTTCCAAAAAATTCCTGCATTGCTTTGAATGAACCAATAAAACTTCTTGATGGAAGAAATCTTCCTTTGGAAGAAATAATTAATGAGTATGAACAGGGTAAGAAAAATTGGGTATATAGTATCAATCCACAAACCCAAAAGGTCGAAGTGGGAGAAATTGAATGGGCTGGAGTTACCCGTAAAAATGCAGAAGTTGTGAGAGTTACATTAGACGACGATTCGTCTGTTGTGGTTACTCCAGATCATCCATTTATTATGCGAGATGGTTCTGAAAAGCATGCGGGAAATCTGGTAACTGGAGATAGCCTCATGCCTTTATATACAAGAAAGATTAAAACAGCAAAGAATCAAAAAGAGGCTAAGTATTGGAAATATCAAGACCCCAGCAATCATAGAGAACACTTCACTCATTTGATGGTATGTCCAAAATCTCAAAAAGGAAGAGATAGAGTTGTTCATCATATTGACTGTAATCCAGAAAACAATAATCCAACTAACTTAGTTGAAATGGATGCGAAAAAACATACTGAATTACATCGATCTTTGGGTTCATTTCATTTAATGAATGCTTGGAAGGATGAAAAGAAGCGTGCAAATATTATGGAAGGCATTCGTCATTATCATGATAATGCTACCCAAGAAGATAATAAAATGATGAAATTGATTGGATTTGCTTCATGGGGAGAATTTGTAGATAGCCATGATTTTATCATTGAGAAGAAAAAGAACATTGCAAAGAATGCTAGTATTATAGCGGCTAAAATTAATTCGGAAACAAGAAAAGTAAAGCTATCTGAATCTATGGCAGATAGAGTTATACATCATCTTCATAGTGGGGTTTCAAGTATTACGAAAATGAGTAAAGTTTTGCGTAATGATGATACATTTCAAACGTTGTATAAAGAAATGAACCCCAATATCCATCGTTGCAAAAATCAACCTATTGAATTTTGCCCGGACTTCAATGATCTAAAATCACTGGCAGAATCAAAGGGTTATGATTCTTGGTCTAGTTTTAAAAATAATGCAAAATATAATCATAAAGTAAAATCAGTACAAGTTCTTGATTATAGAGTAGATACAGGTGATATAACAGTTAAATCCGAAAGCAATTGTCATAATTTTGCATTAGGTATTGGAATATTTGTTCACAATTCTGGGCGTGGAACGACCGTAGATCAATTGGCAGCAGGAAGTAACCTAGATCAAATTGCAGATTTGTTGTATTTTAATAAAAAACTTACTCGTGCCTTGAGAATTCCAAGTAGCTACCTTACTTCTTATTATGGAGAAGAAGGTAATCCTCAAATGAATGATGGAAGAGTTGGAACAGCACTGATTCAAGAACATCGGTTCAATGAATATTGTCAGCGTTTGCAGAGACTTATTTCCGCTCCGTTAGATACTGAATTCAAGGCTTACTTAAAGTGGAGTGGAGTAAATATAGATTCAAATATGTTTACTTTAAGTTTTAATCCTCCTCAGAATTTTGCACATTATCGTCAAGCTGAATTGGATGCAACGAAGATAGGAACATTCTCGCAGCTAGAGGGATATTCTTATTTCAGTAAGAGATGGTTGATGAAACGCTATCTCGGACTTACCGAAGATGAGATTATGGAAAATTCTGGACAATGGGCAGAGGAAAATCCCGAGAAGGAAGCTATGCAACCTGAAGATTCTTCGTTGAGAAATCTAGATATAACTCCCGGCGGAATTCAATCAGACATGGATTCATTTGGTGATATAGAAGATATGGGAGAAGGAGGAGATTTAATTCCGGGTGAAGAAGGCGAACAATTACCGGGAGAAGGTGCACCAGTGCCAGAAGGAAATCAACCAACACCACAAGGTGTATAAATACCTTACGGAGATTAACATATGCTTATTACGGAAATGTTCGAGGATGATAAGTTTGAATATGTTGATCCATCCGATGATAATAGTATTCCAAAATTAGACGACCTTCGTAAAACGAAACTTACGCTTGGTTCCATTAAGAAGTTGAGAAAGTATAAAGAGACACGCGAAGCAGAAAAGAAAAGTGAGTTGAAAAGAATTAAAGCACAGTATGGAGCTACACCAGAAGCAGAGGGTGGAGGATTCTAAAAATAGGAATCACTAAAAATGGACATTAATTACAACAAATATTTTTTTCAATGTAAATAATGTCAAGGTAAGTTTTTGGAAGTTTAAGGAGATAGAAATGGCAGCAAAATTTGAAACACTCATTGAGCATATTGTTTCAGGTAATACTGAAAAGGCTCGTGCAATCTTTCACACGATTGTCGTGGACAGAAGCCGCAAAATTTACGAAGATTTAGATGTTGATCGTGCATTTGATGATGTCGAGACTGATCATGTTGGTTATGAAGATCATGATGAAATCGGTGGAGACGAGTCCGAAGATTTTCAGACTGATGTAATGGTTGATGGCGAAGATATGCAAGATGATTCTGAATTTTCCGGTGACACTGATGTAAATCTTGATGACTCCGAACGTATTTCAGATATTGAAACATCAGTTGATGATCTAGAGTCACACTTTGCTGAACTGGAAGCAGAATTCCAAAAACTTCTGGACGGTGACGTAGAGGAAAAGGAAGACGAAGCGGAAGACTTTGAAAGCTTCGAGGACGAGTCCGAAGATGAATCAGAAGATATTGAAGATTCTCTTGATAGTGCAGAGGATGAGTTTGAAGAAGAGGAAGAGGAAGTAGAGAAGGAAGATGCAGAAGAGGACGAGAGCAAGCTACAGGAATCACTTCTTCGTGAATATGTTCTTAGTGTAACTAAGGATTTGCCATCAGCTAAAGAGTCAGAAGGCGTAAACAAGAAGTCTCCAATTGCTGATAAGCGTCCAAAGCTAAACGGTGTTGATGCACATAACATTGCACAAGCTGAATCAGCAACAAAGAGCGACAAAAAGCCTGAAGTTAAGGAAATTGTAACCGACGAAGAGATTCAGAATCGCCCCGGTCGCAAGACAGTAACTCTCAAGAAAGTAACAAAGCCAGCCGAGAAAGAAGGCAAAGGAATCAATACAAAATCAGTTGAAGCCTAATAATTAAATATTGATTACATATCCACCTCGTAGGCAATACCTACGAGGTGGTTTTCTTTTGTGTTAAAGTAATTTATATGGATAAAGAACCACTGATTGGTAGACATGGTATTCAAGTCAGGGATAAAAAAGGAAATTACCTTTCAATCGGTGACTATGTCAAAACAAGAACCAATTTTGTCGGTATTATTGAATCATGGGATGGCTTTCGCGTTACCGTGCACTATTTAGATTCAGAGATTGATCGTGTGTCTTGGATTCCATCTGCAATCACTCGCATCACAGATAGTGAATTTTTCTTACATGTCATTGAATCATAACTACTTATTTCATTGCAATTAAATATTAATTTTGATATAATCTATACATGAAAGACGGTACACCAGAAACATTCACCAACACTGAAATCGGATGTGAGGCGATTGTTACACACGGTAATGATCGACATGAGGCTCGTGTAATCTTCCGAGATATAGAAAATGATTCTACCCTTTCTGTTCTATTTTCTACATGGGAAACTTGTTTGAAAAAAGCTAAAGATTTCACCAAAAACTAAGGAGAACATCGTGGCGAAGTGCAACGTAAAGACGGAATTTCGCAAGGGAAAGAATGGTTCTCTGGATGGTCATCATGCAACATGTTCTTGTGGTTGGACGGCCAATAATAGTCTTGGGTTGGACTTTTTGAATAAAGATATTGTTGATCACCTCAATTATATGGAGGAGAAAGCCAACAAAGAAAAGTGTCAACGGAGACTGGAAAAATGACACAATCTTGTGTCATAGGTAAACTCAAGCATCCCATAAAAGTGGGAGATTATGTTAAAACTGATAAAGGTAATATTGGTATCGTTGTAGATATACGACTCAATATGTTCAAAGAACATATGGCTCTTATAAAATATTGTTTTGTTAAAAAGAAAAGAGTCGATATGTGGTGGCATCCCTCCAGATTAAGCTATATTTCTCCTGAAAAATATCTAAAATTGGCTTTGGAGGTCTAGTGATGTCCAAATTTTTTCCAAAAGATAAAAATGGAAGGAGATTAAAAATCGGAGACTATGTTTTTGTTTCTGGAGAGTATGCAAAAGTAAATGTCATTTTTCAAGAGAAGAACTCAGAGTTTGACGGAGATTATGACATAGGCGTTATATGTATAAGAGACGATTTTCCATTAGTCAGAGATTGTCGTCACTGTAGATACGTGTCTCCTGAAGAGATTTTTTTGTATAACATGGAACAATAACTATGAATCAATATCCTATATATAAGTCGGGACAAATAGTAGAAATAGGAGATTATGTTTTCGTAGATGAAACTGAGAGAAGACATCGTGTTTCTGTTCCCGTTAGTGGTCGTGTTGTAGATTTCGAATATGAAGAAACATGGAACATGTGGTCAGTAAGAGTCATAGCAGTTTGTGAACAATCGGGGATTGATCATGCAATTGAATATAGCTTTTGGTGTCACAGTCTCATTAAAATGACCGAAGAAGAAAAGCTAAAACATATATTGGAACTATAATGCAAAAATATTCTAATGGCGAAGAAGTAAGAGTCGGAGATTATGTCATCAATCCATGGAAAGATTATTGCGTGGTTATTGATGCAACATATGATCAGAATGATGTTACTTTTATTAGTGTTAAAGGATATAGAGGAGAGGTATCTAGATGGATGTCATTCAATTTGGATAAGATAACTTTGGAAGAATATTTCACTCATGTGCTAGAAAAATAAAATAATATAAGTATGAAACAAAGGCTCTCCATGACAGGAGAGCCTTTTTGTGTGCCTATATTTTGACAAAAACATAATACCAATAAATATAAACAGCGGAGTATATATGTCAATGAATAAATCTGTGCTAGTTGAGTGTCAGAACCCATCGACTGTTTCATCCATGTTGGAAGAGTCCATCGATGCACATGGGCAAAAGAAAAAGAACTGGTTTATGAACGGTATCTTCATCCAAGGTGATATTCGAAATCAGAATCAAAGAATCTATCCATCACATGAAATTCGTCGTGCAGTAGATGATCTTAATAGAGTTTTAGGTGAAGGGAAACCAGTTTTCGGTGAATTGGATCACCCATCTGATCTGAATATTTCTTTAGATAGAGCGAGCCATGTTATTACAGAAATTAACATGAATGGAGCTAACGGCATTGGTAAATTAAAGTTACTAGAGACACCAATGGGAAATATTGCCAAATCCATTCTTGAAAGTGATGTGAAACTTGGGGTATCCAGTCGTGGTTCGGGTGACGTGGATGATAGAACAGGCCATGTTTCAAATTTCAGCATTGTTACTGTTGATATTGTCGGCGTGCCGAGCGCAGTAAATGCATATCCAACTCCAATCTATGAATCTCTTAGAAATTATCGTCGTAACGGTGATGAGCTTTTGGAAATGGCATATGAAGTGAACCGTGATGCTAAAATTCAGAAATTTTTTGCAGAAGAGATGGTCAAGTTTATCTCTCAACTGAAGAAGCAATAAGAGGATATCGGAGATGAATAGGGTTAATGAGAGTGGAGTAGGAAAGAATAAAAGAGATATGGGAGACGAACTCCACTATCTTTTTAACAAGGCACATAAAGAACATAATGCATCGGCAGTTATCTATTATAACGAACTTATTCAAAAGTTTAACGATGGTTCATTAAAAGCATTTACGGCATTTGAGAATTTTATTAATGCCTATGCTGGCCATAATTGGATGAAGAAGAATGAAAAACGTATTAAGGATTTTGCGGAAGAGCAACGTAGACGTTTTCAAAAGAAATATAAGATTGTTTATCCCCGTGAATACAACACTGTAGTTAGTGAATCATGGAATGAGAAAATGCATACTGCAAAGAAAGACAAGGGAATGTTTAATGATCGTACTCTTGCATCTCTCAAAAAAGAAAAAGCAACATTGGACAAAAAAGAGAACAAGACTGCCGCCGATTCAAAAAAACTCAAGCAAGTAAATTTTGCCATTCGTGCAAAGCAAAAGAATAAGTGGGGTAAGATTTCGGAATCTGTTGTTAAGGAAGAAAGAGTATTAACACCAGCGGAAATGAAATCGAAGAAATACTTTGAATTGCTGAAGGAATTTGATTCTTTTCTTAAACAACATAAGTATCGTTTCGTTGCGTCGGATGAATCCAATCCATCCTCCCGTGAATATGTGTGGGCTAAGGATTTCGCGGATTCCTCATATAAAGTGGTTGTTGAAATTGGTGACCGCAAGGATGAAGTTCTAGTTAGTGCAAAATTACACGATGAAAAGCCATATGACGAGAAAGTATCTAAGAAATTTATCCTTTTCAAGAAGTCTGAAGCAGATGTAGTGGATTTGAAACAATTCAAAGAAAAGATAAAATCATTCCTTTCAAAAATAGATGACGAGGAACTTTTTGAATCGAAGAAAATCGTAAAAGAAAATACTCTTTTGAGTTATCTACCTAAACGTTATTTTTCCAATGCATCTAAGTTGGCTTTTGTCACTCTTGTTAAAAAATCTAAAGAATATGGATTCAATTTTGAAGAAGTAGATGCACCAATCGATTCAAATGTAATTAAGTTGCGCATGACAAAAGATTCAAAATTCATTGATTTTGAAATCAAAGAACAAAAAGCATCGTTGGATGAACCAGTTATTAAGATGGTGGTTACGGCAGCAGCAACCTACAAAAAGGAAGATAGATATCTTAAAACCAAGTCCTATGAATTGTGTAGGTTTACCAGCTTTAATGTGAATGTTCGAGGATTGAGTAAGCAAATTGATTCTTCTCTTAAACATTTTATTGAGGTGATCGCGGATAATGCAAGTCTTTATGAAGGAAAGAAAATGAAAAACAAGAACGTAATTAAAGAAAGTCTAGATAACTTCATTTCCGATAATCAAGACAATCGTAAGTTAAGACTGACTGTATCAAAAATTAATCAACTTCTCAAGGGAGAAGGATATCAATTTCTAATTGCGCAGAGAGAATCAAGAGATTCTGGTTTAAGCAAGATGTGGGAATTACGCTGGGCAAAAAATGTAGATGAAAATAAGAGAAATATTGTCACAATCGAAGTTCATACAAGTCCACATATAATGACAGATTTAACAATTATTGGAAGAGGTTTCATCACCGAAAAAGAACCATTCGGTGTGATTAAGAAAGTTTCTGCTTGGCTATATCGTGACAATAAGGATGGAAAGTTTGATCCAATTGTTGTTCTAAGTCACTTAGAAAATATGTTAGGAAAATTAACTGATTAATTTTGTGAGTTAGATAACTAAAAAATTGTCTAAACAATGATTTTAATTAATTAAACAACGCATTTTAACGAACCACAGTAAATATATTTGTTAGGAGATTATAAAATGATTGATTCCCTAAAGCCTTTGTTTGAAAGTGGACTAATTAACGAGGAAACTCGTGCGTCCATTCAGGCTGCTTGGGACAGCAAGATCAACGAACTTAAGAGCGAAATTCGCACTGAGATTCGTGAGGAATTTGCTGGCCGCTATGAGCATGACAAGGCAGTTATGGTTAAGGCACTGGATAAGATGGTTGCCGAAACTCTATCCGCTGAAGTCGCACAAATTAAGGAGCAACGTAACAATGTTACGAAGCTTCGCAATCGTACTGTTAAAGAAATGAAGCAAGCTGCTAAACAATTTGAGAAGTTTGCAATTAAAGCTTTAACAGAGGAAATTTCAGAGTTTGTAAAGGAACGAAAGGCTAATAAGAACAATATTGTTCGATTGGAACAATTTGTTATGGGAAGCCTTGCAGAAGAACTACGTGAGTTTAATGAAGATAAGAAAGCTGTTGCAGCAACCAGAGTAAAGCTTATTGCGGAAGCAAAGGAAAAACTCGAATCTTTGAAAGTTAGTTTTGTTCAACGTTCAAGTGATGCTGTTGCAAAATTGGTTTCAGAATCACTGAATGCAGAAATGAAGCAACTTCACGGAGATATTAAGACTGCACGCCAGAATAATTTTGGTCGAAAGATGTTCGAAGCTTTTGCTTCTGAATATGGTAACAACTTCTTCAATACAAGCAAGGAAGTAAAGGGATTGAAGACAACCGTAAATCGCTATGCTAAGAAATTGGCAGAAGCAAAAGAAGCAATTGCAGAAAAAGAAAATCTTCTGGAAGCAACCAAGAAAGATATGGTCAAAATCCAGAATCGCCACCAGCGTAGCGCAATTCTTTCCGAGTTACTAGCACCATTGAGTAAGGAAAAGAAGAACGTTATGAGTCAGCTATTAGAAAGCGTTCAGACAAAACAGTTGAAGCCAGCTTTCGAAAAATATCTTCCATCAGTTCTCAATAGCAAAGAAGTATCTACTACAAAGAATTCTTCAATGTTGAATGAGTCTACTGGAGATAGAGTTGTACGCGGAACTAACGCAGATGAAACCCTAAGCGAAATCAAGAAATTAGCAGGGATTAAGTAATAAACATAGGAGAAAGAAATGTCAGCATTTTTAACTGAAAATCGTTGGGCAGCTACAAAGAATGCCCTGCTTGAAGGACTTAGTGGTAACCGTAGAAGTGTTATGGCTACTGTTCTTGATAATACCCGCAAGGGTATGCTAACCGAGTCTGCAAGTCTTGGTGCAACTTCTGCCGGAAACATTGCAACTCTAAACCGCGTAATTCTGCCTGTAATTCGTCGTGTTATGCCAACTGTTATCGCCAATGAACTGATCGGCGTGCAGCCAATGACTGGCCCCGTTTCACAGATTCAGACTCTACGTGTTCGTTATGCAAATACAGATAACGTTACTGCTCCAGCACCTTGGAATACTAGCGTAACTGCTGGTGACGAAGCCCTATCACCATTCAAGATTGCAACAGCTTACTCCGGTAGCTCTTCGACTGGTATGGCCGATTGGACTGCAAACCTTGAAGGTCAGGCTGGCAACAAGATCAACGTTCAGATTTTACGTCAGACCGTTGAAGCTAAGACTCGTAAGCTATCTGCACGTTGGACATTCGAGTCTGCACAGGATTCACAGTCACAGTATGGTATCGATATCGAAGCAGAAGTAATGAGCGCACTTGCTCAGGAAATTGTTGCAGAAATCGATCAGGAAATTCTTGGTTCACTATACTCACTAGCTGGTACCGATGCAACATTCGACCAGAGCCTAGTATCAGGTACTGCAACATACGTTGGCGATCAGCACGCAGTTCTTGCTATCCTAATCAACAATGCTGCTAACCTAATTGCAAAGCGTACCCGTCGTGGTGCAGGTAACTGGGCAGTTGTTTCCCCAACCGCACTAACTGTTCTACAGTCTGCAACAACTTCAGCTTTTGCACGTACGACTGAAGGAACATTTGAAGCACCAACCAACACCAAGTATGTCGGTACTCTAAATGGCGCACTGAAGGTATATGTAAACGGTTATGCATCCGATGCTGCGCCAGTTCTCGTAGGTTATAAGGGTGCATCTGAAACTGATGCTGCTGCGTTCTATTGCCCTTACATTCCTCTAATGAGTTCCGGTACTGTTCTTGATCCAGTCACCTTCGAACCCGGCGTAAGCTTGCTTACCCGTTATGGATTTGTTGAGCTATCAAATTCCGCAAACTCCTTGGGTAACGCTGGTGATTATCTATCAGCAATCGGAATGGCAAACGTATCATTCCTATAATCAACCACGCAGGTGGAAACAACAAAGGGTGGCGAGTAATCGCCACCCTTTTCTTTTATATCTAATATTACTTACACGCTTTATCTACTGCTTTCACTGCTCCTTCAAGATTGAGATATGTTCCACTAACACCGTCTACTCTCGATAAAGAATAATTCACAATCACTGTCGGTAGAGAATTTGGGTATTCTGTAATTGTTGCACATACTTGATTGGTATCATCCATTGCAAAATAATCTTCCATCATGTCTCCACTACTTTTGGCAAGAATGTGATACTTTCTTTCTGTCCATAGTTCGGGGTGATGCCTGATGTAGTCATTGCCGTGCTTGATAATTTTCACTGATAAGACGTGATTGTTATCTTCATCCTTGTTGTCCAAGTCTCCTGTGTATGTAATGTCAACGACTGCACCCTCCTCATTTAAGGATGAAGGTGCTATTTCCTTGAAATGAAATTCGGATTGATGACCATCGGGAAATGTTAGAGTTTTATGATAACTGGAAAGTGAATTGGAAATTGTGACAGGCCCGGTGGTCTTCGGTGCGACGGTACAACCAAAAATAAAAAGAATGCTGGTAAGAGATAGAGAAGAGATTAGTTTATTCATTACTCAGACCATTCCTCTACTCGAAAAATATGCGCTATGGGGTATTTGTATACCCGATTGGTGGTAGTCATAACACAATATAAATCACCTTTAGTATATGCGTTACGCACATCGATGTGTTCTACAGGTTTTGACTGTTGATAGAGATGAACTGACACAAAATTTTTCATTTTAACATTGTATCACTTTGTTGGGGGAACAATGATACCCTTGTCAACCAACTCAAAATAGATGTCCAATGAATAGAGAAGAGATTCTCCATTATCACCATCACCACCGAAATTCCAACCAAGAGAGTCATTGAATACATGGCAATCAATGCTTTCTATTGCTTTGCCAATCGAAACAGACCGAGGATCATGATCAATCCCCTTCTCCCATCGTTGTAGTTCTATCCCAGTGTAATCGTATTTTGTCATGTTAGATTCCTTTAATTACAGTAGTTTTCAAATCCGAAATAGTGAATCCTGCGGCATGCTTGTGTCCACCACCACCGTACTGTTTTGCGATGGAGGAAACATCCATGCCATTTACATCACTGCGCAAGCTAAAAACATAGTGTCCATTATTATCTATGTAGAACGTTGCCGCAAATTTTTCACCCTGTGCAAGAATATTTGCGGCATCACTTGCCATCATGAATGGAACGTTTGCCACCGGAACTTCATATCCACCAATGAATTTCTTGTGTGTAGTTTTTCGCAAAAGGTCGTCAATGTCCTTCTTCTGTTTGCGCAAAATAGAAACACCTTCATGAAAAATCTTATTGAAATCTGTCTCCAAATCGTGAGAGAACTTATCCCAATTATCAAACGTTTGATCACGGGAAGATAACGATGCATGAATTTCTTTGCTGTATTGTTCCCTGAACTTCCATAGGTCACGATCTTCGACATATTTCACGATGGATGGAACAGGTTTATATGGAAAATAATAATCCCATGCAATACTTGCTCCACTCTTCTCCATATCGAAAACAATTTTGGCGCGATAATGATCGAAATCTGCTAGATTCTCCTGTGCAGTCTTGTGATGATCCATCACGACTAGAGATTTAGCAACATCTGCGACGTCCAATAAAGTTTCACGGTCATAGGAAAAATCCACCATGATTACATGTCGATCTTTTACTTCCGGCATGGCTTTGGAGCCGTACTTTCCTGCGAAGAATTCAGCATTTGGATATACCTTGTGAAGAATCCATGCTCCTGTGAAACCATCGTGACAATCACCGTGATAAATGATTAGCACATTCTTGTTGCTCATTAGTTTTCCTTTTGCTTAAGCTACTAGTGGGTCTTTCAATGCCGCGTCGATGAAGTAGTTTCCGAAGACATTTCGGATGGACTTGAAAAACATTCAAAAATCATGATTTGATTCTTTTGGTGATTGGAGATTCATTGCTTCCGCTACCATTACATGCTTTGCATTTATCTGTTGATGGAGAAGAGCAAACACATTCATCCAATTTCCATCCGCACTTTTTGCATCCGGTACACGATCCGTCACATAACCAGCATTTCCCAGATTTGCTCATTACTGCTCCTAAAGTTGGATTAAGTTGTTGAAAAATGGTGGGATAGGTTGGATTCGAACCAACGACCAACGCTTTAAAAGAGCGATGCTCTAAACCAAACTGAGCTACTACCCCATTAACTTCATTATATAGCAAAAATAAAGGTTTGTAAAGTATTGAAGTACGATACTTTACTAAATATTTCTGAGGATAGAACATGTCTCAGAAGCATACCGTTTATCGCACTACAAACATTATTAATGAAAAGTTCTACATCGGATATCACAAAACTGTTGATCCATATGATGATTATCTAGGTTCTGGCAAGTTCTTGAAAAGAGCTATCGGAAAATATGGAGTAGAAAATTTTAAAAAAGAAGTGCTTTTTATATTTGACACCGCACACGAAGCATTTTCCAAAGAAAAGGAATTAGTTGGTGAATATTTGAATACTCCATTATGCATGAATATAGCATCTGGTGGATATGGTGGATATGGTGGATATGGTGGATATGGTGGATTCTCACACATTAATACTCATGATAGATTACATTCAGAAGAATGGTTGAATAGACTTCGCCAGAACGGATTAAAGGGTTGTATTAAAGGAAATGCAATTCTTCATGCTAAACTGAAAGAAGATAGTGAATATCGAAACAGGTATTACGAAAATCGTAGAAAATTAATGGAGAAGGCTGTGGCAGAAGGAAAACGTGATTTGTGCACTTTTTTGGGAAAGAAACATACCTCTGAAACAAAAGTTAGGATCGGTAAGAAAAATTCTATTCATCAACTAGGAGAAGGCAACTCACAGTTTGGATCATTTTGGATTACTGATGGTACGGTGAATAAGAAATGTCGAGGAGACATTCCAGAAGGATTTTGGAAAGGACGAAAATGTTAAATTTTACTTAGCGATACTCAGTCTTCTCATATACTACGACATAATCTTTTCCATATTGATCACCGGAAACATTCCAACTATGATATTGATATCCTGTTGGAGGATTGTTCATCAATTCCTGTAAATCTGATGGATATTTTCCGACGGCTACAATAAATCGCATGATTCTCTCCAAGGTTTATTATCAGTTTTTGATGTAATCTAATTTTTATTTTATATCAGATTACATTTTCTTGGTTTGTCGAACTTTGTTCCAATATTTTACTTGTGAACATTTTGCACAATTGCAAGCATTATCCAAGTGATTGATTTCAATAGTGTAAGGCTCGTGCTTCTCTCCATTTATTTCAATGATTTTTTCTGCTAGTTCGGATATCGTTGCATAGAAATTTAATTGTGTGAAATAGGGAAAGAAAATTTTTAAATCTCCAATACAGTTGAGACGGTAACTACGAACATCATCACGATTGCAACCATACAGAGAATAAATTTCATCGTATTGTACTTCATATGGATGAAAGTATCCCCTGAGATAAACAACGTCGCCTTTATGTAGAATTCCATTAAATTTCATGATGATCTCCAATGTTTATTCGGTAATGTAGAGATGCTTCTGTTCCGCATCATATGGAATTGTTTCGCTGCGCTTTACTGCTAATACTTTACCCGGCATTTCATCTCCACCAAAAGGCCCATATTCGTTCGTAAGCCACTCGATTACATTAACATCGGCGGGAACGTAATTCTCATTGTAGTAGAGGTTTGCATGATGACGACCATACGCAACTTGCCAATCGTATAGGATAAAAGTATTTCCCTTTTGTTTAATCACTTCTTTACGGTCGGTTGCATCCGGCGCACGCATAGGAATCTCTTCACTTGCCGGTCGTTTATCGTCGAGAAAATCTCTAATGTTCATATAGATATGATATCAAATTTTAAGATTTTGTCAATAGCATAAAGTTCATTTGGGGTGATCCACCTCCCAATGGCAATTTGGGCATAATCTCATAAGATTGTCGGGGTGATTGATTTCGGAAATCTTTGCAGTTGGTATTATCGAGCATGTATTGCCCATGTATGCTCTTGTATGCTCTTGTATTGTGTTTAAGTCTTTTAAAATTAGTAGTTTATGGTCGGCCCACTGTGATTTGAACACAGAACCGTCAAATTATGAGTTTGCTGCTCTAACCGTTGAGCTATAGGCCGTACATAAAAATTGTAACAAAAATCCTTATACTGTGCAATATGGATAAATACAACGTATAAGGAATAAAAATGAGATTAATATTCGAATGTTCACAATGCGGTAAACTGGTTAGTAGAACTCCATCTAAAGCTAAGAATTCTAGGAGTGGAAAAATATTTTGTTCTAGGTCATGTGTAGCTACTCATACTGCCAAAAATAATCCATCTAAATTTCCCACGGAGAAATGTACCGTATGTGGTAAGCCAGCTAGAAAGAAGCATAACTGCCTATGCGAAGAACATCGTAAAAAAGGCAGAGTAAATGATTGGTCAAAGATTACTCGCGCTGATGGTTCCTATAAAGAAAGAACTTGGGGTCATTCGAGAAGAGAATGGAATAGAGTAAATCCATCACCAGAATGTTATGTGTGTGGATATAAAACACACGTTCAAGTCAGTCATAGAAAATCGGTTAGTTCTTTTCCCATTGATACCCCTCTTTCCATTATAAATCATATATCCAATTTGGTAGGTTTATGTCCCAATCATCATTGGGAATTAGATAATGGTATAATAAGTCTAATTTAGATAAAAAATTTTATCTAATTACATCTCTTCCCAATCTACATCCCAGCGAGAATCAATAGCTTCAACACACCGCGTACACATTTCAACGTTGTACACCTTTTCGTACTTTACCATATCGCGAGTGAATTGGTTGTTAACGACATTAACGTAAAAACTGTCTCGTCGTTTGCATCGACTGCACTGAGGAGTATCCAGAATGGTGACGCGATCAACCGTGCATCCGGTCAGAGATGAATCAATTTCCACCATGACATCAGATACTTTGAAGATTTCCATCATTTCTTGAGATGTGGGGAGAGTATCAACATACATGTCAATGGATGGGGATTTGATAACAATGGCGCAATCTTCATTGCGCTTGATTGCATTGGATGTCTTATGAATCTCCAGTAGTTTGTTCACCGCATTGCGTAATGCCACAGCATTTTCAATCTTGTTCATGTCTTCTCTTTCTTCACTGAATCAAATCTGCGACCAACGTCAAGAATCCCTTGCGAACCAAGCTAGTAATACGGTATTCCGATGCATAATCGTCGAAGAACTTATTATAGTTCTTTTGAAAAAGTTCGCCATTGTTTACGATCCATGCAACAGAAAATTCCGTTTCAACTCTCGCTGGTTGCTTCTCGAACATTTATGTTTCCTCTATGTATTTTATTATATCAAAAATATTTGATTGCTTGCAATATGTTTTGCTAAATAAATTTGCTTAATATATAATCATAATTGTTGCTTAAAAAGATGTCGGGGATTGGCCTAGTCTGGCTCAAGGCGTATCATTTGGGATGATAAGAACAGAGGTTCGAATCCTCTATCCCCGACCAAATTCTTTAACGACTGACGGGTGTGTAGCTTAATTAAAGCAAACGTCTCCAAAACGTTTAGTTGTGAGTTAAATTCTCACCGCACCCGCCAACACATAAATTTCATTGATGAGTAGATGTAGCTCAGATGGTTAGAGCGCATCCTGTGGTGATTAATCGTAATTGATTGTGCTTTATGAGATGGAATTAAAATCTGTCTTTCCGTGAATGGAAACCACATGGTGAGGTCGAAGGTTCGAGTCCTATCCATCTACATCAAAATTATAAAATTTATGGTGCAAGTGGATCGATAATGATTAATTTATCTCTGGTAATAATTACATCACAATGCCTGACAATTTGATGATTCGTTTAATGTAAAAATCCTTCAGTTTCCACATCTTTTTCAACTCATCCAGAGATGGTTGGTCAAAATCTTCCTCATCCCATTCGGCGTAATCTTTATCTATATCTCTAATTGTTTTTACACCGGATTGGTGGGATGCATCGTAGTAGAGATTATTGTATCGAAAGAAAACATGGCCACCTTTCTTTTTAGTGGAGAAGATTTTTATCTTTCCATTTAGTAGGATGCAGGCCACTGCGGAGAAGTTTGCACAATCCCCACCATCAATATCACCGTGAACCCACGTCGATCCAGCATGAGAATGATTGCGATAGTCTTCCATGAAAGCTTCAGCAATTTTATGTAGTATGTTTGATATATTTCTGGTTACTTCGAATATCTGCATTTGTTATCCTATCAATTCATTCTTACTTTGAAAAATTTATGGTGCAAGTGGATCGGTAATAACTACGGTTTTCCCTCGCATCATAAAATTGTCTGGATGCATGTCCACGCGAAAAAATTTCTTGTTCTTAGAAATGATATTTATAGCCTCAACGAGTTTAGGCCGTTTTTTAAAGTAGTCACTCACTATGGATTCCATATTGTCATAGTAGTTTTCTACACTTTCATCAAATGTTATTGCATTTTCGGAATAGTGTGCCACTTCATCGACTATGTAATCATTTTCCGATGGCTTTCTTAGCTTCTCTATCATATATATGTAAAGTATAATATTTCCAACTTTGATTTGGCGAACCTCACTTATGACTGGAAAGTGGGGATTGTTGTATTTGTGACATATAAGAGCGAATTGAGAGAATCCGGGGTCTGGTTTTAGATTTGCTTTGATGACGAATTTTGAATTTGGCTTATCCAATACAATGCTATAAGCACCTTGGCCGACAATTTTCCATCCTTTGTCTTTGAAGAATTCTTCTACTTCTTGAGAAGAAGCTTCGGGTATAGAATCATGCAATCCACGAATATCATTTACTACATGTGGTTCAAGGTTTCGATTGCGGGTAATCTCATTCAATGTCATATAACTATTTAAAGTAAATATATACATGGTAATGGATAGAGCCTTTGATAACAATGGAGCAATCAGTGCTTAGTTATTAGTTACATATGGATCGATGACGACTAGTGTGTCACCACGCATCATGCAATTCTGGGGATATGCATCCGAAAGCATTTTACCCATATTTTCGTGTAGAATCTCGATGGCTTCCAATAGTTTCGGATTATCTTCGAGATATGTCTTCTGGACATCATTCATTTTCCATGTAAGATATTTCATCGGAACTTTTGCATCATAGAATTTTACAACCCGTAACATAAAATCTTCCAAAAATGGATCAGTGATTGGTGTTAATTTTTCTATGAGATACATGTACTTTGCCCCGGAACCTTCGGTTAATTTACGTGCGCTACTGATAACGGGGAAATGGGGATTTTTATACTTGTGGCATAATTTTGCAAATTTATGAAATGCAATATCAGAATATTTATTTATTTTGATGACGTAGTTTGTTCCGGGTTTATCGAGAACAATGCTGTATGCCCCGTGTCCAACTACTTTCCATTTCTTTTTACGAAGAAATGCTGCTATATCACTTTGTGAATCGATTGCTGATGTAAAGTCCTTCGCCAATTCAGGTTCCATATTGGAATCCATTTTCAATTCATCGAGTCTCATATAATTATTTATAGTAAATACATACATGGCAATCAATATCTGTTACAAAGACGGCGGAAAATGGAATGCAATTCTTAATGCTCTCCCGCAGAGTGAAAGAGCCGCATATAAACTAAACTTAATTGCATCTGTTCAACGTCAAAATGAAGGTGATCCAAAATATGTATATATTGGTTCTCCTTTGGGAACACCGACATCACCGTGGGGAAGTTTGCCGACACAATCGGGAAATTTAGTTGGTAGATGGATTTTAAATGAAAGTTCCGGGGCAACTGTTTATGATACGACCGCAAATGCGAACGGTCTGTGGTTAGGAGATGGCCCATATCATGTTTCTGATCCACAGGTTTCTCAATATGTTGGAAATTTTATAGAAGATGGAACGAACGTTGTAAGTATTGCGACAACAGATTCTTTATCGGGTAACGTTCCAAAAAGTATAACAACGTGGTTAAAATCAACTGCTGTTAAGGTCGGTGGTGCAGAATCAGAAGTAGTATCCCATACATCGGATGATAATGCTGGATTTGGTATAGGGTTTGATACTAAAATATATGGGTTCATTGGAACTTCCGGTAAAATATACAGCAATATATCAATCGTAACCGGACAGTGGTATAACGTTGTCTTGACATATGATGGTGCAGGTAATGCGATTTTATATGTCAATGGTCAACAGGCATCAACTGGTAGCGTCACAATGGGTAGCTCACAGTCAGTCAGTACAGTTAATAACATTACTACGGAAACACCGGATAATATAGTAACTGAAGCCACTGACAACATGACAACCGAGGGCACAATTATTCCAACGGATGCGACAATGGTTATTGGTCAGAGTTTAACTGACGACGCAAATTATTTTATTGGTCATGCAAACGATATTAGATTGTATGATGTTGCACTTTCTTCTCAGGATGTTTTGTCTATCTACAACGGCGCTTAAGTGTTATTATGCTAAGTATGACGGCATGTGGTGCATTATTTTTTTCTAAGTCTACTGGAAGATTTCTTTTCTTATTAAGAAACCATACCTATACACAGGGTACATGGGGGATGCCCGGAGGTAAGTTAAAAGATAATGAATCACTTATGCAAGGTCTGGATCGTGAGTTATCCGAAGAGATTGGAAAATGTCCAGAAATAATTAAGAAAATTCCATTGGAAACATTCACAAGCATGGATAGTGGATTTACATATCATTCATTCATTTTTGTTGTTGAGAGTGAATTCATACCGACTCTCAACGATGAACATTCTGCTTATGCGTGGTGTGATCTTGAGAAGTATCCCAAGCCATTGCATCCCGGTTTGTGGAATAATGTGAATACTGAAGTAATCATGGATAAAATTCGTTCAGTGAGTAAGAATTTTAGGTAGTCTTTTTCTTTCCTCTTTCAGAGAATGGAACCGAAATAGGTTTCTTTCCAACTACATCATGATTTTTGTTGAGAACAAATCTCTGGACAGATTTATATGGCTTATCGATGTAATCAAATGCACGTAAATCTCTTCTCACCGCAGCCATTTGAATCTTCTCCCCAGCTTTTTTAATCCATTCGATAGAAATGGGAGACTTTCGTATTGCGGCTAATTGTACTCTTTCGCTTGGGTTATCTATATATTTTATAGAATCGGCTTTTTTCTTTACCGCAATGAGTTGCATTTTTTCGGTAGGCTCGCTTGCATATTTGATGAGATAAGGATTTTGTGCAAGAACATTTATCCACATTTGTTCAGTTGGAGTTGAAACCTCTTTAATTCCGTTTGGATTGGATTTTAGAAGATATGTTATAACTCTATCACTCGGGTTTTTAATATCTTTCAATAAACTCATGTAATTCTTAAGTGCAGCTAATTGCAATTTTTCGCTTGGATCAGCAACATACTTAATAAGATGGGGATATTGTAGAATAGCTTTCATCTTCATGCTTTCACTTGGTTCTGGAATGTCTTTGAAATTTTGCTTATTCAGACTGAAAGAAAGTTGTTTAATGTATTCGCTTGGATTATCAATAAAACGAATAGAAGCACCTTTCGTGTTCTCAAGAGAAACAACTTGCACTTTCTTTGTCGGATTTGGAATATCTTTGATAAGCATTCCATTTTTCTTAACTAATTGAAGCTGTTGTTGTTCTGTCATATACAAATATTTATAAATAATAATGCCTGAAATAGTTCAGGTTTACGGATGTGTACTGAGTTGCACATATGCGTATAGCGGCAGAACCGCTGGAGAAAACACAATGGGTCGTCCTCTTAATCCCAAGTTCCTTGGGGCAAACGCCGTTCACCAGATACAAGCCACAATATTTGGTAAGAATGATTCACAAGCTACTCCCGGATACCTATCTGGTCAGAATAGCGCAACAAGATTTAAGGCAACAACTCCAAATGGAACAAGCATTACGAGTCTTGTAAATGGCCCTGCGAATGTTTCTGCTGCTGGAACTTCCTGTGTACAGGTTTTCCCAACAGTTGATGGAATCGTAAATGCAACAATAACCGGAACACGTAAGGTAGTTGGAACACCAACAATTGCTGCTGCTGGAACAGGATATGTAGCAAATTCATATCTTATCCTGAATGGCGGCACAGCTACTGGAAATGCATTCGCAAACATTAAGATTACCGCCGTTGATGGTAATGGTAATGTGACTGCTATTTCGACTGCGGATGGAACAGAAGCTTATCTTACATTACCATCCAACATTGCCAATATTAGCACAACCAATGTCGGTGGAACCGGTGCAGGCGCAGTATTGTCTGCAAACTTTGGACTAAAAGCATTGACCATTTCCAATGGTGGAGCTAACTATCCCGGAAGTTCTGCAAACGTTTATGTTGATGGTGCGACAACTGCTCCAACAATTACTGCTCCGACAGTAACTGCTGGCGTGGTAGCTACCGGCGCTGTAACTATTACTGCACCCGGAATTGTTAATACTCCTAACTTGATGGTTTCAGTGGAAGCTGCTGGTTCAAGTGTTGAGTATTTGAAATCAATTTCACAGAACCATCTCTTGACCTTCCAAGGACATACCTACAAATGGTTACCAAATGGTCAGCCATTCCCACCAAACTATAGCAACGTACCTGTTGCTTATCTCGACACCAAGTAATTGATGTTGAAATAATTAAAAAGTGGAGGACAAAAATCCTCCACTTTTATTATGACATCATTATACTGATGATTTTTGTATTGTTTTATCCAATTTCTTAAAATTTTAATTGAAAGTACACAACTATACGTGAATTTTATTTGGATCAAACGGCTTGATAAACACTTTGGAATGACCAATATTCCGAAATTGTTGAGCAATTTTTGGCGCACATACCGTGTTCAATGAGTGAACGATAACAAATTCAGGAATGAATCCGTTTTCGATCACCCATCGCGCACAGTCTTCTCCAGTCTCATCCGGTGGCTCGGGATAAGATCGGAAGCATTCAGAGAGGTCACGATCAAAGGAAATGACATCTGGCGTGCCATTTTCTGTAAGATATTTGATGAATTCAGCGACAGTTCGAACATAGACAATCTCCACTCCGGGAGAGAGTTTGGCAACTCGTTCGACGGAATCATCAAGAAAAAGAACTTTCATATTAACCTCTGTGTTTTATTATATCAGAAAAAATTATCAAAATTTTACACAGGGAGTTTGATATGCATCCAGTGGCATATCTCTTTCCGATGCTTGATATGCATAAGCATCTTGACAATCGGGGCATGGTTCTCCATCAATTTCTCCATAGGTTCCATTGCAGCAACTATTACCACATGTAGAACATACTACAGACCATCCACATAAATTACACTTAAACCATTCATGTTTCATAAATTCACTCTTAGATTTATTTAATAAATGGTTATTCTTTAATGCTTCTCCAAGTTACTCCAGCTTCTTCACACATCATTGCACTTATCTTAATGCTTTCGATCCAAGACTCCTTTATTTTGTCTGGAGTTACTGTATAACTTACAATTTCTTTAATTCCACTTTGTATAACAAATTTTGCGCATTCATTACAGACACATGGCCCAATTTCTTCTGGAACAAAACTAGGATATACATATAGCGTTGCTTCCCGAGACATGCCACCAGCTTTCAAAATTGCATTGATCTCGGCATGTGTTATCATTTTATATTTTAATTCACGATTGTTATAACGTTCTTCCGCATCATTTACGCCACGAGGAAAACCATTGTAACCAATGAATTCTTTGTTGTGTTCATAATTAACAAGTATAGCTCCGACTTTTGTTGAAGGGTCACGTGACCAATTATCTGCAACATATTTCGCAAGTTCTAAATATTTTCTGTCCCACTTTTCACTAATTTTCATTTGCTTCCTTTTTACTTTTTCCTCTCCAGAATCCATCTGGCATTATGGCTGGTGGCATGATGAATTTATTTTCTAATCCATTAGTGATCCATATTTTTCCAGTATTTGCGATAGATATCTTTTGTCTTGTTTCATCATTGCACACCAATCCTTTATGTGCATCAGATATTTTCTGTTTTGTTTCTTGACTAACTTGTTTTCCCTTTTGAGCCATAGACATTTTTTCTCGACATTCTTTACTGTGGGTTCTTCCTAATCGCAAATTCGACATTTTTTCTCTAGTTTCTTTGCTGTGTTTTTTTCCCAATTGTGCTAAAGACATTTTTTCTAATGTTTTATCACTAAACTTTCTACCTTTGTTTGCCATTGATAATTTGTGTTTTGTCTCATCACTTACTTTTCTTCCCCTTTGAGAAGCGGACATTTTTGATTTAGTCTCTTCGCTGAGTTTCTTACCCTTATTTGCGGCAGATAATTTTTTTCTAGTTTCATCGGTCTTAGTATAGTCTCGTTTTATATTGCGAAAATCGTATTTTTCATAATCATCTATGCCTAGAAGATTTAATAACTCTTCAATTGTTATTGAACTTCTATGACCCTTTCTCGAATTATCATTCGCACTTAAAATTTGTAAATTTACTGGATTGGATAATAGAGATGGTGGAATTTTGGCGTGGAATCCATCCCAAACACTTAGCTTATGATCGACATGTAGAGTCAGTTGTCCCAAAATTATACCTTGAGATTTTGCCCATTGTTGAGATAGCTTCCTACATCTTCTGGCATAACTTCTGAAATCTTTGGCCATTTGATCATTCAAGATTTTGGATTTCTCTTTCATCTTGGCATAGCATTTTTCTCTAACTTCTTCATTATTGACACACACCTCTAGGAAAATTTCTCTGGCTTTTTTCTTTCTGATATCATTTCCATTCCATTGACGTTTTATTCTTTCTGATTGTTCTTTTATATATACAGGACATTTTTGCGCTATTTTATTACATCGAAATTTGGCATTAGTTCCTATAATTATTGCTGGTAAACCACAACCATTGTCACACAACTGTCCTTTTGGTATTTCTTTATGAGTATTATTGTGGTAATACCACATTGAAAAATTATTAGCCGAATATCCACATATATCACATATGCGAGGAAATTTGGTTTTTACATATTCTTTTGATGGTGGCATGAAAAATCTCCACCAATATTTAGAATACTTACAAGAAAAGTCACTGGTTGGTGGTTTCAAGAATATGCATGGCGATTACTATACTAAGTGAGTAGCTAAGAGAATGGCTTTTTTTGAATATGTATCCATTACTGTCATCTCCATCCCATATAGATTGAAAAACTTCTTTCCATGAAAGACCAATCAAATGACGTTTTCCGGGTCGTATCATTGCAATGAATGCCGCCAGTTTTTCAATGCTATCTATTGGTTCTCTTAACTGTTTAATTTCTTTAAAATGTCCATTGATATGTGGCAGGTTATCTACACACTCTTCATATTGTAATAACTCCCACATAGGTTCTTTGGCGAGAAGTTCATCAAGATGCGCTGGATTTTTCACATTTTTATATGTGTGGTTATTCAAGAAATCAATTTTAAAATATCCTAAATCTTCCATCTTTTTGTATGGAAAAGAAGCCAGATTAGTGAGAGGATCGTGCGGACATTCTGTTATATACACACCGCTATTATGTTTTGTTCCATTATCTAAGATAGCAGTAGTGTGTTTTATATGTTCCAATAACAAGGAACGGTCTGCCAAATCAATATCTACGTCGAATTGCATGTATCTAGTATGACATGATGAGAGTAACGAGTAAATACAAATATGAGACTCTTCGAATTTGATTCCAAGCCACTATTACATAATCCCAAATTTAAGGCATGGTTTGGAAATAGTAAAGTTGTTGACTCCAATGGAAATCCTCTAGTATGCTTCCATGGAACTAGAAAATCTTTCTCTGAGTTTAAAATGAATGATTCCATAAAATATGGAATGTATTTTACAGATAGCTCTGAATATGCCAATGATTATACCGGTGGCATTGATGGTAGTAATATTGTAGCGGTGTATCTAAGGATACAAAATCCAATCCCTTACAAGGAATTTGTATCCAGATATAGAAAGGATAGAAGTAATGCTTTAGCTTCTCTTATTAAAGAAGGTTATGATGGAGTTATTACTGACAAATATAGTGAATGGTTTATGGATAAATTTTTGGTTCCGGTAGACCAGAAGGATAATCCGGGAGTTTTCATTGTGTTTTCATCCAATCAGATTAAATCCGCTATTGGTAATAATGGAAATTATAGTTCTTCCGATGGTAGGATCACTGAATCAAAATAGAAAGACAGCCTTCTGGATGTCTTTATTGTTATAGCTGTAGAATTATATGTATCTAGTATGACATGGTGCGAAGAATAAGTAAATACAAATATGAGACTATCTGAATTTCAAAATACCAATCTATCAAAAAATAAAGAATTTGAAAGATGGTTTTATGGAAGTCATGTCATAGATGCATCTGGAAATCCATTGAAGGTTTTCCATTCATCTAATTCCTCTATAAACAAGTTTGACAGTGGATTAACAAAAGATGGCGGTATACATTTTGGAACCAGTCCACAGGCCAATATGAGAAATCGTAAAGGAAATCTTACTCCTGTTTACCTACGTATTTTAAAGATGCGTCGTATGAAAGATTACGGCGGTGGATGGGCCAAGAAGATTAAAGCTGCAAAGTCCTCTGGTTTTGACGGAATCGTATACCTGAATAGATATGAAGGTATAGAGTTGGAAGATTACCCCAAGAACTCAACAGCCGATAGCCTTCAGGCTATATCAGATTCAAAATTTAAACAACTCATCCCTATAGCAGAGGACAGTTACATTGTTTTTAGTGGAGAACAAGTTTGGCCTGTGTATGCTACTCATCCAGACAAGTAAGAAGCCAGCCCGAAGGCTGGTTTTCTTGTTATAGCTGTCGAACAAAATTTTCCATTGCGCCAATCAGATATCCCTTAGCTTCTTTGGATGAAGTACGATCCATCAATTTCTTTGCCATGTCAGCAGTAACAGAAATAGTTTCCTTATCTCCACCCGTTTCTCCATCTATTTCCTTACGATGTTGTAAGAACCCACGTAGGTTGCCGCAACGCACTGAGAGTGGCAATGCTGCCGCTACATGCTGTGTTGGTGACAGGTGACGAGGAGAAGATACGATCAACTTTTCATAATTGGAAAGGGCGGCAATAAGATTGTTCATTTTCTTACTATCTTCGCCGGGCATCTCATAACTAACCCATGCGCACCGTGCACAAGAAATTAGTTTCATTACGACATTTGGATCAACTTTCCATTCAAGTGTATTTTTGTCTTGTGTGGTGGGACATGGAATATATACGTGTCCACTTTTGCCGGAAAAGAAAATACCCGTTGCATCTGCATAAATTGTTTTATTTTCGAATAATTCGGCAAGACTGTCCCAATCACTTTTCCGCACAAATGGAAGATGCCATTCTCCATGATTTAGAACTTGGCAACGATTTTTAATATCATCGGTTATAGTAACTTCACCATTGAAAAAAGCTTGTACATCTCTAATTATTTGATTTTTGTATTTGGCGAGTTCTTCATAATGTGGTTCAGCGTCGGGATGATGACGAAGAAGCATTTCATTTTCTACATCTGTTGCAGACCATATCTGTTCAGTAATCATCCATGGTTCGAGTAAACGATTTGTAAACTGCTTTGGTGCACCCAACTTTAATGAAATTTTTGCGGATGCTAATGCTGGATAGCGAGAGTATTCCCAAAGTTTTTCAAGTGCTGTGCGTTTCCAGCCGTCAATTTCTTTTCCGGCAACCATACCGGATTGATATTGGCCAATGCTTGACGGAATAAATGGATTTACAAAGATGTTATTAATTACTTTTTTTGTTGGTATAGCACGAGATGATGCCGTATTTTTCGAAGCAATTGTATGAGTATTAACTTCGGCCAAAATGATTCTTGGGTATGTTAGCAGGAATGTATATAAGATATCATTCGTTTCCTGATTCTTCGATGCCAATATTAGCTCGGCTTTAATGTTCTTGTTCATTGAATGATTATAAGTGAGAACTAATTCATAATGAA